>MDTC01002724.1_pt1 | contig 17195 bp, 23 predicted proteins | sample 811181 | NCBI WGS metagenome assembly MDTC01 (sample SAMN05326644, study PRJNA326480) | marine metagenome | isolation source: seawater | place: Pacific Ocean: North | collected 2011 | reverse complement strand
AGAGAATATAAAAAAATTAAAGGAGGCCTCCCTTTCCTGGGAAGAGGTCTTGGCTGATGAGCAACATAAACTCCAACAAGAATATAAATTAAAATCAAAATCAAAATCAAAATCAAAACTTCCAAGGACAAAATCAAGGTTAAGGGAAAATTCATTAGTGGCTAGATAAATTATTTATTTCTAAGACCTTTTTGATCTACGGTTCTTTCTTTTTTGAGATCTTTTCTTCGTACGGGGTTTCCTTTTTTGAGATCTTTTCTTCGTAAGGGGTTTCCTTTTTTGAGATCTTTTCTTCGTACGGGGTTTCCTTTTCCCCCCTCCCTCTATGGATGTTATTTGCATTCTTTTACTACCTTCCTCACCCTCTTCATCACCCTCTTCCTCACCCTCTTCCTCACCCTCTTCCTCGGCTATAGGCTCGTCTATAGGCTCGGCTACAGGATCGGCTACAGGATCGGCTACATGTCCTTCTATTGGAGGTGGGGGGGATGGTTTTTTAGGATTATCTATGATTTTTTTAAGACTTTCTGCTGTATTTTTAGTTGTGTCCATTATTGTACCAGCATTATCCCTTAATCGTCTACGGACTTGTATGTCTTCCAATGCGGCCCTCTGAGAAGATTCATTTTCATCCATTTCTATTTCACTTAATTCCTTCTTGTATTGTTCCGCCGATATTCCGTCATCAAGTCCTAGTTTACCTCTTCTTCTTTTATTTCTTAAACAACAACGTTTTATTAGAAACTTAGTTCTATTATCAATAACCCTTAGTGGTCTCTCAATATATTCATTTCTAATATCATTAGAACACCATACTGCTGCTGCTAAAATAAATCCTCCACCACATAACATAGGAAGCATTGCCATCCACCCCATATTATCTGCAACATTACCTATCATACCTGACAATACATTATCTCTGAAAATACATTTTTCTACGGGTGGAATAAAATCGGGTGATTTTTGCCAAAAATAATTTGGATTTTCTCCTGGAATACCATAATAATGTCTTCCTAATTCATTTCCTAGAAGGTCTCCTGGGATTGGACACAATGGTTGTTCACCTAAAGTAGCCGCGGCATTTGCAGAAGCTTGAAGTTGTTCCCAACTATATTCTGAACAATCTTTTATTTGTTGAGGGGTCCATTTTTGAAACCAATTTAATGGTAAATGTTTTCTTGAACCGTGTGGACCTGCTAAATAATTTGGATTATATTTATCACAATTTGCGACTTCACCACTCATTCCAAATGAACGAAACAATTCACCAGCAATGTTTGCAGCTTCATAAAATCCATTTATAATATGTCTTGAGAACCCGCTATACCATTTCCATTCAATAGTTAACATAAGACAAGTAATTATTAAATACCTTATTAATTCAACATCTGTTTCGGAGTCAGGGGAAATAATATCAAAATATCCTTCGTCTCCTCTTTTTGGGGGATTAAGGGCTACCTGATCACTGGGGTCCTTTTGTGGGGTCAACTCTCCCGCGTGGGAGAGTTGACCGGGTTTCTTCTTTGGAGTCGTTTTCTTCTTTGGACCCTTTTTCTTCTTTTTACCCGCACCCCCTATAATTACACAAGAGGGATCTATTGCCTTATCTAAGATGTTTGATAACAACATAATATTTGTCCTCATAGATAATATAAAGAAATCTTCCTTTCCTTGATCAAACTGTTGAATGACATTATTCATTAGTTTTTCATAATAAATTGATGGTTTTTCATTTAATTCGTGGAGGGGTTTTTTATCTTCTGGTAATAATTCATTGATTATATAATCATTTGCGATATTCCTTCTTTCGTCCATATCACTTTCCTCCATATATATATAATATATTAGATATTTAAATCAATACGAATAGTTAGTATTTAGATACTATCAAAATACTTTAAATTTGAATTTAATTTTTTTATCCTTAGAAAGAAAAAGAATGGAAAGCCTAACAATTGAAATGAATAAGGTCTATAATCAAGACTGTATTCTTGGTATGAAGTCTTTGAAGGATGAATCTGTTGATCTAATTATCTGTGATCCTCCATATAATATAGGGAAAGATTTTGGAAATGATAGTGATAAACAGAAAATGGAAGAGTACCTTCAATGGTGTGATGAATGGATGAATGAATGTTTTCGTATTTTGAAGCCCAAAGGGTCACTGTTCATTTATGGTTTTAGTGAAATCCTTTCATTTATTCGTGTAAGGATTAATTTATCTTATCATGTAAGGTGGTTAGTATGGCATTATACAAATAAGAATACTCCTACTGCAAAACATTGGTGTAGGAGTCATGAGAGTATTCTATGTTGTTCAAAGGATAAGAAACCTATATTTAATAGAGATGATGTGAGGGAGCCTTATACGGAAGGTTATGTTAAGAATGCTGCTGGTAAGACTCGGAAGGCAACAAAAGGTAGATTTAGTAATGGGGAAAAAGAGACGGTATATACTGCTCATGAAAACGGTGCTCTTCCAAGGGATGTAATTAAAATAGCCGCATTAGCTGGAGGAGCAGGAAAAAAAGAACGCGTGAATCATCCGACACAGAAGCCACTAGAGTTGTGTGAAAAGCTTATTAAATCTTGTATTAATAAAGGCTCTGATAATCTTTTAGTTGTACCTTTTGCGGGTTCAGGTAGTGAGTGTGTTGCATCTAAGAAATTAGGTGTCGGGTTTATTGGTTATGAATTGAATAATGAATATGTTGAACTCTGTAATGAAAGATTGAGTAAGGTTGAATAATGGTGAGGGCGATTCTGTATTTAAAAATTTGAAATTAATTACTTTTTTTAGTAATTCAAGTATACACGTTGTAGGATAAGATGCCATTGTTTTCTGATATTTTCTCAGATGGTGGATTAACGCAATATATTCAAAAAAATATTCATGATCCTTGGGAAGATACTCCATTCCAGGGTTATGTTCACATGAGCCCGAAACAGAAGGGTGAGTTCGGAGAACGTTTTGTAAGCCAAATGTTAAAGATAAATGGCCATACAGTAAAAAAAGCAACTACAGGTACAAGTGGTTTTGATCGGTTTGTAGATGGTGCGAAGTGTGAAATTAAATTTAGTTTAGCAACCCGAGATGGAAAAGGTGGTATAAATAAGGATAAGTTCGTTATGAATCATGTATCAAAAGATAAGGATTGGGATTATCTTCTATTTGTTGGTATTAATAAAGAGGAAGAAGATGTGAGAATCCTATGGTTTACGAGGGAGGACTTTAAGGTTAATGTGTCCACATATTTTAATATCCAACAAGGTGGTAATAAAATTGGGAATGATGATCATATGTGTACAGATATACCAGGTTTAATGAAATGTGAATGGGTCAATACAGGTATCGAAGGATTAAAGCAATGATAGACAATATTCTTCAGTATATTCTCCATCCCTCCTCTGTTCTACATTATAAATAATTCCATTATATTTCATATAGTATCCGTAGGGGCCAATATATATTGCAATTGTATCATTTATTTTTTTTGGGTATTTTAGAAATTGTCGTGCATCTTCGAGAGTAAAATCTTCAATGGATTTTTGAAGTAATTCTAAATATTTTGTAATGTTCATATTTTTGATTGTATTGTTATATTTAATTTTAAGGTAAGGTCCATATTTACCATCGCCAATATATATTTCTTTTTTCCCTTGAGTACCTAAATAATTCATATTATTACGTGATATAGTTTCATTACTTAATTGTTGATTGACGATTGTGATAAATGAATCATATACTTTACGGATAATTTCAATATAGTTTTTCTTACCTGAGGCGATTAAATCAAGGTCTTCTTCAACTTCGCATGTAAATTCTTTTCTTATGATGTTCATAAAATTATCCTTGAGGTATTTTAGTACTTTTTGACCTAAAGGTGTAAGAAGGATTCTTTTTTTTTGGGTACGTCCTTTAATTTTTTTTTCTTCTTGAATAATTTGATCATCTTCTTTTAGTTCAATTGTTTTTACAAGTTTATCCTCTTCAATGATATCCTGTTTAACGGTATAATTACGATTATCTAATGTTCCTACAATGGACGAATATGTGGAAGGTCTTCCAATCCCTGTTTTTTCAAGGAGATTAACAATACCACTTTCATCATAGTATTGAGGTTTATTACCTTCTTTTTCTGAAGAAATACAACTTACTAAATGATATTCATCTTTAAGTTTTGGTTTTTGTTCTTTTTGGAGGGAATTATTGGTATATAGTTTAAAACCTGGGAAGATAAGTTGTTTATGGATAATTGTGAAATAACCATAGAGATCTACTTCATTATTTGTTAATTTTATTTTATGAATGATGTATTCTGTTGGTTTCATATGAGACATAATTGTGCGATCATAAATTAAGTTATATAATTTTAGTTCATCACCATTGAGTTCTGGTTTCTTGAGATTGGTCATTCTGATTGCTTCGTGTGCTTCTTGTGCTCCTTTTACTTTTTTAGAGGTGGGTTTATTATAGTATCCACCTTTAAAATCAATGTTTATTTTGTATTTAATTTTTTCTTGAAAATCTTTTGAGATAAAGGTGGAATCTGTTCTCATATATGTAATATGGCCGTTATCATATAATCTTTGAGCAAGGTTCATTGTATGTTTAATGGGGAATCCAAAATTACGTTGAGCTGTTTGTTGAAGGGAGGAGGTAATGAATGGTTTTTCAGGGTAGACTTTACTTTGTTCTTCTTTAGTTGGCGAAGGTTGAAATAATCTATTTGATTTTAGTCTTTGAAAGAGTTCTGATGTACTGGTTTCTTTTTGTTGAGTAAATGTAGATTCATTTTCAATATCTTTGAAAGTACCATCAATACTGTATTTTATATCGGGTTTATATTCTTTAATATGTGTATCCCTTTCGTCTACTAGATTTAGGAGGGCACTTTGTACTCTTCCTGCGGAAAGACCTTTTACATTCGTTTGTATATTTTTCCATAAGCAAGGTGATAATTTGAATCCTATTAATCGATCAATAATCCTTCTTGCCTGTTGTGAATTAACTTCGTTCATATCTATTGTACGGGGGTTCAGAAGGGATTCTAAGATTGCTTTTTGAGATATTTCACGGAATACAATACGATTTTTTTTTTGAAGGTTTGATTTTAGAATAATTGCTGTATGCCAAGCGATTGCCTCACCTTCTCTATCATCATCTGCTGCAAAGATAACTTCTCTATCAATAGAAGCTGATTTTAGGTTTTTAATGATATCTTTTTTATCTTTTAAATTGGTATATTTTGGTTTAAAGTTATTTTCTACATCAATACCAAAACTTTTTGGATCTCCATAAACTTTTGTTTTTTTTTTATCTAAATCACGAATGTGTCCGTAAGAAGATCTAACAATATAATTATCATTTAAGAATCCTTCAATTTTTTTTGCTTTTGCGGGAGATTCTGTAATCAATAGAAACATTACTAAATTTGATATCTTTTTTTTAGATAAGTCAAATTTTAATTATGGATAAAGAATATTATCCAGTTTCAGATACAAAAGAAAACGGAATAAAGAATGATAATTTTAAGATAATTTCAATCTACAAAATTATATTGGATGTTGGTATGGTTCAAATTGCAAGGGAAAAATGCGATGATACTTGTAAGGGGAATAGAATAAAGAAGTTTAGAGATGGAATATTTATTCCTATGAAAAAGTGGGATAAAGTTTCACGTGATTTTGATGAAAAGAACGCCCTTGATCCAATACTAGTAAAGGAATTTCGTAATACTGGATATTATGAAGTAATTGATGGTCGCCACCGTTGTATGGTGAGTCATTATAATGGTTTTCAGTGGATACCCTGTAATTTTGAAATTTGAATTTATTATGAAAAGGATAATAAATATAATTTAAGAGATGCCAAAGAATAAAATCGGGGGGAAGAAACATAAGCGTAATAAGAATTACGATAATGAAAGCCGTGTACTTCGTCTAAAAGAAAATGGTCAAGAATATGCAAAGATAACTGCTTGTAAGGGTAATTGTCGTTTTGATGTATATTGTTGTGATGGTATAAATAGGTCTGCGATTCTTTGTGGAGCAATGAGAAAGAGGCGATTTGTAAATCAAGGGGATTTTGTACTTGTATCTATTCGTGATTTTCAAGATAATGTATGTGATATTATTGATGCTTATGATGAGAATCAAGCGAGAAAGTTAAAACAAGAAAAACATATTCCAGATTCATTTAAGTTGGAAGAAGATAATCCATATACCGAAGACTATAGTGATGGGATAGAATTTACTAATGAAATGCCACCTGATGAATCAGAGAGTGATGAAGATAGTGATATTAATATGGATGATATATAAATATGGATGATATATAAATAATATAAAATCTATGAGATACTATATGGGGGAAGATATATGTAATAGTTATATCCGAGATTACTACTATATAAATCCAACAGTGAATGATTTTTTTTTAAAAGATGAATGGAGTAGTAGGAAGGGTGAACAACCGAATGTTTATTTAAAAGGATATGATGATAAAATACAGGTATTAAATCAAAAATATCTAGATAAGTTAAGGAAGAAAGGTTGTTTATCATTTCGCGAAGGCATTCTGAAGAAGGATTTAATAGATGCAATACATCTTCAAAAATTAAATCGTAATTTTAAATATCTTCCGATTAATTCTAGAAATAATATCTTAATTGATTATGTCACTGAATGTTCGGGAGAGGGGATCTATTTATTCCAAAGTAGGGGTGATTATAATCAATTCTTATTGCGATTAATAAAATTAAAGGAGATAACAGATGAGATAATTCTTCTAATGAGAAAGGGTATTCAAAAAAAGATCACACTATATAGGGGTTGTGTGGAAGCAATAATACATACAATTACAGAGGTTTTAAAAAATAAGTCTTATAGACATAAGAAAAAGGTATTGATATCAAAAAAAAAATGGGAAGGGGGTGTGGAAGAAAATCTTGTGGAGAGTCTTAAGAAATTAAATAATTTTTTAATTAGTGAATATATTGATAAATCAAAGAAGACATTTGGTCTTCATAGTTATAAAGGGGGGAAGAAATTATATAGTACATTACTGAAAATGGAAACATTAGAAGAAGCAACACCTTCGTCAATCCATTCATTGGGAATGAATGAATTAAAACGATTAATGGGTCTTAAATTGAAATTAGAAAAAGAGGTGAATCGGGGGGATATTGATAAATATATGGAAAAACTACGGGGTTATCAAAATAAGAAAGACATCATTCCAGACTTGTATAAAATTCAAGATGATATTATTGAAAATGTTCAAAAAAAATATTTTTATGGAAATGTAAAGAAGAAAGATAAGTATAAAATTAAAGAAATACGCTTGGAGAATCAAAATCATTTTGCTTATTATTTATCGGGGGATTTAAAGGATAGGAGAAAAGGGGTATTCTATATTAATACATCTCATCCGGAAAGATTAAATAAACATGAGTTATATGTATTAAGTCTTCATGAGGGATTTCCTGGTCATCATTATGAGATAGATTATCATAATAAAGCTAATATATCTGATTATTTTAAGGTAAGTGGATATAATTCTTATAGTGAAGGATGGGGTCTTTATTGTGAGAGTCTAGGGGATTTTAAAGATTATCGTCGTAGATATTATCGTATTAAATATAATATATTACGTGCATTACGTTTAGTATTAGATACAGGTATTCATTATTATGCTTGGGATTATAAGATGTGTTATGATATGATAGAAAAATATTTATCTTATAAGGAAGATAATATTCATCGTGTAATTTTACGGTATGTGGATCAGCCTTGTCAGGCTTTAACGTATAAAGTTGGAGAGAGAACTATTTTATATTTACGAAATAAATATTTAGAAAAGGGAGGGGATATAAAGGACTTTCATGAAATTATAATGAAATTGGGTCCTTGTCCATTGAATGTACTCATCGATACTTTTATTTTCCATTACCTTTAAATGAGTATGAAACCATAATATAACCGATGATGCCTACAATTATTGAAATACTCCATCTTTTTTTCATTTCGGAGTAAATATCTGCCCAAGCATCTGTTTGTTCTTTTGTTGTCAAATGATAAAGCATTAATGGACTTTTTGGTATGAAGTAATAAAATCCAAAATGAGTGAATATCATAATTATTAAGGATTTACAAAAAATATAGTTTTCTTTTTGATTGGAATAGTAGTATATTAATCCAAAAGTTAATCCTAATAGAAGGCCAGTTATATAGATATTGATTCTTTCCTTAATTATTTCTTGATATTTTTGTTTTTGATCATTATTTAAGAGGCGATTAAAATTGGTAAATATTTTTTTATCTATATTTTGATAGCTCATAAATAAACTTGATAGAACTAAAATAATTCCGAGGGGACAATATATATTTTTCATTATATATAATATGTTTATTTTTTATGAATCATTTTTATGGCCTTGACATATATAGTAAAATTTGGATCTTTTAGTTTTATTCAAGTTTTCATCGGGGATACAGTTTGTGCAGAATTGATGAATATCTGTTGTTTCCCAATATGGATATCGTATCTTTTTATTTTTATTTTTGTATTCAATAATGCATCTATTTTTTTTCTGATTCCACCATACATATTTGTTCTCTAGGTGACCAATGCCATGATAATAGATGGTACCTTCTGTATTTTTATATCTTAGAGGTCCAGTGCCGTGTGTCTTTTGATTTATTTCGGGTTCTTTTTCTTCAGTATTCTTTGATATAGTTATTTTATTTTTTTCATTTTCTATGGATAGTTCTTGGATATGTATTCTTAGATCTTCTATTTCAGTATTATTTTTTTCAATGGTATGTCTTAGTAATTTATTTATGTGGATAAAGTAAAATAAAAATAAGAGTAAGAAACCAATATCGCAATATAGGATAATATTTGTCATAGTATACATTTATTAAAATTTGATGCTATTATTTTAAGTAAGTACATCTTATATTAAATATGAATAATTTAGAGAGAGTCATTGTAATGTTTAGACCAAATTCAGAAGGTATATCTGAATGGATAAAAAGGGATATGATTATGAAATCTGATCTTGGAAAGAACTGGGGGAATGGTGTTATGAGATATGGCGTTGCATTTTCTGTGGGAAAATATATATGGGAAGCCAAGAGGAAGAATGGGAATCCGCGAGGGAGAATTGAAGCCTTACGTACAAATGGATTAACAGAAGAAAGCAATATGAAACGTCCTATTAGAGAAGATATTCGTACGGGTGTTTTACAGAGGGATGGTAGTTGTGTTGTTTGTGGATCTAAAAATAATTTAATAATTGATCATAAGAACCATTTATATAATGATGAGAGGGTACTTCAGGTAAGTACTCAAGTGATGGATGATTTTCAGGTGTTATGTAATCATTGTAATTTACAAAAAAGACAGACATCTGTTATTGAGCGGAGGGATGGTGTTAGATATTCAGCAATGAATATTCCGAGTTTATCTGTATATGGTGTTGACTACTTAAGGGGTGATGGTAGTTTCGATATAAATGATGTGGATACTATGGTTGGAACCTATTGGTATGATCCTATAGCATTTCATCGTAGTATATTAGAGAAGTTTTCAGAGTAGTTTCATAAGTTTACCATAATAATCAGTTGATATTTCACATCCTTTAAATTGTCTGTTTGTATTCTTACAAGCTAATGCTGTTGTTCCACTACCCAAGAAAGTATCAAGTACTGTATCTCCTTCATTGCTATGTTTTTTAATTAATTCTTCAAAAAGAGGGAGGGATTTTTGAGTTGGATGGAAACGGTTCTTACCACCTTGTAAAGGGTGTCTATAGATACCATTATCATATTTACTGTTGAAAGTTGGTTTTGAACCTTTAATTGCTAGGAGTGCTATTTCTCTGCAATTTGTAAGGTAATTGATATTGGAGTTTAGGGGTTGAGGATTTGTCTTTATCCATTCTATAAATCTTATTTGTTTAAACTTATATTTTTCGATGATTGTTTTAAGAGGGGTAATCTTCCAGATATCAAAGAAAATGATTAGAGTACCACCTTTTTTTAATTTTTGATAGTATTCTCCAATAAATTGATCTAATTGTTCCATTGTGAATTGGGTATCCCAATCACCATATTCTGTTTGAACGCTATATTTTTTACCATAAATAGAGCCAAACTTCATAAAATTTTCTTTCATTTTTGATTCTTCCATTAAGTTTCCTTTTTTAGTAATATACTTTTCTTTTACTTTATCCCATTCTTCTTCTGATTTTACATATTCGATACCTTTTTTTTCATTTTCAATGATCTGTTTATGTAAATTACCCATACCTGTTTCTGAGGATGTAATATAGGGAGGATCGGTTAGGACTAAATCTATTGAATTGTTATCAATATTGGATAGATAAGTAATTCCATCACAATTCTCAATATTCATAGTATTTTATAATATCCTATCATTATTTTTTCAAATTTGATTTATTATTCTTTTTAAAAAATTAATTTATAATGGAACCATATATGATTGATTATTATAATTCAATGCCTCAAGGGGTGAACGTAATTGATTCTTTGAATAAGGAATATGAAGAATTAGAAGAAAAGTATGGTAAGGTAGAGAAGGAACTCCAGTTTTATAAATCTTTATTTGAGTATCCATTGAATAATTCTGCTATATTTAATTTAAGGAGAGTTAAACAAGGTGGAGAAGATAAATGGATTGATAAAGTAAAAATAAGTGAGAAGGAATTAAGGGAATTAGATACTTCAAAAGAGGTTGAATATTTACTACGTAATTGTAATCCTCGTTGTGAGAGATAATTATTCTTCTTGATCTTGAGTTGTATCATCTTCTAAAACATCTGTAGTGGATTGGAAACTTTTCTTTAATTCGGTGTAGAGGAGTTCATAGAGGTTATTTTTAAGTTCTGATTCTTGAATTTTAATTGTAACAGGTACTCTATCTAGGTAATTTTCTTTTTCTTTTGTTACCCATTTTTGTGCAGTTGACGATACTTGATAGTAATGGCTATCAATGGATCCTTCTATTAGAGGATTAAGGGTATATCCTTTTTCTAAATAAATAGTCTGATTCCCAAAGGAGACATACATATTGTTTACTTTAAAACCATTGAAGGTTTGTTCACTATTTACGATAATACCCATAATAATTAATAATTAATATAAACTATTATTTTTTTTTCAACGTATCGGATATTTTGCATTTTGGAATATGTCTATTATATTGAATATTATCTGAAAATGTTTTATTGCATACGAAACAATGGGGTGTTATAATAAGTGGTTGTTCTTCATCTATAGTATTATTTTTGAAGCAATTTGAGAATAATGTACCCATTAATAATATTTATTAATATATATTTAATATAATGGAAAAGGGTGGTATGATTGGTCGTTTTAATATAAATCAGGGGGATACTAATGGAGAAAATACTATTGAAGAATATAATAAGAAAATAGAATTATTTGAAGCAAAAATAAAGAGTATGACAGATGAGTGTAATCAGTTAAAGGATGAATTATTAATATTGAGAAAAAAAGTTTATTTTGATGATAAGTTAAGTATTCAGTCTATGAGTAAATATTTGGATAAAATTTGAAAAGATAAATATAATCATATTAAATAAAATAGTATAATTAAAAGGATGCCTCATAAAGATTATCCGATGTGTTTTTCTTCTTCTTGTGGGGTATGTAGTCGTTGTTGTAGGGTTGGGAATTCTTGTTATATTCATCCATTGAATGTACTTGAATTATCTACAGGAGAAGAGTGTAAAGCAGTAAAAGTACCTGAAGATCCTTGGGATATTTATCAGCGTATAATGAAAATAGCGAATGAGAGTAAATCAATGGGGTAACAATGGATGACATTCCCAGTAGTAATTTTTCATTAATGAGAATAAGGGTGTTTTTCTTGGATACATATAAGAGTCTTTTAGACATGGTAAGACAATAGATAATTGTTCTTTTGGAGTATAGGGTTCATCATTTTCAAAGTGAATTACATCATTATCCTCTAATGTTGATATATACTGGTATAGATCTGTAATTAGTGGAGCAGAGTGATATTGATAATACCATCTCCAAGAGAGGCAATCTTTAAAATAATAGGAGAAAGTCCATTGAATTGCTTTAAAATATTCTTTACATAGATTTGTAATGTCTTTCTTGAGTAATAGATCAAAGCTTGGATTATAGTGTTCTGTTTGATAAAGAGTATATGTGTAATATTTGTTCTTTGTAGATAGTATATTTTTTTCGTCTATTCTGAATAATAAAGGGGATACATAATGGATAGAATCATAATCTTCTTGAGATATATTTAAATCTTTAGGGGATAAGTTATCTAGTTGTTCGATGGAATGTATTGAGTGTTCTTTTAGAATATGGTTAAATTTCTTTTTATAAAACATGGATTTTTTATTTCTGATAGATAGAATTGTGTCTAAGTTTGATTGTTCTAATTTGGATAATTCGTGGAGATATATTTTTAGATTGGATATATTAATAGTCATAGTGTCATTAATAATAAAGAATCTCCCCGAATAATCTTTTTGTAATTTTTTGTAGGTGTTTATTAATATAGTTAGTCCGTTATATCTTATATTGATACTTGGTGTATTAATAATAAAATCATTACCAATAAAGAAACATAGAAAGAGGTAATCTACGAGTAACATTTCTTTTTCAAGTTTATAGAAGGGTTCAAAGATTGAATCAATGAGGTGATACTTGAGGAGATCTATATTAAGGAAGATATAAGGTTCTTCTGTTTTTTCTAAATTAAAGGCTGTCCTTTCTCGGAGGAGGTATACTGTATGTTTTCTTATCATTGATAACATAATTAAATCTGCGTCAAGTCCATAGACAGCATTTATTGAATTTTTATCGATATGTTGATCCATATATTTCATTATTTTGTGTTCACCTTCACCTGGTTCATCTGAGTTTGATAGTATTATTTTTATATTTGAGTTGTCACAGTAATTTTGTAGGAAGGTATTTAATTGTTTCATAAAAGGGGTTCCTGGGGTGATTTGATTGGTATCCCATAGTTTATTTTCTTGGGAAGATTTTAATCTTCTTTGTCTTTGTTGTTCCATTTTTGTTCTTGGTGCGGGTCCATCAATAGCGATATAAATAAGATCTTTAACATTTGTGATTTTGATACATTCATTAATTTTCTTTAGTATTTCTTGGAACATTTCTTGTTCATTCGTTTTATTAGCACAGCATGGGTGAATTGCGCAATTCAGGTCAAAGAATAAATTATTGATACATAAGTTTTTATTTTCTGAGGGGTATTGAATAATATCGGGATAATTTTGAATTAATTCTTTATAGTAAATAGGTATTCCCATGGATAATAATTAAGGATGAATTATTTTTATATAAGAATCAAAAATAAAATATATATGAGTATTATAAATGGATAGTATAACAAATCCTCTCAATTTATTAGCTACAAATATGTGTTCACCAATGGTAATCTTTGTGGTATATGCTGTTATTACCGGTATATCATTATTTATAACCCGTACGAACCTGAATAAGTATAATACACAGAAGATGGAGTCTTTATTTAATACACATCTATTACACGAGGTGAAGTTATTACTTATAATGGGTGTTGTAATTTATGGTTTATGTCAGTATAATCAGGTTAATATTGCTTGGATATTCTTAATATTCCCCGTGATCTATGTTATATTGAAGAACATTATGATATTTATTTCAGTTTCATCTGCGAATCAGAATGCTCCAAACCCTAAACCTGCTATAGAAAGTTCAAGTATGTATACACAATTACAGCAGGCGAATGAAGATAAAGGTCGTGTTGACCGTTATCAACAACAGGAGAAACTTCTTCCTCCACCTTCAGTGAATAAGGAAATTGGGGGATTGGGAGGTGGCGGTGGAGGAGGATTTGGCGGTGGAGGTGGAGGAGGATTTGGCGGTGGTGGTGCTGGATTATCCCCCCCATTAAACTCATCATTGGGAGGTATTGGTTCAAACAGTAATTTAGCTAGTTTTTAAATCTATAATTAATTAATAGATGATTATTTTAATATTTTTATACTTATTTTTATTTCATTCTTTCTATTTAATCATTAAGAAAGGGAATATTCCGATAATTTATATACCATTATTAGTTTTTTCAATTGTTAAGACAACATTAGATTATCGTATTTGTAGTATTGCATATTTCGAATGTAAGTTACGGGGAGTAAAAAGAGAAGAATCATATATGAATCAGTTTTTAGATCCAATAGTAGATGTCCGGTATACAAATCATGCTTATCCTTTGTTTATTATGGCATATTTCGTGGTATTTATATCCTCAACTAAATACTTAAAAAAGTATATTATAGATTAAATTAATATGTCAAATTATTTATCTTTTGATGTTGGTATTAAGAACTTATCTTATTGTGGTCTAACGAGTGATAAGAAGATAACACAATGGGGGATTATTAATTTAAATGAAAATCCTATATGTGATGTTAATCTAAGAAAAAAGTGTGAGAAACAATCAACATATATTGTATCTGGTAATGAAACTGTTAAGTATTGTTGTACAGCGCACAGTGGTAAGTTTAAGAAAAAAAAGAAATTAAATGCGAATCATGACATACTAAAGATATCTCAATTGTGTGTTAGTCGGTTGCGGGAATTAGATTTAAAAGATATAAAGTATGTTTTAATTGAAAATCAACCTGCACTTAAGAATCCTGTAATGAAGAGTATACAGATGATAATATATACTTTTTTTGTGATAGAGGGGGTTATGAATAATGAATCAACTATAGAAAAAATACATATGGTAAATGCACGGAATAAATTGAAGGTATATAAAGGTCCTAAGATTGAATGTAATAAAAAGGGAAAATATGCGCAAAATAAATATTTAAGTGTTGAATATACAAAAATAATGATTCAGGGAGAGGATGAAAAATATTGTGAATTATTTACTCAATCAAAGAAGAAAGATGATTTAGCTGATTCATATCTTCAAGGGATATATTGGATTGAAAAATAAAGGTTATCTATTTGATATAGTTAATGGTTATAAGTAAGAGGATTGTATAGAGTATTATTTTTTTTTCAGTGGATATATTCATATATTTTAATACATTATCTGTTATTCCAAAAACGGCGACATAGATTAATAATTGACGGATAAAATCTTTATTCATTTATTATAAATAAATAATAAAATTGGCGTTTAAATAATAAAATATTAATATTTAAAGGAATTATTTCTAATAAAGATAATGAAAAATAGTATTCTGTTAGATTCTTTATGTACTTATTATGAAGATGAAGGTCGGTTTGGTAAGTTGATGGAGGTTTTAAAGGAGGAAAATCAAATCTCCTTGCGAATCATTGATTGGTTTGTGACAAATTATTCAAAGAAAAATAATATTTATTATTCTATTTTTGAAGATCCTGAGAAAGGGAAAACATTTTCGGAGGAATGTGGTGAAAACTTATTGAAGCAGTTTAATACATATCATTCTTATAAGGCTCAATTAAAATCATTTTCAAAAAAAAGATTTGATCCTTTTTGTAGGAGAGATAGAATTAAGTTTAAGACGATTGAAACGACAGTTGGTCAATTAAATTTCTTTAAATGGGCGATTGATAATTTAATCATAGATTATATTAAGATATACTATGATAAAATTGAAATGGATATGAATAATAGTTATAATGATATTAAAGTAAAGAAGAAGGAAAAAAAAGATAAGACAGAGAGAAAGAAGAGGCAAGAATTATCTAAATCAGCATCTCGTGGATTGAATACGAATAAGATGAAGGTTGTTTTGGACTTTAATTAAAATTTAAAGACATTTTCATTTATTTTTTTATAAGAATGTTTAAATAAATCTATTGGTATTGGTGAGTTTAGGGATCATACCATTATATTTTGTTTTCCCATCTTCCCTTACATCATGTACTGTAAATATATATAATTTACTCATTATAATATATTAATAATATTATATTATATTATTAATATCTATAAAGAAGGGCACTTCCGGGAATCGAACCCGGGACCTCTTGCACCCAAAGCAAGAATCATACCACTAGACCAAAGTGCCAAAAAAAAATGCGTCGTCCGGGACTCGAACCCGGGACACCAGCTTGGAAGGCTGATATGCTAACCCCTACACCAACGACGCGAAGGATTATTATGGAATGTGCTATAAAAAAAAGTATAATTAAATAGGATAAATTATTATTAAGATAAGATTTTATTTCATACAATATTTATTCCGAAGAAGGCTTCTTTACCTTAACCTTACGCACCTTCTTAGGCTTTTCCTTAACAGGTTCAGGTTCAGGTTCAGGTTCATCTTCATTATCATCAGATTCAGTTGAGTCTTCCACAAGAGTCTTTCCAGTAGTAACAGTTTCAACTCTATCATCTTCATCATCAGAATCAGACATAATAGCAAAGTCACGAAGACCCCCTTCAGGAACCTTCACCCTGATTTGCTCTGCCCTCCAAGTGCATCCAAACTTACCGTTTGCAATCCAGATACCATTACACTTAAGGACAGACTTGATATGGGCACCCTTAGTAATCAGTCGCGAAATATCCGTTGGATTTTCAGTAGTTCCTTCAACATCAAATACAACAGCATTCTTATCATAAATAGAGAAGTCCTTGAACTTTCCATCACGCTTAATAACCTTAAATCCAAAAGAATCAGGCCACTTTCCATTTGGTTCACCAGTTTCCTGGTCAAGAGATACCTTAACCATTGGAGTATAGAGTTCCTTAAGGGTATCGTGTGAAAGCTTGGGCTTCTTAAACCAACTTTGGCTATTTTCAGCCGCCTTCTTTAGAAGAAGTTCATCCATACTGCACGCCCACGTATGGAAATCCTTCATTGACTTATTTTCATCAAGACCTTTCATAGAGAACTTAACCGAATACTTACCTGATTTCTCATTATCTGAAAAGTATGAAGGGTCAAATGGAATTTCTACTTCGGGAGTCTGAACATAAAGTGGAGCAATGCCCCCACCATAATTCAGGAAAAGCATCTTCCCCCCGTTATCAAGGGTCTTAGGTGTTGAAAAGGTAATATTAGAAATATCAATCTTCGAAGGGTTCATTGCTGATGCCATTACTCCTTTCTTTTGTTTCTTTTGTTTCTTTTGTTTCTTTTGTTTCT
>MDTC01019520.1_pt1 | contig 17197 bp, 11 predicted proteins | sample 811181 | NCBI WGS metagenome assembly MDTC01 (sample SAMN05326644, study PRJNA326480) | marine metagenome | isolation source: seawater | place: Pacific Ocean: North | collected 2011 | reverse complement strand
TGGTTATGATTTAATTGTCGAGTTTATGAAGCCTAATCTTATTTTTGATTTAGAAAAAACAGAGAAGAGGCAAACCGAAAGTCTAAATAAAGTTCCTCGTAGTCAAGGGGTGGTTTTAGAGAATGAGATGATAGTTGATGGAAATATCCGCATTACTCAAGATGTTTTACAAAAACTCAATTCGTTATCTGTTGCAGTTACGAAACAAGAGAAAGGTGCTGGTTGGGAAAAATTTGTTCGGAATTTTATAGGAAGATTTATTCTTATTTCAGTTATTATTTCATTATTTTTTGCATTTTTAAATATTTATAGAGTAAATGTTTTTTATGATTGGAAATTGGTATTATTAATTTCATCAGTCTTCTTCTTTCAGCTAGCCTTAGCACATATTTTTGTTTTTAAACTCGAATGGTCAGAATATCTCATCCCCGTAACAGTAGGAGCAATGACTCTGACTATTTTATTTGATGCTAGAATTGGTTTTATGGCAACTACATCTATGGCAATTCTTATGGGTTTAATGATGGGACAAAATATTGATCTTATAATTGTCTCATTGTTTACGGCAACAATTGCTGTATATAATATTCGTGAATTACGTAAAAGAAGTCAGTTATTTATTACGATGTTTAATTTAATTGCAGCTAGCATATCTGTCATAATTGGGATCGGTCTTTTTAAAGAACATGCTTGGCCATTAATGCTAACAGATATGCAGTTCTTAATTTTAAATAGTATTTTAGCACCGATCATTACTTATGGGTTAATTGGTATCTATGAAATGTTATTTGAGGTCACAACAGATCTTACTTTGATTGAATTACTAGATTATGAACATCCTCTATTAAAAAGAGCACAGCAAGAGACTAATGGCACATTTAACCATAGTATAGTTGTGGGGAATTTAGCTGAAGCATGTGCAAATGCAATTGGAGCTCATTCACTATTGTGTCGTGTTGGTGCTTATTATCATGATATTGGGAAAATGAAAAAATCAGATTATTTTATTGAGAATCAATATAGTGGTGAGAATCGCCATGATGTCTTAACACCAACAATGAGTGCGAGGATTATTCGTGCTCATGTTAAAGAAGGATTGCGATTAGCTCAGGACTATGGCTTACCAAAAGTGGTTTCAGATTTTATACCGATGCATCATGGTACAACTCGTGTTGAATATTTTTATAGGGCGGCACTTAAAGATGCTGAAGAAAAAGGGGATGTAATTGATGAAAGCGCTTTCCGTTATCCTGGGCCTAAACCAAATTCAAAAGAAACTGGGATTTTAATGATTTGTGAAGCTGTAGAAGCAGCCGTACGCTCAATAAATAGCCCAGATATTATTAAAATTGAAGCCATGATTGATAAAATTATAAAACAAAGAATAGATGATGGTCAATTAAGCGAATGCCCTTTAACACTAGATGAATTAAATAAAATTAAGGGGACTGTCGATGGGAATATTGGTATGTTACCAGTTTTGCGGGGGATATATCATATTAGAATAGAATACCCGGATGATTCAAATGACTCTAAAAATTAATGATTCAAGTTCTTATAGAATGTGACCCGGTTCTAGAATCGCCAATAGATAATATTGTAAAGGAAATCACAGATTATATATTAAAAAACAATGATATTTCAGCTGCAGAAATAACAATTGTATTTGGTCAAGACAGATTGTTAAATAAATTAAAAAAATTATATTTTTATAAAGATGAATTCACTGATGTAATTGCTTTTCGGTTAAATGAATATTCAAATAATTATGTTGAAGGAGAAATTTATATAAGTCTACCTCGCGCAAAAATAAATGCAAAAAAATATAAAGACCCTTATAATAAAGAAATAGCAAGACTCATTATTCATGGGATCTTGCATCTTTTAGGATTTGAAGATAAATCAAAAGCTAAAAAAGTAGAAATGACAGAAATGGAAGAATTATATCTAAAACAAGTTAATTGGGAAGGACTATTATAATTGAATTATGGCAATAGACAACTTTAGAAATTTCACAGAGCTATTAAAGATTGTTGAAGAGTTGCGTGGCCCGAATGGATGTCCATGGGATAAAGAGCAGACTCATGAATCTTTATTACCTTATTTTTTAGAAGAAGCGTACGAAGTAATTGAATCTGTTGAAGAATCAAATTGGGAGAATTTAAAAGAAGAATTAGGAGATATTATGCTCCATGTCATTCTTCAAACACAAATTGCATCTGAAGATAATAAGTTTAATATTATTGATGTTTTGCAAACTATTAATAAAAAATTAATTAATAGGCATCCACATGTTTTTGGTAAAAAAAAGACAGATGCTGCATTTGAGGCCAAACAGAATTGGGAAGCTGCAAAACATAAAGAGAAAAAGCGAAAATCTCGTCTAGATGGTGTGCCTCTAATTTTACCGGCTTTAATACGTGCGCAAAGACTACAAGAGAAAGCAGCATATATAGGTTTTGATTGGGAAAATTTAGATGATGCATGGGCAAAAATTCATGAAGAGATTGATGAGCTTAAAGCTGCCCAAGAAAAAGGAGATCTTAAAAATATAAAAGAAGAGATTGGTGATGTTCTTTTCTCTATTGTTAATTTAGCACGTAAATTAAATATTCCTGCGGAAGATATGCTTCGAGCTACAAATAAAAAATTTGTTAATCGATTTCAAAATATTGAAAAAGTTATACAGTCTAAAGGTAAAACAATGGAAGACGCAACGTTAGAAGAAATGGATAAAATTTGGAATCAATCAAAATAAACCATCTAGTTATCCTAGGATTGATATTATAAAAGTCTCATTTTTTTGATTAGATCATCAGTTAATAACTGACATGATTTCTGATTTTGAAGACGCATTCTATTCTCTGCAATTATTTTATAGAAAAAATTTAGAATAAACATCGGAATTAAATTGGTTATTCCCCACAATAATTTCCAGGGGCCACCTAACTCATATAAAATATTATGGATTGCAGAAACTCCAAAAAAATATTTATCATTTATTTTTATAATTACACTATCTGGGAGTTTGTTATTAAAATGCGTTTTTAATTTTGTAAGATGTGAAAAATAAAAAATATTTTTTTTATCTATTCTTAAGATAAATCGAATAAAATTGCTACAGAGTAAACAATTTGAATCATAATAGATAATTAAATTACTCAGAATAGATTTTCCTTATTTAAATTTTAATAAATCAATATGATTTAATACAAATTCTATTCACCATAAATATTTGCAATCAATGTTCTTATTGGCCCATTTTTACGGTGTTCACACAAATAAATTCCCTGCCATGTACCAAGATTAAGTTCTCCATTTGTTATAGGCACTGAAATAGATGGCCCTAATATTGAAGATTTAATATGAGCCGGGATATCATCAGGGCCTTCAAAAATATGTTTATAATAATGTTGATTTTCAGGGACTAAATAATCAAAATGAGATTCAAGATCTTCTCTAACAGTTATATCAGTATTTTCATTAATTGTTAGTGAAGCTGATGTATGTTGAATGAAAAGAGTGAGGTTTCCCATTTTAATTTGAATTATATCAGGTAAACAATCATTTATATAATCCGTAATCAAATGAAAACCTCGATGCTTTGGTTTGATTTTTATAATTTTTTGAATCCACATTATGTTTTACGTTCCTTTTTTCTAGCAGCAGGGAATAATATATTATTTAGGATAAGTCGATATCCAGGTGAATTCCGATGTAAAGAAAGGTCTGTTGGTGGATCACCAACAAAATGTTGATAATCCTCTGGATCATGCCCGCCAAAAAAAGTAAAAGTACCTTTACCATAATTTCCATGAAGATATTTTACTTGTTCCGAAGCAGGATCATTTCCCATAATGACTACATGACTCTTAATCTTATCTCTATGAAACCCGGTTGTTTGACCCATAAAGCCTTTAATTATTGGTACATGGTTTTGCGTTAACATAGTTGGGACAGGATCATATTTTGCCGAAAATTCAAATAGAGAGAAATAATCTGCTTTTGCGCCTCTTGTAATCGGATTATTACTCTGGGGATAATCTATATTAGAAAATTCATAAATCATTGGGTCAGTCAATAATTGAAAGTTTGTAAATGCAAATGTGTCATCAAAATTTAGCTTAGCATTAAGTTCTGGGTCTATTGGTGATCCATCAAACACTGAATGTACTCCATCAACATCATTTATTGATAAAGCAATATCATATGAGTCAGTAGCTGAGCACATTGCAAATAAAAAGCCACCTTGTCCAACATATTCTTTAATTTTTCTCGCAATTGATTTTTTTTGTTCATGTACACTTGGGAAGCCTAATCTATCTGCAAGATCTTCGTATTGTTTTTGTTGTGCCCGGTACCATTTTGAATTTCGATGACTTCTATAGAATTTTCCATATTGTCCAGTAAAATCTTCATGATGAAGATGTAGCCAATCAAAATTATTTAATTTTCCTAGATGAACTTGCTCATCCCATAAAGTTTCATAATCCACTTCAGCATAAGTTAAAGCGAGAGTCACTGCATCGTCCCAAGGTTGTTTATTTGGAGGGGTATATATGGCTATTTTAGGTTTCTTTTCTAATAAAACAATATCCATATTATTTTGATCAATTTTGCTATAAATATTTATTAATATATCTGGATTAATAATTTCAAAGGTCACTCCACGAATACGGCATTCAGATTGTATCGATTGGTATGCATCTATTAAAAAAGATCCCCCTCTATAATTTAAAAGCCATTCAATCGTGATATTATTAGTAAGAGTAAAATATGCTATTCCATATGCCTTTAAATGATCGTTTTGTGCTTGATCCATAGGGATAAGTATCTTTTGCCCAAAAGTAAAGGTTAGGCTAATAATAATAATAAATTTTTTCATTTTAGATATCCATATTTTTTAGATTACGTATATGATGCCTAATTGGTTCTGAAAAAACGGATTCAGGGTATTCATTTATTATTTTCAGATAATATGATAAAGCTTTTTCAGTGTCAAAAAATTTAGTCTCATATATCTGACCAATAAATATAGTAGCTTTATCAGAAAAAGTTGATTCATTTAGAGAATTTGCAAGATTGATAGCTTGATCTATTTGGTTCAATCGATAGTGTAATAGAGCTTGTCGGAATATAGCAATATGAAATATAGAAGATTCTGGAAATTCTTCTGTTAAAAATTTTAATTCCTGTATTGATTCACTAATTTTATTTTGCCTAATTAAATTTTCGGCCTTTTGAAAATGCGTAAATGCTATTAGACTGTTATCAGAGCCATTTAAATAGTATTCTGTTAATATATTTTTTAATTGCATTAAGTCATTAAAAGATGGGTCAGTGGGACCTCGGTTCAGTAAAGTATTTTGAATTATATCTAATGTTGAATCTGGATGGTTTGTTAAAAAGGATATTAAAATAATTTTATCTAATAATTCGGAGGATTTAAAGTTTAAGGGCTCATTATTTAATAGTGATAGAGCTTGTTTTGGTTGACCATTAGAAATATACATATCAGCTAGACGAAGTATTATTTTTTCTTTCAAATCTCTATCTGGTTTATTCTCTAATGCAGATTGGTAAAATAATTTGGCAGAATCAAAATTGTGTAGAATCTGAAATTGGATTTCACCCAACCTAAAATATGCGCTTGGGAATAATTTTGATTTTGGGAGACTGGTCAACAATGAATCGTAAAGAAATAAACTTTTTTCTAAATGTTTTTGAGAAATTGATACATTTATTTGAAAAGGATCATTAAAAAATTTATTATCATCAAAAAAATATGGGATTAAATTATTTTGACTAACTGGGATAATTTGATCTTCAAAAGCTTTGGCTAATCCCATGAGTGCCTTTGCTGTATTTTTTGCGTTTAAATTTTGATTTAATATATAATTATATGAATCTATTGATATTGAAAATTGATATTCTTTTCTAAGATCATCTGCAAATTTTAACCAAGACTTATGATTAGTATCTTCATTTTGATTCCACTCCTTTTTTATATTAAATGATTTTTGATATTCTTTTCTTTTAAAGTAATAAGCACTTAATATATTAGAAATTTTATTAGGATGATTATCATATGCATTCAGGAGTGATTTTTCAATAATAGGTGGGGCTTCATCTTCATCACTCATGCTTAAAATTCTCCGTTGAATTAGATTAATATTACCGATCCCATTGGTAATTTGATTCACGAATTCATCCATGGCTTTGTCAAAAACATTTCTATTTTGATAATAGATTCCAGTTTCATAGGTTAGAAAAGTATCTCCAAACCTCTTACGACCTTCAATTAGTAAATATTCAATTTCATTATCTAATCCAAACCTTCCATATATTGTAATTATTAATCTAAAATAAGATTGGCTATAATTAAATAAATCAAATCCATTTTTCCATAAAATTTTTGCTTCTTCAATTTGATCATTTAGAAAATAGAATTCACCTAATTCTATATAGTTTTGCAAATCTGATGGGTTTATTAGGATAATTTTTTCTAATAATTGTATTCCTTTAGAATATTTTTTATATTTTTTTAATAATATTTTTAGTTGACTTATAGAAGTATAGTTTTCTGGATCTTTAGATAAAATATCTTGATAAATGGCTATTGCACCATCGACATCTCCTTTCCGTTCTAGCATTTTTGCAGTTTTTAAGGATGAAGTAAATATATATGAATCATTCCCCATAGCGGGGCAATCGATAAGTATAAAAATGATAAATATTTTATTTAAGATTCTCATTTCTCATTTGAGTTTTTTCTTCAGAGATTTGGCTTAAAGAATTAAAATATCTTTTGATCATTGTTTGATTTTCTCTTGAATAACCAGCATTGATAGCATTATTTAAAGCTTTAAGTGCGATGTTTTGTCTTTGACCAAGGTCCGATGGAAGTCCCCCTGGCCCTTCAAAAATTATATTTTTTTCAGCGACAGTTGATTTTCTCTCATCTTTAAAACCTCGTTGTGTCATAGATGTTTGACTGTCTAACATTCTTGATAAGATTCTTTGCTGTCGTTCGTTTGTTTTTTTATTGTAACGTTGTCGTTTCAAATCATCAATTACTTTATCCATTTCTTTATTAATACCACCTAAATCACCAATACCATGTTGTTGACCCGACTGATTCATTTCATCAATTAATTGATTCAATGATTGTTGGATTTGTTGTTGCCTTTCTAGCATTTGTTGCATCATTTGTTGTTTGCCAGATGCTGCCATTTGACCTAAACCGAGCTGCATACCCTGTTGATTCACATTCTGTTGTTGTCCAGCCATTTGTTGCATCATTTTTAGAAATTGTTCATATCCACTAGCAGAGCCTGACTGTTCCATTTCTTGGATACTGTTAAATAATCCTAATGCAGATTCATTTAGGCCTTCCATCGCGATACGTTGATTCTTGCCTGCTTGATTAATATTTCTATTCGCAAGATCCTTTTTTGCGCCATCCATACCGGCATTTGCTTTACCTATACTACGTCCAATTTCAGGAGTTATTGCAAATGTTTCTCTTGATAAAGCCATCATTTGTTTCATTAATAGCTTTAATTGATCTTGTATCAATTGTTGTTCTGTCGCAAATTTTCTTAATCTTGGAGAATTTCTAGAAGCAGAGTCAACTTTTTGTTTTAATTTTTCTTCTTGTGAAGATAAATATAAAGCACTTGTCATTAAAGCTTGAATTTTCCCAGCCATTTCAGAAACACTTTCCTGTTTAAATTGTTGCCGAATATTTGCTAGTTGCATCATCAAATTTTTAAAACTTTCTAAAGATTTCTGACTTGATTTTTGGGCATCATCTAAGTTCTTTTTTGATAGATTATTTTGGGTTTCTTGTAAGTTTTTTTGAGTATTATCGCTGGATTGGGATTCAGCTAAATCAGATAACTGTTCTGATGTTTTTTCATTGTATGGTTTAATTATTTCAGATGTTTTCTCCATAAGAGATTTTAAATTATTAAACTCATCAAGATTCCTCTCTTCTTGTTGCTTCAATCTTTCTAATTCAGACATACTAAGACTTTCATCTGCTTTATTAATTTCTTCATCTAATTTGATTTGTTGATCAAAAAGCATTTCCATCCTATTTTGAAGCTCATCTAATTTTTGTTCAGCTTGTAGTCTCTTAAAAACATCGAGGTATCTATCTAAATCTTCTTCAATTTGCTCCATGTTATCAGCGAGATTATTCAAAGCTTCTTGTATTTGATTTAAATTCATATCATCAAGTGCTGATTCAAGGTCATTGATATTATTTTGTAAATTTTCAGGGATAATATCATTTACAAGATCGGATAATTCTTGAAATTTTTCTAATAGATCCTTAGAAAATAATTCATGTTTTTCTGAATGATCTGTTAGAGTGTTTAATGCTTCAGTAACTTTTTCTAATGTCTCTAATTCTTCAGTAATTTTTTCCATAATTGATTTTAAAGAATGCTCTTTATCCCAATCCATTTCAGTCATTTTTAAAGCATCTAATTCTAGAGTATTTAATTGATCTTTTAAATTTTGAATTTCATCCACTCGTTTTTCTAGATCTTCAATGAATTTTGTTTCCGTATTTTCAGCAGTTTCATATAGATTCTCTAAAGATGGGACTTTAATAATAAAAGTAGATGATATTGTTTTATTTGGACCGGATATTAAATCATTATCTGATAATTCAAAGTGAAAATGAACTTCATCTTCGGGCATAAGAAACAAGGTAGATAAATCCCAGTTAGAATAGATTTTTTGGATAAGAGTATCTTTTTTTAACTCTTGAATAGTTGTCATCGCAACATAAGGATCAGTTAATAGATAGTCAGGTCGTTTAACCTCATAAGCAAGCTGTAAATCTGTAAATCCGTAATCATCCTCAATTTCTAAGTGCATTGGAATAATTTGGTCATTCCCTAGTTCTGTTATAGGAGGAGGTTGAACAACAAAAATTCTAGGACTTAAATCAGGAATAATTTCAATATTATATGGGATAGGATCTCTGTTAGTAATACCACGTAAATCGACTAGGTTAATTGTGAATTCTCCATCATCCATAATTTTAAATTGTCCTGATGCATTTTTTAAATTAGTTGTCATATTTAATTGTTTATCATTTATCATCAAAAATGCTGATTGTAATAATCGATTAGATTCTAAACCAATTTTAATTGTGGAGCCTTTTAATCCTTTCACAACACCAATATTCCCTTTTTGGATTTCAATAGGCAGACCGCTGTATTTTGGTGGAATTAGTGTTATTGAAAAATTTTCGAAAGATGGTCTATCAGTAACATAAATTGTAGATGACTCTGAACGAACTTGTTTCCATGATTGCCAGAAATAATTTGCTTCAACTAGTGCTTGGTATGAATAATCTTGATATAATTCTGGTAATTCAAAAACATAATATCCATTAGAATCTGATATACTTTTGAATAAAAGTGATAAAGAATCTCGTTCATGTGTTGCAACCTGAGTTGGTGTAAGATATAGTGAAACCGTATCAGGCTTTTCATCTTGAGCAGTAATTTGAACAATTGCAGTTTCTCCACCTAGAATATGTATATCATTTGTAATATTATGTAAGGTAAATGGCTTAGGAGCTTTAAATATTATAGAAGGATGACTTAATCGGTACATTGCATTAGCTGATTCTTGATATTGAAAAATAAATATAGCTAAAAGCAATGTCCAAATTATTAGAAGGGCTTTTTTTATTGATATTATTCTTGAATCAATTAAACTAATGGATGGGTTAGTTGTTTTAAGATCTTTCTCTAATTTTTTAATAAATGATTGGGCAAGGGGCTTTGACTCACTTTGGCTAACACCTTGTTCTAATTGTAATGCATTTAATATTACATCAGGTTTATTAGGAAAAACCTTATGACCAAGACTTTGCGCAATATATTCTAGTTTATAATTTATAATTCGATTATTAATAGCTCTGTAAGAATTTATAGCGACGATTCCGATGCCCATCACTATTATGATAGCGATAATGACAATACTAGAAATTTTTATATTTGGAGAGTAATAAAATATAATTTCTAATTCTAATCCTAAAATAGCAATTATTGATAAAAAGACTAATAATACTAAGGCTTTAAGAATAATATTTTGCCTTACAAGAAAGAGTCGAGTCTTAGATAGGAAGTGTTTTATTCCCATTATTGTGTTAGAGAAAAATAAATAATATTTACACCCATCTTTAGAGCGGCTTGTCTAATTGGCCATGGGTTTTGATGTACATTCGGGTCTTCCCACCCATCACCAAGATCAGATTCATATGTATAAAGTATAATCATTCTATCATTATTAAACACCCCAAATGCTTGAGGTGGTTTATTGTCATGCTCATGCACCTTTGGAAGACCTGAATCAAATTTATAATAAGAATTAAAAATTTTATGTTGATTTGGAAGAGCAACTAAATCTTTATTTGGAAATAATTTTTTTAATTCAATTTTAAATGATTTATCTAATCCATAATTATCATCTACATGAAGAAACCCACCATTAATTAAGTGGGATCTTAATGCAATAATTTCATCATTAGTAAAACCTATATTACCATGCCCAGTTAGATATAGATATGGAAATTGATTTAAATTTTGATCAGTCAATTTTATCCTAAATTCTTCAGGGTGAACTGACATGGGTGTATTTAATGTAAGATAGTTTAATAAATTAGGGATACTACTAGGGTCACTATACCAGTCGCCTCCACCGCTATATTGAACTCTTGCAATAGAAAAGGATTGTCCTTGTGTTAATCCAATAAATAAGATCAGATTTAAATAATATTTAACCATAAATACTAAATAAGAATAGTAATTAAAATGTTCCAAAAAAAGGATAGAAAGTTAACTAGTTTTTTTAAGTCTCTCCTTGTAAAAATCATAAGAATCATGGAATTTTAATCACTTATGTTCACAAGAAAAATAAAGTCCTATCTTTTTTTAATCCTATGTAGTAATTATTTGCTTGGACAGTTTGAAGATGAGAAGGAGCCAAGAACCTATTTATTTGGGCTCATAAAATTTGATACGGAATCTGCATATGAAAAAGGAGCTTGGTCAGATAAATGGATTCATGCAAGAGAGTTTGCTGAGCCAGTAACAATAATCCCAATTGAACTACGTTATGGTATTGGCTTTAGTGGTAAAACTCAAGGTAGTGCTACAAGTTTTAATCAACAATCTGTTGCCGATGAATCAGGGTTAATTAAATATGATGAAGTTGATGAAGGTGTAAATCAAGAATTTAAAAATTTATGGGGCTCATCATTAGAGTTAGATATAGGCCTGGTAAATATTCCTCATTTTTTAATGAAAACTAGTTGGATTAATGTTATGACTGGTTTCACTTATCGTTCGAATCAAAGATTTCTTGGCTCGGAAGTCCCATATGAAAGTTGGGCAGATGCTAATGCTAATTGGTCTGAAAAAAAATATTTTTCACCTAGCACAAAAGAATATTTATTAACAAATCATTTTCAATATCAGCCATTTAACCATTGGTATTTCAATTTTAGATATTCTTATGGCCTTGCTACTGCTCAGTTTTACCAAACTAATCAAGATGAAGGATTGTGGGATGATTCTCCTACAGGTACGGGTACATCTATGGCAACAGGTGTTGGTATGAGGTTTATTCTTGATCCGGGGAAGACTAATCAATTTAGTTTGGGGGTTGATTTTAGATATTCATATACTAAACTTAAAAATATTAATGATCCAGATGATATCACTCCTATCAATAGAATTGATATATCAGATTACGGATTATATTTTACTTTATCGGCATTCTATGGTGGGCGATTAAGTATAGGTGATGAAGCAAAAAAACTTTATTACAGGAAAGATTATATTGGTGCAAAAAAGGGGTTTAAGAAATTTCTTTCTAAGTTTCCTGCACATGCAAATAGATACAGAGCTGAAGAATATCTTGCTAAATGTGAATATAAAATCCCATATCAAATTATGGATGAAGGGATGGTCTTAGATGATCAAGAAAAAGTTAGGAAAGCATTATCGAAATATTTAAAAGCTTTTTCTTTAGCCAAAGATGATACATTACTTAAAAAATCTTTAGATAATAGGATAGATATAATTGCCAGGTTGTGGATGTATAATGCGGATATGTTAATCGAAGAATACAAATATGATGAAGCATTAGATTTAGTTAAAAGGGTTGCAAAGTTTTCTCCTTTGGGTAAAAAAGAGATAAGACGTTTTAAATCTTATACAATTTTAGGAGATGGTAAAAAGTTACAATCAGGAGGATTTATTGGTAAAGCAATGGGTAAATATGCAGAAGCCTTAGAAATGAATGAAGATTTAATTTATCAAGTCAAGGCACTCCAATATCAAGCTGGAATGCAAATGGCCAATCTTGCTGCTGAAGCAGATAAATTTGAAGAAATTCAATTAGCAATTCATTCTTTAGAATATGCACGAAGTCTTGTAGGCGGTATTGGGACAAAAAACGAACAATTATTAATTGATCTGAGAAAGAAGCTTCAGACGTTTGATGATTATAAAACAAGAATTATTATAAATCATAAAATGGAAGAAGCTCGACTGATTCAATCAAAGGCACGAACAAAAAAACTACAAATAGGACAAACATTGCCTGAAGTAGAAGAACTTTTAGGATTGCCACATGAAACAGTTTTAGGTGATAGTGGAATTAATCCTGAAGAACAATTATGGATATATTTTGTAAAAGGTGGTACACTACAACTTTCATTTATGAATTATCAGTTATTTAAAATTGAAGAGATTTAATCTATCTAATTCAATTCTATCCTATTTTAAAAAATAAAATTCCGGTATTATTTAGACTGTGAAAATCTTACATAATATTATTCTTTGTATAGCTATCTTTTTATCTATAGCAATTTCCCAAACTGAGAAACGTAATTATGATAATGAATTACGTGGTCAAAATAAAGCAATTAACGCTCTAAGAGATGAAATAAAAGTTTTACAAAATAAGATAAAGAAGGTAGACACTCAAGAAAGATCAGTGACCAATCGTATTTCTTATTTAGATGAGGAGATTACCCTAATAGCGAAATTAATTCAAGCTCTGAATAAAGAAGAAGAAAAGACTAAAATACAAATCTCAAAATTAAAAGCGAATATTGAAGGAAATGAAATTGAACTAGAGAATTTGCGGATTAGGTACGAAAAAAGGATAGTGAATACTTATCTAAAAGGTAGCTTAACTGATTTAGAAAAAATACTTTCATCTACTACATGGCGTCAGGCCATGTATCGCACACATTACTTGAAAATTATTTCAGATATAGAAAAAGAGATGACAGTTAAAATTGAAAGATTATTAATTGATATAAGCCAACAAAAAGTTAATCTAGAAGTTGCATTAAGAAATAATTTGAATTTAAAAAGAGATAAGGAGAAGCAAATTAATTCTTATCGTACAATGAGAATTAATAGAGAGAAAGAACTAACAAAAATTCGATCTGATAAAAAATCTTTGGCAAATTATGTGAATGAAAAAAAGATTGGTATAGATCAGCTTGAAGGCATCATAAAACAAGTATTAGAAGATAAAGCCAGATTTGAACGTGAAGAAAGAATTCGTCAACAACAAGAAGCACTAAAGACAAAAAGTTTTAAATCTTTACGAGGTCAATTATCCTGGCCTGCTCAAGGGCGGATTATTGCAAAATTTGGAAGACAATGGAACCCAAAACTTAAAACGACTACAGAAAATCCGGGTATCGATATTAAAGGGCAGCCGGGATCATCGATAAAATCTATAATGAATGGCGTGGTGACTACGATTACATATATTCGAGGATATGGGACAACTATTATTGTTGACCATGGTGGTGGATTTTACACGGTCTATAGTCATGTGACTAATATTCAAACAGACGTAGATAGCGAAGTTAGAGCAGGTGATGTTATTGCATATATGGGGGATTCTGGATCAATTAATGGGTCAAAACTTCACTTCGAAATTTGGGGGAAAGGTCAAAAATTAGATCCTGAATTGTGGCTGAGAAAAAAGTAAAATCTTTGAATTTAATTAAAGCACAGAGTCAAGTTTGGGATCATCTTATTCAAATAAAAGACTCAAACCAAATCGGTGGTGCATATTTATTTTCTGGACCATCTGGTAGTGGTAAAGAAGGTTTGGCAATCAAATTTTCTCAATTATTAAATTGTGAAAACCCTGAAAAAAATTCATGTGAATCCTGTCCATCTTGTCAACGATTTAAGCAACTTCAACATGAAAGATTAGATATAATATTTCCGATGCCAGCTTTCAAAAGCTCGGTTAAAAATAATAATGATTTGGGTGATGTCAGTAAGCAAGATTTAGATTTTATTACTCAGGCTATTGAAGATAAATCTAAAGATCTTTTTTATAAAATTAGAATTCCTAAAGCGAATAGGATATTAATCGAATCAATAAGACAGTTACGAAAAAAGCTATATTTTAAAATGGAAGGGGAAGGTCAAAAAATGGTCCTAATCTTTGATGCTCACCTTTTATCTCAGGGGCAAGGAGAATCAGCCAATGCTCTTTTAAAGATTTTAGAGGAACCTCCAGAAAATACAACATTAATTTTAGTTACAGACCATATGGAATTATTGTTACCAACAATTATATCACGTTGCCAACGTTTAGGTGTTCCAAAACTAGATGATCATTATATCCATAACTGGTTTCAGCAGAAGATGATAAAAGAATCAGACATAAAACTATTGGTAGGATTAAGTCAAGGCAATATTCATCAAGCACAAGCTCTTATAAAAGAGCCAGGAGATAGTTTAATAAAATTAATAGATGGATTAATAAATGTATTTTCAAACAATAATCCTGATCAATGGCGTAAATTTATCCAAACTTATTCTCGCCTGGCACATCAAGATACTGGGACTTTCCATTTTCATTTTAAATTGATTCAAATGTGGTTTCGCTCAGCAAATCGTTTAAATAAAAACATTTATGATCTATTACATGAGACCGAATTTAAATTATCTATGAATACACTAGTGCAATCATTCCCAAACGCAGATTTTTCTTCTATTAACTTTGAACTAGAAAATGCAATAATATCCGTCCCCAAAAATCTTCATATGCCCTTAATTTTGACTAATCTTTTAATAAGAATTCAGAAAAATTTGAATAGATGAAAAGCCCATTCTACATCACAACACCAATTTATTATGTGAATGATAAACCACATATAGGGCATGCTTATACTACAATTTTAGCTGATGTCTTATCGAGATATAATCGAAATATTGGACTAGACACTTTATTTCTTACAGGTCTAGATGAACATGGCCAAAAAGTGCAACAAGCAGCAGCAGCACGTAATGTAGAGCCTCAATTACATTGTGATGAAATGGCTCCAAGATTCACAGAGCTTTGGAAACAGCTTCATATTTCTTATGATAATTTTATTCGTACCACTGAAGATCGTCATAAAAAAGTTGTTAAAAATATTTTACAAACTGTAATGGATAATGGAGATATATATCAATCTGAATATGAGGGGCTTTACTCAGTCTCTGAAGAAAGATTTATTACAGAAAAAGAAGCAGAAAATGGTAATTATAGAGATATAAAAAAGCTTAATGAGAAGAATTATTTTTTTAAAATGAGTAAATATCAGAAAAATTTAATTGATCATATCAACCAAAACCCAGATTTTATTCAACCAGAACATCGTAAAAATGAGATTTTAGGTTTCCTAGATCAACCACTTAATGACCTATGTATTTCTAGACCTAAATCACGGTTGAGTTGGGGTATTGAATTACCATTTGATACAAATTATGTTACTTATGTTTGGTTCGATGCCTTAATCAATTATATTAGCGCATTAGGCTACGGGACTGATAATAGTTATTTCAAAAAATGGTGGCCTGCATCGATTCATTTAATTGGGAAGGATATACTGACTACTCATACTGTATATTGGCCGACGATGCTTATGTCTGCTGGTATAGAGTTACCCAAATCTATTTTTGCACACGGATGGTGGCTTATGTCAGAATCTAAAATGAGTAAATCTCTAGGTAATGTAATAAATCCAATTGATTTGATTAATGATTATGGCGTTGATCCAGTAAGATATTACTTAATGCGAGAGATGGTTTTAGGTCATGATTCAAATTTCACAATGGAATCATTTATTAAACGATATAATAGTGATTTAGCCAATGATTTTGGTAATCTTCTAAGTCGTATTTCAACATTGATGAAAAAAAATTATGATGGAAAAATTCCTCATCCTGGTGAACTTACAGAAACTGAATTAATCATTAAGTCTAATGGTGAAAGGTTGGTTGCTAATATTAGTACTATGATCCAATCAATGCGGTTAAATGAAGCTATAGAAGAAATAATGCAATATATTCGTAGTGTTAATCGATACATGGAAGAGAACGCGCCTTGGAAGTTAGTAAAAGAAGACAAAATAGCAGCTGGAAGAGTACTCTATACGGCTGGAGAAGCACTAAGAATAAGTGCTGTTTTATTATCACCAGTAATGCCGAAAAGGACTACTATATTGCTTGAAGTATTAAACGCGAAAGGCATGGATTTAGACTGGGGAGGTCTTAAACCAGGGAATAATTTAAATGAACATCAACCATTATTCCCTCGAGTGCAATTATAAGAACTATTATCATTTAAGAAAGCAAAAGTCGCCTGCTCTTAAAGCAGGCTGAAAATTCTCTATAAATGAATCCTTACCAGTGCATTACCAGTGCGTTTAGTTCTTTTTAGGGTGTTTTTAAGGAATTCAGATTAAATCAGGTTACAAAGATAAAAAACCCCACTGATGTGGGGTTTGATAAAAATTTACTAAATGAATTTCATGGCATCGATTGCTGCTCTTGATCCTTCATTGAGTGCTCTAGTATGGCTCATGTATCCACTGAGTTCAGAGTGACCAAACTGTATACGACCAAAGCCTTTTCTTACTATTTCTCTGGGTGCTTCATTACCATCGATCCCGAAGTGAAAACCAGGTTGTGGTGAGATGTAAGCATGACCCCAGCGATTTAATATAATGCCTGCGATGTCTCGATCAGCATCAAAACCAGCAGTTGCAAACATTGCTGTCATTTGCTGTACTATTATCTTCTCATATTCAGCGTAAGATTTATTTAACAGTTCAAGCCGTCCTAACTGACCCTGC
>MDTC01148794.1_pt1 | contig 17198 bp, 19 predicted proteins | sample 811181 | NCBI WGS metagenome assembly MDTC01 (sample SAMN05326644, study PRJNA326480) | marine metagenome | isolation source: seawater | place: Pacific Ocean: North | collected 2011 | reverse complement strand
TTCTTTGACCTTAACAGCCCATAGCTCCATATTTTCAAATTCAGCAGTTTCCACAATCTCTGGTAGTTCACTAATACGGTCGCTTGCTAAGCACGGAAGACCACATGCCAGCGCTTCTAGGATTGCAAGAGGTTGCCCCTCATATGCGGAGGGGACAATCAAGAGGGATGATCTTTGCAATAGATCTAACTTTTCTTGTTCACTTATCCAGCCTTTTGCATCGACCCAATTATTTTCATTTTGTTCTATTCCAGTCATTGAAATTTTCAAGTCAGGCATTGATTCTAACAGACCTTCTCCCAATTTTTCAGCAAATTTATGGCCCTTAACTGGCTCATTGCGCCCTAAAAGTAGCAAATGGTGCAGATCCCTTTTCACATCACCATTTGGAATTATTTTTGGGTCAACGGGATTATAAATCACATTACAATGGCCGATATAAGGTTGTAATTTTTTCTTCCAGTCATTATTTAGCACTACTACAGCCGAGTTAGTTTGATTGATAAAATTACGAATTTTCACAGATTTTCTAGAATTTGGTGCGGATAACCAACTTTGGAATTTACCACTATGGATATGAATAATGCAGGGAACGGAAAATTTGCTGGCTAATTTTACAAATCTCTTTTTTCTTCTCCACGACCAATCAGCAGCCGTGTGAACATGCACTATATCAACCGAAACTTGTTCAGAAGATAGCATTCTACGAAATTTTTTGATTGCTTTTCTGTAAGCAAACCATTTTGAAACCGGATTTCCAACTACATGACTTGACAATAATTCGGCCCCCCAGCCATCTGGAGGATTTTCTGCCAAGATATGCATTACCTTGGCCATGCCTCCTGGCGAGTCACAAGGACCAACATGGAGCACCCTTCGCATATACCTACCAATGCTTACCGGGTGAAGAGTATAGTGGTAAAAATAGTATAAATTCAATTTTTTCAAGGCAAGGTGTCAAAATTGGAAAGGTATTGGCAAGGTCATGGTGTGGGTTCCGGCTATCGCTGAAGCGGCACTTGGAACTCTAGCATTTTTCCCATTTCTAAAACATCGAATCTCGATATCAAGATGGTTGAAAAAACCTATTCAATACCCCGAAAAACCCCCAAAACAACCCCTGATGATTCTTTTACCAATTTGGAATGAAGCTAAAATCATCAAGCAAAAGTTAGACAATCTCTCGATGAATACAGAAATAGCATGCTCTTTACTTATTATTGATTCAGCCTCAACAGATGATTCTGTAACTTTAGTGAAGGATTGGATTAAAGAAAACGATTCCAAATTTGAATCGATTGAATTGATAGAGATGGAATCAAGGTTGGGTAAAACAACAGCGGTTCACAAGGCATTGGCGCATCTAAAGAGTTCTAATTTCGAAGGCTTGGTATTGATGACAGACGCTGATGCAACGATTTCTAAAGGTACAATCGATAGAATGTATGGTTGGTTTTCAGATCAAGAAATCGGAGCTGTAGGTGCTCGTGCCATTCGAAGTCAAAGTACTGGTGAAGAAGCACAATACCGAAGTATGTTTGAGATGATTCGCCAAGGTGAATCGAATCAAGATAGTACGCCGTTTTTAGAAGGCTCTTGCATGATGTGGAGACTAAGTAGCCTTGATTTATCATTACTAAATCTCAACTCTAATGCCGATGATGCACAAATCGCCACAGGGATTAGAATGGGCGGCCAACGTAGTATTTTTGACGATAAGGCTTCGTTTGAGGACGTTGCCCCACCCACAATTGAAGGCCAGCGTAGGCAGAAAATCAGGAGAGCACAGGGGCTACAGAGATTGCTCAAAGACCAAAAGAAAAATCCAAAGATACGTAGTACTGGGCGTTTCAAGAAAATTTTCTCGATGCAGCATTACATGCATATCTATTCGCCTATACTTGCATTTGGAGTTGGACTTTCCGCCGTATCGAGATGGATTATGGTTAGTGTCACTGGTATGCCTACAGGTATGGATGCTGCGATTCATGCCTCTTTAGGTGTCTTAGAGTTGTTCTGTCTTACTTCCTGGCTCTGTGTTAGGCAAGGCGTCCGTTTGCCCTTACTAGGCAAGATAGGCACAATACTGACTGGATTAGAATACTTATTGATCGCACAATATAATTCCTTTAGAGGTAGAACATCACACATGTGGCAACAGCACTCTGATACCAGAGAGATAATTTCCAAGAAAAATTAAATTAAAAAAAGCCCCCCCGAAGACCGAAGTCTTCGGAGGGGCAGTTGCATTCCGCAGAATACATTAATCATTAACAGTTAAACTACTGGCTTCAGTTTCCTTCGTCCATTGCAATTGTGACTGAGTTTCCGATTTGCGTGTTCTCACGGTTGTCGAAAACAGTTACAGTTACGTTGCAAGTTGTGACGTCGTCACCGTTTGCATCTTGTCCACAGTCAGCAGCGATAGCTAGATCTTCGCCTGTTGTCCAAGCTTGGTCTGCTGTTCCTGCTTCAGTGTAGCAAGTTGCGTCACAGTTTGCACCTTGTCCGCCGTTGATAGATACCTTGATATCTAGTCCAGCGAAGTTTGCATCAGCACCTTGGGACATAGTAACTAGTACTCCAGCGTCTGCTGGTGCATCTGCTCCGTTAAAGGAGTAGAGTGCTAGGTCTCCGTTTGTGTTGCTTTCTGCTAGGTTAGCGGCCCATACATATAGTACACCGGCCAATACAACAGTAATTGCAACCATCAAGATAGTTGCAATGACTGGGCTTACTGCTTCATCATTTCTTGTTTCGTTTTTCATATTTTTGTCCTCCATACCCGTTGCCGGGAGTATTTCTTCCACCAACTGCGTCATATATAATCTTGGTGCCGATGAATGTCTAATTTTCGGCCAAAAACCGCGATACTGCGCGCTTATACCAGATGTTATTTTTGCGCCGCCGGAGTGGAGCATACCATTTGTAACTCCAAAAAATAACATTCTTTTCAGAAAGTTTCCAGCCTCGCGGCTAAATGTGAATAAAAGTGAACAGGGTGAGAGTAACGCAGAGGGGATGGGATGCACTCAACAGAACTTCTACAGCCCCGTTCACAGCAAACCAGTAGTTGACAGTTTATATTGATTATCACAATAAAACCGGCTCAAATATTGATTAAACGACGAAAATTATTTTTAATCGCTAAACAAAAAATGTTATTTTTCACTCAACGGTTAGAATTTCAGGACCACCATCTGTAACATGCACTGTATGTTCGAATTGACAGATATTCCCGCCATCAGCACAAGCTAGAACGTGATATGTTTCTAGGAACCTTATGCTAATCAATTTCTTGATCAAAGCATTCCACTTACTCTGCCGACTGGCTTCGTCCGCTTCAGGGAATGGCTTTTCTAGCATTGGAAAGGCCCATCTTTCAGCAAATGGCAAAGTGGAGTATCTCTCTTCTAGATTTCTTGCTAGTTGTGCGCCTAAAGGCTTTAATTGCCCCTTTGCTCTTGCTTTACGAGAAGTTGTTAACCCTGTGAGTCTGTAAATATTAGATGAATTCGATTCACCTAAATTTTTGATCATCCCCGACTTTCCAGTTGTATTGAATGGTTCAATTGCATAAACAGAACCCTCTTCTACGACCCCCTTGAATCCACGATTATCTGGGCCACAAGCATATGATGGTATGGATACTCCAGCATGTAATTCCCAAGGTTTTAGTTGATGTCCACATAGATTTCGAATCGGTTGAAACCCAGCATCGATAGAAGGTTGAGCAGCCGCAGCACCTACTTTGTACCAAGGAGTCCCAGGGTGCATCATTTCAACAGCCGCATCTCTTGCTTCTCTTGCAGCTTTGATTTGATCAGTATGATTATTGGTATTTCCCACTTCAATTGTTAATGCATTGTCGCCTATATGTCCCTTGATATGAACGCCATAGTCTATTTTGACACAATCTCCTTTGCTTAGAGTCATTTCTCCATCCCATTCTTGAACTGGAGATACATTGTGGTCGGTCGTGAAGTGAGCGGCTAGGTCATTTACCGCAATAGTTCCAGGGAAAGCAGGTTTTCCGCCATGCCTATGAATAAATCTTTCAGCAGCCTCGATGATTTCATGAAGTGTTGCACCTGGTACAACCTTTTCCTTCATCGCTTCCAAAGTTCTACGGGCAACATGGCCCGCATCACGCCAGTACTTTAGCGAATTTTCTTCATCCATGACATCACGTCTGCTCGAGGTACAACGCCCTCTCTCATAATAGTTACCGAAAACCCAACCTTCTCAAGACTATTTTTTTCGATGGATAGTATAGTGCTACCCTTGCCTCCAGGACAATCTCCTTCCAATATCGATTCCTTTGTAAGATTCAGTGATTGAGCCGCTAATGCAACATTATTACTTGGCTCAACGCCACTTGGATTTGCACTAGTTGCAGTAATAGGTCCAACAACTTCAGCCAGTTTCCTTGCAATAGGGTCAGCAAATACTCGTACTGCCACCCTGTCGCCCCCTAAACGATAGTCTAGAGGATTATTTGCATCTAAAATCAAAGTAATACTTCCTAAAGGAAAGTTATCCAATAAAGATATAGCAAATTGAGGTACTTTAACCAATTCAGATGCCTGTGACAAAGAAGCAACACCTAAACTAACGGGCTGGTCATCACGACGATTTTTTATTTCAAAGAGATGATCTAGGCCTTTCTTTGTTGGGAGGCAACCAAGACCAGGTAAGGTCGAGGTTGGATATGCAACAACTCCTCCTTCATCGAGAAGCCGGCATAGTTCAGCAGAGATTTCAACCATATTCCCACGTTCACTAACAAGCCCATTCGGTTACATGCTTTTTAGCAACCTCGGCAGCGAGAGTTTTGTCTTCAGTCTTCACCAATAATTTCCCACTAGGATAAAGTGTTAGGTCGCAAGGACCTGTAAAAGTCCAACACAAACGGTTTCGAATTCCAACTTCATATCCTGCTGATTCAATTTTATTGCCAACAAGTTCCAAATCTATACTTTCTATGCCATCAAGTTCAATTTGCCATGCAGCACGATTGCCGCAAAGTTCCATTACAAAACCGTCGCTCATTATTCCACCTATTTTCACATTGGAGGTCGCGGCGGCTTGTCAGATTTCGGTGGTCCGCCAGGTGGTTTTTTTGGTTTAGATTTAGGATTCGAAGGAGGTCCAGATGGTGGGCCTGATGGCGGACCGGATGGAGGGCCAGATGGAGGGCCAGATGGAGGGCCAGATGGAGGCTTTGATTTGGGAGCCTCGGAAGGTGGACCGGTGGGTGGACCAGAAGGAGGGCCCGAAGGAGGCTTTGATTTGGAAGCCTCGGAAGGTGGACCGGTGGGTGGACCAGAAGGAGGGCCCGAAGGGGGCTTTGATTTGGGAGCCTTGGAAGGAGGGCCCGAAGGCGGAGCTGCTAAAGGCTCAATTTCTGGAAGAGTTTGATCCAACAACGGGGCAGCATCAACTTTAGCAGCAGATGGAGGCAATGGCGGTGGAGATGCTGCGGTTAAAACTGAAGAAACCGCTTCATTCTCTTCACTTTGAGTGGGTTCGTTAGGAGTTTCATCAATTGATTTAGAGAAAGCCAATAAGTCGCTAGAGTTTGATATATCTTGCGCCGTATTTACTTGCTCTTCGGGAGTTGTTGGAATACTTTCCAATTTAGTAGCAGAGATAGGGGCTGAAAGCAATGTGTCTTTTGATTGCCATGGCGGGACTCTAGGTGAATCTTCATCTTCTCCGCTTTCTTCAGGTGCGTTTCCTACTGAAATTGCAGTTGCCCCTCCTGCGGAATTCTCACCAAAATAATCGGTCATTTTTACTTCTGATGCATCGATTATCCCTCGCTCTTCAACATTTCCGAAGTCATCGAGGTCAGATACAAATGCATTCGAGAACATTCCTGAACCGATGGAATTTTTAGTTACTCTATTCTTATCTGCTTCAAATGTAAAATCATAATCATAAGGACCTAAGTCGAGTTTGACACTACTTGATCTAATCATGAAAGTCCAATCACCATTGTCTAAAGGAAACTCGAAAGTGAAGGTTCTAGTCAAACCAGGGCCAATAGAAGAAATTCCTTCTTCTGATTCAACCTTTCTTTTATCACTGGTTTGGATAAAAATGTCTAGGCCGCCTACAGGTATAGAGGCTTCATTTGAGATTTCAATCGATAGAAAAACAACATCTTGGTCATCATCATCAATTTCCATTTTTGCTAATAGTAGGCGACTTTCTAGAGGCGAAACTCGTTGAATATGTTCTTCTGACATGTCTCCCGCCTAACCACCTCTAGAGGCAGTTGTACTTGAAATTCATGTTTTGATGAATTAATAATTAGCGTAATTTTTGCCTGGTCTCAACAGGTAAAGACCAGTCTACTGCGGCAACAGTATGATTTTTCTTATCCAAAGAAGTCCTATATTCTAATTTTTTTGAGCGTGCAGCTAATGAATCGCGAATTCCAAACCACAATGGGCCAATTATGGGTAGTAGGTATACTAGTTTGCCAAAGGCTCTAGACCCCCAATGATGCAATTCAAGAATAGTTCCATTATCGTGAACTATGGCTATTCTAAATGCCCTTTGTCCGAGTGAACGACCAAAACTTCTTCCTGTATATTTCCAATACAACCAATGAGAAGTCAGCAAAATCATCCAGTTACTAAAGAAGAATAAGATGTACTCTAATCCTCCTTCGAACAACTCAAAGTTCAATAAATTACCAGTCAATTGAAATCTGGTAATAAATGATAGAACAATCGAAATCAGCATCACGTCTAACATGAAAGCCGCGATTCTTTTCCAAACAGGAGCGATTAGCATGCCTTCAGGGGCACTTCCAAGGACCGCTTGAGCCAAGGTTCCTCCACCTTGGTATACTTCCACAACATCACCGGCCATGTTTGTCGGGAGGGTGGATAGTTTGTCAATATACGCATTTAATCATTAGAAAGATGCCATGCCAAACAGCCCCTTTCTTCAACCCAATCAAGCCATGATTTCCATGTCGGCTCCTGCCTCAATGTAGAAAGGTGGCCGATTACAATTAAACCACGCTTAGCCCTAGTTAGAGCCACATTTAACCGACGCTTGTCTTTGAGGAATCCCACCTCTCCGTTTTCATTTGCCCTAACAGTTGAAAATACAATTACTTCCTTTTCTCTACCCTGGTATCCATCAACGCTTTTTATTTCTAAGCCACTATATTTTTCTCCGATTTCTCGCCCACCGGCTTGTTCAAATAGGTCACTCAATACTCTCACCTGTCCATTATATGGTGTGATAATACCTATATCTGTAGTTTGAATATCTCCAATTTGAAGTAATCCATCAATGACTGAAAGAACCTTTGCGGCCTCAGAAAAATTAGAACGACTGCTCCCCTCTTCATCCAATTCTTCAGAACCTTCTACCGGAATGAAAGCCACAGGATGATCCCAATCTGGCCACAACAAACCAGCAGGAGCTGGTCTCTGCTCTTTACTACATCCATCTTCAAGCTGATTTTCATAGAATCTTGCGCTAGGAAATTCACGTATTGAGGGATGCATCCTGTATTGAGTTGTCAGCATTTGTGCAGGTATCTCACATTTGTGCAGTCTTTCGAATAATGATTGACCAAGTCCTCCTATTTCAGCAGTTTCACTAATTACGGTTGGAGGTAATTGTTTGTGGTCTCCAACAAGAATCAATTGTCTACATCCTCTGTTAATAGGTACTAGGGCACTAGGTTCGCTCGCTTGAGTTGCCTCATCAATCAAAACAATAGGGAATTTTCGATTACCCAAGATTTGATGGCCAGAACCGATTGTAGTAGCGCAAACAACTTCCGCCTCATCTAAAACCGAAGCGGTCATTTCACTTTCAAGACGTCTCATTTCCTTGAAATTAAGTTTGATATCTTTGTGGGCTAAGCCTTTTTCCTTGCCTCTTAGTTTAGATAGCCCCTTTCTCAATTCGTCATTTTCATCTCTTATGAAATTCAATTCCTCTTGTAGAGGGTGATTTTCTAAAAGAGCATCTAATGTGGCATCACGTAGATTTTCTCTAACCTTAACAGGCCGACCAATTCTTACTGCTTTAACTCCCAAATCAAGTAAACCTTCGAGTAGATTATCCACAGCAACATTTGATTCTGCACTGGCCATAATTGCACCCTGCCCTTTATCTGCTAATTCTTTCAACAGATGTACAGCAGTATGCGTTTTTCCGGTGCCAGGTGGGCCTTGAATGAGAGTGAGCCTTCTTTGCATAGCGGTTTCTACAGCATTTTGCTGAGATTCATTTAAAGAATCCATTTTTTTGAGATTGTATATTTTCTTTTTACCTTTAATTTCAGGAGGGCGTTCTGCAGATGAAGCACAATCGTGAAGCGAACCAAGTAGTAGGTCGCGAAGGGGAGTCCCACCTTCACCTTCAGAGGAATGAAATGATATTAGTGCATCATGCATTCTATCATGTGCTACACGGTTTGCACCACGGTCTATTCTCCATCTACCTTTCTTCAAGTCCTTTGGTTTTTCATTAACCACGACTCGAATTCTAGTAGGTCCGCGGTCTAGAACAATTCCTTCATAGATTTTTTCTCCCCAAGGTTTAGTTCTTGAAATTAAAACGATGTCTCCATGCCCAAATCGGTGAGCAGGCATACGTGCCCTATCTGGCTGTTCAAAAACTACAATCGGGTCGCCAAAGAATCTACCTTGAGTTCGAGCATCTAGTTCGAATAGAGTTAATCCAGCCGCGAGTAGTCTTTGTTTGTTCCATTTTTTCCACCTCTCTTCGACCATTGCCGTCTCATCATCGAGTTCAATTTTTATCAGTTTAGTAAAGCGAGAAAAGTGGTCTTGACCTCTTTTCCAAATATGTGGCATTTCATCATCCAATGAGATTCGTTGCTCCGGAATATCGCCTTTAGCGCTATTCATTCGCCTGACTGAGCCTTTTTTTCCCATTTCTAGTTCACCCCGCGACTCATCTTGATATCATTCATCAATTGAAGTATATTTTGTCCGCGAGACCCTATCACTTAAACCCTCTTTGCAAGGCCCGTTATTTGGTGGGTTCGGTGTTCGGGTGGCGTAAGAAGGGCGCATCTAGTGAAGAAAACCTGTGCCCATATTGTAATTCACCAAACCCTCCCGAAGCAAAACAATGCTCTCTGTGCTATTATGATTTGAATCGCTCAGCAAGAGATCAACCAATGGCTCCACCTTCTTCTACCGATTCAGAAATAATGTCTACTCTGCTTAGTGAGGGTTTCGATGAGTTCGAAGAAGAAGATGCTGTAGAAGCAGTTTTGACTTTAGATGATGTTACTGTAGAAGTTGACCAATTTGATATTTCGGATGAAGAAAATAGTGATTTTCAATTCATTGATAGTTCGGGACCCACTCTCTCCGAGACCAAGGACTACCAAGCACCGCAAGAAGTGGAATTGAAAAAATCAGATGCACCGAAGAATGACATCGAGTTCATAGTTCCCGAATCAAACCCGCTGGAAGAAGTAGCTGAACCAGTACACACCGGTCAAGGCTCGTTATTTTCAGTTTCATCTGAGGCGGATTTCAGTATGGAGGAAGTACAAAATTCTGCCATGTCCGTGCCGGGTAAGATAAACATGGACCCACAAATTATCAGTGACGGAGTTGAAGAATCCAAGGTTGATTTGACAGTTGCCACTACTGAAGAAGAAATAGACACTCCAAGTATACCAGACATACCAGAACCCATGCCTACTATTCAAACACCAGTCGTGCCAGAAGCTCCAGTGGACACGCCAACAGTTCCAGACATCCCAGAGGTTTCGATCGATACTCCTTCAGTACCAGATGTACCAGAAGTGCCTGAGACTAATTTAACTCCAGAAATTCCTGATGTGCCAATTCAAGAAGTTGCTAAAGTGGTTAGAGAAGAACCACCGGCGCAAACACCCGCACCAAGTCCACAACATAATGGTAGAATTTGGCCTTGGCCTGCAAAACAACCCTGGGATGAGAGACAAGTTTACCGCGAAGTAGTTTCAATGCTTGAAACAGTAAAGTCTGGAAAACTTGTTCAAACGGCACAAACTCTAGACAACCTAGGTCCTCATCTAAGTGTTAATTTAGAGATGCTAATTCACATAGGCACAATTATGCGTTATCTGGGCAGAGAAGAGCACTTACAATGGATGTTGAAAATGGCACAAACTGTATATCCTAATGACGAGAGGGTCACTTCAGCAATTACTCATTTGTCGAATTAGAGGGATAGAATGTCATTAACTCCTGCGCTAGAAATTGATGATGGGTTGTCATTAATTCCAGTAAACAAATCGATACTTTCTGCAGTTCTTGAAGCGTATAATGAAGACCCCGAATCAGCATCGGTGGCCCTTCCTTGGTTGAATGACCACGTTGATATTAGAACCCAACTAAGAGATATGTTATTTGATGTTGAATCACAGTCGGATAAAGACCAATTACATTTTTGGAGCATTATAGTTGGTCCGAAAAAAGAATTTGCTGGGCTGATAGGATTAGGCGACGAGTTGCAATTATTACATTCGAATTATAATCTCGGATATTGGGTTAGGAGAGGCTTTAGGCGTCAGAATATTGCTATCAGATGTGTTGATGAGATTTTATCTTGGTTGAAATCTAGAAATGAATTTTTCCGAATTGAAATAACAGTACACCCTCATAACGAAGCCGGTTTAGCTACAGCACAGTCAATCTGTAAAAACTGGCAAGGTGAATTAGTTGAAGAGTTCATAGGAATTGAAATTGGCAATAGAACCGTTCCACACCGCATCCATATAATAGATATTAAGCAGGAGTGAATCAATTGAATCATACATGGTTGACAATCGACTGTGATGACATTAGGCACGTCCCCAAAGTCCAAGGACACCCTACTAGAAGCATTTCAAAACCTCAAAGTTCTAGAGAAAACCTATCTCAACAATTCATTAGTGGAATGAATGGCTTTGAGAATTGGATGGACAAACATCTTTCACCAGTTACTTTATTCATTATTGCAGACATGTTTGAGTCAAAAGAATTTTCCAAATGGGTTGACACAATTCTCACCAAATATGGCGACAGGATTACTATTGGATGTCATGGATTGACTCATCGTTCATGGTCAGCATGGCCTGAGGATTCTGACGGCTTTTCTACTGCGCTAAAACAAGCCACAGAAATAATAAAGCAACATGTTGGTAAAAATTGGCGACCATGGTTTAGAGCACCTGGAGGATATATTGCTCCATGGATGGCTGAAGTCATTGCTCAATCAGGCTATACTGTTGACAGTTCAATCAATCCATCATGGCTTGTCAAGAAAAAATCAGGTAAAGGAAATAATTGGAAGAAAGTAAGAGAATCGATTATTGATAGCAAAATAATAGAAAGAGAGTGGTTAAACAAATGGGGGCTACCGGTTAACGGACCTGCATTATCATTATTTCCTCTTTCTATTATCGCCAAATCTGCTTGGAGGCAAATACCGCCAATATTATCTGTAAAGCAGGCATTAAACGCCCCAGAAAATCCATCGTTCAATATTGCCACAATTTATTGGCATATTCTTGACCACGGCAGGAAAAATGGCAACTGGAGTCCACCGATTCCAAATAGTAGATTTTCTTTGAATATTGCTCGAAGTAATACTGAATCACTAAAAACCGTCAATTAAAGCACTACATATGTTCAATGAAGTAGCATGGGATAAACCAACTCTATGGCATCAAGGCTTAAGTTCTGATAAACTGAATTATCTGGAACGAGCAATATCGATTACATTTTTTGCTGGTTTGACTGCTTTATGTGCACAAATTGCATTCGCAGTTCCTTGGACACCAGTCCCCTATACTTTCCAAACATTTGCAGTGTTAGCAACAGGAGTATACTTGAGGAGAAATGATGCATTTCTTTCAGGGTGCGTATACCTACTTGTTGGAGCAATTGGTGCCCCAGTTTTCGCTGAAGGTGGAGACATGCTTTTTGATAGTGGTAAATTGATTGCTAGTGGCGGATATTTGATTTCTTTCCCGATTGCTTCCGCACTAGTTGCTGAAGGATTAGATCGCTCAAGGAGCGCAGGTATTGCTGATTTTAAAGCACAAATAATATGCTGGATATTAGCAATGATTCCAGTTTACATAATCGGCACAGCATGGTTGGCAGAATCCTATGGAGTTGGTTTAGCACAAGCATTTGAGTGGGGCGTCGAGCCATTCTTGATTTGGGACTTTGCCAAGATTCTAGTTATGGCTTTAGTCACAACCAAACTATGGTCATATTCCCAACCAGAGTGATATTTCTACAGACTTGGGTTTTGGACTATTGGCCTTATGGCAAATTAACCGTTATTCGCTATAAATCGAATTATTTGATATATTTATGATATCATTTAGATATATTTATAATATTACGCCCACTGACATCAAGCGGTGAAACAATGGAAACACATAGCGCATCAATAGACGAAATACAATTTAGAGACATAGAAATCAAATCACTGAGTGGTTGGCTTGGAATATTTGTCCATTTAATCATAGTCCCAGTGTTATTTTTAGGTAGTTTTGTACTTTATGCATTTGGCGCCGGAGGTATCGCCCTAGGCGGATTGTTACAGACATGTATTGGAATATTATGGTTTGTAATGTGGAATTCCTACGTTGTAATCAATCCAAATGAATCAGCTGTTTGTCAATTCTTTGGCAAGTATGTCGGTTCAGTAAAGACAGAGGGATTCCGTTGGTTCGTAAATCCCCTGTACGAGAAAACCAAGGTTATCTTCAGAATTAGAAATTTTGAATCTGCAAAATTGAAAGTAAATGATGTCAATGCGAATCCAATCGATATCGCAGCGGTAGTTGTTTGGCGTGTATTTGATGCTGCTGAAGCATTATTCGAAGTCGATGATTACGAAAATTATGTTCAAATCCAAAGTGAGGCAGCACTTAGGGCGATGGCTACAAAATACCCTTACGATATTATCGAAGAAAAAGATCTAGGAGGCGTTGCCCTTTCCAGCCATCAAGAAGTAGTTGCAACAGAACTTAGAGAATCGGTTCAAGCAAGGCTAAGCAGAGCAGGAATAGAAGTTTTAGAAGCAAGAATCAGTCACTTAGCCTACGCTCCTGAAGTTGCTCAAGCAATGCTACGAAGACAACAAGCAAGTGCGGTGGTTGCAGCAAGAAGAGAGATTGTCGATGGTGCAGTTGGCATGGTTGAACTCGCTTTGGACCAACTAAGCGTCAAAGGAATCATCGAACTTGATGAAGACAAGAAAGCCACAATGGTGAGTAATCTACTAGTTGTTCTATGTTCAGAAACAGACACTACGCCTGTAGTCAACACTGGCTCTTTGTATCAGTGAGATGATTTGAGTGTTCGCTAACTTAGACAATGGAGTACTTTGGTCAATCTTGGGCAATCTAATTGGGCTGGTGTTTTGCGGAGGATATGCAGTATACACCTTTCTTAGACAAGGGACGCATGTTAGAGGAATAGGTTGGAAGAGTAAGGCAGATTATCCGAAATCATACTATTTCACACTTGGAATAATGATTTTTATTTCTCTATTTTCACTCGCATCCATCATCTTTAGATTGTATACTTATTACAATCGCTGAGGGATGAAATTTGACCAGTAATTCAAGAAACTCACCATCATCAGAATACAGGAAAGAAAGGAGGGCAAAGATGTCAAAAAAGAAACTCCTCCTGAGAATTGACCCTAAACTTCACGACGAGTTGAGAAAATGGGCAGATGATGATTTCCGTTCAATCAATGCACAGATAGAGTTTTTATTGAAAAAGTCTGTAGCGGAACATAGAAGGGATTCAAATGACAGATGAACAAAATGGTTTTTGGCAACAAAATACTGACCAGCAAGCGCCACCAACTCAATACAACATCAATCAGCAGATGTCAGAGCCTCAATATACCAACAACCAACAAGGCATGCCAACCCAAATTCACGGCCAACCATCGACTATTCCATTGAATCAAGGTATTTCAGCAACCTATTACCCAGAAACCTCGGCGATGACGGCAATAATATTATCTGCACTTTCTTTCGCAATGTGCGGGATTCTTCTTTCTATTCCGGGGGTAATCATGGCTAGAAAGGCTTTGGATATCACAGATCAAATTCCTAATCATCCAGATGCAGGTACTGCAAAAGCAGCCTTTGTTCTTGGATGGATAAACATTGGATTATTCATCGTTGGTTCTGTAGCTCTAATTTCGTTAACCGTGGCTTCTCTAGCATTTTCTTAGAGCATCAATAGTTTAAGTACTCTTGAGACTTATGTCAAATGTTGATTTTATGAATTCGAATAAGATATTGTACTTTGCTTATGGTTCAAATCTTGATTATGAAGATTGGACTAAATGGTGTGATGAGAGAAATGAAGACCCTTCGGGATTAGTTGAAGTCGAATCAGCCTTTCTTCCAGATTATCGCTTGAGATTCCATTATTATTCTGGGAGAAGAAAAGGTGGCGCTGCAGATATTGTTGAGGCTGATTCAGGAAATATAGTGCCAGGGGTTTTGTTCGAATTAGATGATTACACACTTAATTTGATGGACCGTAAAGAAGGAGTAAAGGGGGGTTCATACCAACGTAAACCAGTCCATGTAGTGACCCTAGATGGCCGAATTATCGAGGCTCTAACTTATGTTGTTTGTAAAGAACGCATAGAAAATAAATTTATTGAACCAACAGCAGAATACTCCGAACTAATTAGAAATGGACTCTCAAAGCGTGGACTTCCAATTGAATTTTTAGACTCCACATTGAACTTTGAGCAATCCGAATCACGATTAAATCGAATTTTTGTTTATGGGACTCTGATGAAAGGTGAATCACGCCACTCAGCAATCAAAAATACTGATTTTGAGTTTATAGATGATGCATTCACGAAAGGTAAGTTATTGCATGTAAATGATTTTCCCGGTCTAATTTTTGATGATAAAGAAAATGTTTCAGGAGAGTTGTATCAATGTAATAAAATCACTAAAAGATTGTCAGAAATCGATCAAATCGAAGGATTTTATGGATATCAATATGGCAACTCATTGTTCAATAGAGTAATTTTGAAAGTAGAAGTAAAAGGTGAATTTATTTGGTCTTGGGCTTACTTGTTCAATGGTAAAGATGGAAATGAAATACTATCTGGAAACTGGCGAGAAAGAGACTAATTTTGAAAATCAAAATCATCTATGTATGGTAAAAGAGCGTCGCTTAAACCTTTCAGACTTTCAAGTACCCTTGTTTCTGGTTTTAACGCCTTCATTAGTATATTTCGAGTTTCTTGACAAACTTTCATATCAAAACTTTCCAGTAACTCAATAATTTTTCTTTGAAGTCTACCGCCAGTTCTATCCCAATCCATAAGCACTGATATCACGGGACCTCCATCGATTAAATTCCGAGTGCCATATGTTTCGAAAAGATACGTAACTACTCTTTCAATAGTCCACCCTCTGTTTAGAACCTCTATTTTCCCAACAAAGCCTAAACTTTCAAGAGCTATTTTATCTCTTTTTCCTTCGACCAATATCGGGCAACTAAGTTCTCTATTACGTCTTCTTTCTTCACCGATAGATTGACCTGCAATCATGAACCTTTTATCAGGGTCATTTGAGCCATTGGGCCGGCCTTTGACATTCATATCAAGCACCAACCTCATGTAAGATATAAGCGATAATTTTCTCGGGTTCTTTACCGATAATTTTGATTTTTTTCATTCGAGAGGTATGTCCACTCACAATCTCAATCGCCGATTTGTCCAGTTCAAATATTTTTGATAACACATGCATAACTGCTTGATTCGCTTTTCCATCTTTGGCTTGAGCAGACACAGATACACTCAACCTATTGCGCCAATCATTAAATCCAGTTATTCCCGATCTCTTTGATTCTGGTTGGACTTCAATGTCGATTAGAATGTGCCCATCAAGGGTCTTTTGAATACAAGAAGAAACATCCATAATATCACATTTGAAGACTTTCGATATTACTTCCACAAAGCCGACTTATTTTACTCGCTCGGCGCGTCTAATAAAGGAAAAACTAAGTTTGATATAATTTCGATGAAAATGACGCACTGCTAAGCAACTATTTGTATGTTAAATCATCCAGCCCTAGCCAAATTTCGACAAATCCTTAAGGGGTACAACTTGGGCGCCACAATAGGTCAACACCATGCCAGCAGACGACACCGTTTTTTCTGTTCTTTATGACAAATTCCTGTTTTGGAGTATTTTGGTAGGAATTTTCACTTTTGGGTGGCTTTTCTATGCAATTACAAGATATCGACAAAACATCGTCCCTGATACTACTGATTTAGACCATATCGTAGTTGGTTCATTCCCAGTTGAAAGGCACAATACTAAAGTTGAAGTTCTATTTTACGTACTTCCAACAATTATTGTTGTTTGGATGACTATGTTGGCTTTATCATCCAATACACAGGTTTGGGTTATTCCAGATGATGACGAATCATTTGATATGGAAATCATTGGAAAACAATGGTTCTGGGAATTTCACTATAATGAAGAACTTACATGGCAGGATGACCCAAGAATAACTGGAATCGATGTAAATTGGGGGCAAGACTTGGTTGTTCAGTTTTCAAGTAATGCTGAAGCATCTAATATGACTATAACGATAGGCAATGTTGCTACAGATTATACTCTTGATCAACAGTTAGGAGTCAAGATTATCACTTCTAGTTTTGATAGATTTAGTTACGCCACGGTCGAAGTAACAGATGCTTCTGAAAATGTATTACACACTTGGAATCACATTCCAATAGGTCACCAACTATCTTCTGCATTGGGAGAACATATGATAGTGCCATGTGATGACGAAGTAGTGCTCTCATTATTTTCTTTAACTTCTGATTATAGCGACCTAAATAGCACTTATTGGGGAGTTCAACATTCCTTCTGGCTGCCTGAATGGGGAGTCAAAGAAGACTTAGTCCCTGGCTTAGAAGGAGGTACAGTGATGTGGTTCCTCCCTGATGACCCAGGCACATTCGACATCCGATGCGCTGAATATTGCGGAATGGACCACTCAAAGATGATTGGAAAAATTGATGTCGTATCTCCAATAATCGATGGAGATTACAAAAATTGTGACGAAGACTCTGGGATTCCAAAATCTGATGGAGGCGGGAATTGATGCGTAAACTAGCAATTGGAATTT
>MDTC01112084.1_pt1 | contig 17200 bp, 17 predicted proteins | sample 811181 | NCBI WGS metagenome assembly MDTC01 (sample SAMN05326644, study PRJNA326480) | marine metagenome | isolation source: seawater | place: Pacific Ocean: North | collected 2011 | reverse complement strand
GCCAGACAAGCGCAAAGCGGAAGCCGTGCAGGCTGCAGTCGAAGGCGAGGTGACGTCGCGTTTGCCAGCGTCCATCTTGCAACAGCACGAGAATTGTCAGTTGTTTTTAGACGAAGGTTCCGCTTCATTGCTTAAGCAAGCTTAACAAAGTAAGTCCTGGTTGTTCATGAATCCCTTCAACTTCTCTCTATTCCCGGGTGTGGCGTGGGTCCTTTTGCTATTTCTCAGCGTGCTATCCTCCACACAAGCACATGTTGGTGATCACCCCTCAGTGCATGACACAGTCGCTAATATCGTGCTGCGCCTTCGTGAGAATCTGAAAGAAGACGAACTCAAGAAGATCACGTCCTATCAGGTGTATAAGAACCTTACCGATCGTGAGAAGTTGATTCTTGGCACCCAACATATCACCTTCAAAGTCGATGTGCCCGTCACGGTATCGATCATTCGGGATCGTTCGATCAAATTAGAGCCCTATTGGATTCGAGATCAAGACTTCGACCTGACAGGTGTGCTATTCAAAGTTGGGAGCACGGAGTGTGATGTTTGGGAAAAGGATTTCGATGCTGGGGAGATTGGCCTTGGGGTGAATTCCTTTGGCAAAGGCAAGCACTACCTCGTGACCTTGAAGCCGCAGAATGAGAATGACCGCATCCAGGTCACCGGCCTGTATCCTGGCGGCTTGCGTGTGGGTGAGTTTAAGAAAGACGCCAGGCCCTACGTTGATGCGAATACGAAACTAACGGAAATTCCTGTGGAAATCGACAAGCAAATGATGATCCGCACAGAGGCACTAAGTGCCAATGATGCGCGTTTAGTAGAGTTCTTTCGGTGGACCAAACATGTTAGCAAGCCGACTCCGGATCAGATTACCCTGACCTGGTCGGGTGATCCGCAGACTACTCAAACGGTGCAATGGCGCACCGGCCCAGAAGTGGCTACAGGTGCCTTGTTGTATCAGAAGAAGGCCTTGTTCAATCGATTCAATCCGCAGCCTCTGGAGCGCATTGAAGCCATCACGCGCAGCTTGGAAACTCCGAGCATCATCAACGATCAGAAAATCAGCCTGCACGTTGCAACTCTGCGGAGCTTGGAACCGGACACGGAGTATGTATACTGTGTGGGTGACGGATCCGAAGATGGCTGGACAGAGCTGGCTGAATTTGCGACTGCACCCAGCATTGTGCGACCTTTCTCCTTCATCTACATGGGCGATGCGCAGAATCATCTGTATCGCTGGGGTTCCCTGCTCAACAACGCCTTCCGGGAGCGTCCTGATGCAGAGTTCTTCATCATGGCGGGTGATTTGATTGATAGAGGCAATGATCGTGATGACTGGGATGATTTCTATTTCAATGCCGCCAAGGTTTACGATCGCCGGCAATTGGTTCCCGCCATCGGCAACCACGAGAATCAAGGTGGTCATCCCACGATGTATCTCGAGCAATTCAACTTGATGGAAAACGGACCAGACTCAGTGGAGAAGGAGCGCGCTTATTCCTTTGAGTATAGCAATGCATTATTTGTGGTGCTCGATACCAACATCAAGCCAGACACTCAAGTGGCTTGGTTGAAAAAAACTCTAGCAGAGAGCAAGGCAACTTGGAAATTTGCCGTCTATCATCATCCTGCTTATTCTTCTGATCCCGGTCGAGACAACGCCGACGTTCGCAAACTTTGGGGCGATGTGTTTGACAAGTATCACGTGGATGTCGCTTTGCAAGGGCATGACCACGCATATTTACGGACCTACCCGATGAAAGGTGGTAAACGTGTTGGCTCGCCGAAGGACGGTACCATTTATGTGGTGTCTGTGTCCGGTACCAAGTTTTACGATCAAGACAAACGCGACTATACCGAGTTTGGCATGACCAATACGCCAACCTTTCAAACGTTGGATCTGCAGATCAATGGCAATAAGCTGATCTACCGTGCCTGGGACACCGAAGGTGTCATGAAGGATCGCTTCGTAATCGAGAAGTAGTTTGGCAGAGTGATGATCGACGCGATGCGCTTTGGAGGCATCGAAAGGCTTTATGGCGACGGTGTCCTGCAACGCCTGGCAAGCATGCATGTGGCAGTCGTTGGCCTCGGTGGTGTTGGTTCCTGGGCTGTTGAGGCCTTAGCGCGATCTGGGGTAGGCCAATTGACGTTGATCGATTTGGATGATGTCTGCGTCACCAATGTGAATCGTCAAGTACATGCACTAGAAGGTACGATTGGGCTGCCGAAGACAACCGTCCTGGCGAAGCGTATTAATCTGATCAATCCAGCATGCCGGGTCCAGGTTGAAGAAACCTTTTTCACCGCCAACAATGCGGAACAACTGCTGAGCCAAGGCTTTGATTACGTGGTCGATGCCATTGATAGTATGCAAGACAAATGCGTTTTGGTGTCTGAATGCCAGAAACGGCAAATGCCGCTGGTGGTTTCGGGCGGGGTTGGCGGCAAACGCGATCCGGCCAGTGTAAAAGTCGCTGAATTGCGCGATGCTACCAACGATCCACTCCTCAAACGTCTGCGCCGTCGCCTGCGCCAAGACTTTGGCTACTCCCGCGATCTCAAGCAACCGTTAGGATGTCAGGCGGTGTATTCCACCGAGAATCCTATGTTTCCATGGAGCGATGGGCGCGTTTGTGTGGAGCCAGAAGCCAACACCAGCCTAACACTCGACTGCGCCAGCGGCTTTGGTACCGCTGGTTTTCTCACCGGCACCTTCGGTTTCGCCGCCGCCTCGGTGGTGGTGCAATCGCTACTCGGAAGCTGAGGGCTTGTTTATCACCATACCCTCAGAATCAATTTAATACACCTTCATTTCCCCATCGGGATCGAGGGCCCGGCTTAATTTGTCGAGCGCCAGCCTGTCGTTCTAGGTCCCTTCCAAGATGATTGGTGGCACTTTTCCTTTGGTCGGGGCAAGTTCACCGGCCTGATCAATCTCGTTGATCGTTTCAATGCCTTGTAAGGCTTTGATCGCAATGGCAGCTTTCAATCTCAGGCGTAAGGTGTCCCTCTCTTCTCTTGCGTTTGTATTGCTTGAGTTGTTCATCGCAGAAGAGCTTCGAAATCTCAACAACTGCTTGGCTCCGTTTCGGGCTGCTACATCAAAGCCCGGATGTTCGGATTTGCTACTCAAAGGAGATTGGCAAATCCAAGATGACATCGCTGGTCATTGACGGTTGTGTCGGATAACCCGCGACTGGGCGTGATTGGACCATTCTGAGTGAGACTCACCAATTGGTGAAGCACTGATCTATGTGCTACCCCTGTAGGCTGAGGATTTTGATGGCCCGCGCAAAGCGTTTTCCCTGAGCTTCAACGTCAGCAACCAAGGCTTGCAAACGAGCGCGGCCGTCGACGTTGTCTTGGGCGATCAGTTGATCCATGGGTTTGCCCAGAGAACGGAATTTGATGATAATACCGTTCAGGCCGTTTTCGATTTCAGCGGACAAATCGGGATCCGCTTTGGCGATCAAGTCTAACAGAGGTTTTCTTGTTTCATCCACTGCTCGATCGGCGGCTCTTCCTAGGACAACGTTCTGTATACCCTTCACCACGTTTTGCAAGGAGGACACAGAGGTGTCGCTGGACGCGCACCAGTTATCGGCTGGATCACCGGATTGAAGGGCTTTGGTGAGGGTGCCATTGAGGCTGCTAGTGCAAAGATCACTTAGGCCGGTGAGGATAGCGGCCAAGGCAGTGGCGTGGGGTTGGCTGATCAGGGTGTCACGGTGGTTACCTTTGTTACTGGGGTGCCAGACTGCTAGCATGTCTTGCAGATCAGCGACTAGGTTTTCGGCCAACAAGTGTAGCAATTGACCTCGGCGTTTGGCTTGGTTCCTCAAAGAATAATCTGTGAAGGCCCGCGCTCCTCCGGCGTCGTCGTACTGATCTAATCCAAAGATCATGAATTCCAAGGCCTGGAATCCCATCACAATGCGATCTTTAGTGGGTTGGTGAGCCTCTAGCAGAAGCTCTTGTGTGACGTACGCTGACTTTGAAGTGTCATTAACCAAACCAGTTCGGAGGTTACCTGGAACCGAATCTAAATGAGCGGGAGTGATTGGCCAGAGCCCCACGCGCGAATGTGGACTGTTTGGATTGGTAGAATGATTCGGGCTACCAGGAATACGCAGTGCTTCGGTCTGTGCGTAGGCTTGATGAGCCACTGTCCAGGCCTTGCGTGCTCCAATCAATCCTTTGGCTGTGGGGCTGCTAAGAAAGTGCTGGATAACAGCACGCAGCTTCTCGGCTGCTTTCCAGGCATCCCGATAGGATGCGTACGCGGTTTCATTGAAACGCTCAACAGCAGCATTGCTTAGATCAGCATTCTCATCGATCACCTTTGGGCCTCGATTGCACCCATTTAAGACTATTAAGCTAAGAGCAGCGACGATCCAAAGTGGTGATGTGAGAGCTTTCATGGCATGCGTTAAAAATGCTTGGATACTTTTTCGACTACAGTTTCTGGAGTAAGGCCGTGTTTGGCTCGCAGAATAGGCACTGAGCCATGTTCAATAAATTGATCCGGCCAACCGATACGTTCCACTGGGGTATGGATTTGCTCTGTATGCAGGTATTCCATCACCGAACAGCCGAAGCCGTTGTGCAGCACATGATCCTCCAGGGTGCAAATGACTTTGACCTTGTTGGCGTAGGTTTCGATCACACAGGTATCGAGCGGCTTGATCCAGCGTGGATTGATAAGCGCTACCGAATGCCCTTTCTCTTCTAACAAGGCTTTGGCTTTCTCAGCGATTTCGAACATCGGTCCCAAACCGATCAGCGCGATGTCAGTGCCATCGGCTACGACTTCTGCCTTGCCGATTTCCAATGAGATAGGTGTGTCTTTCGGCTGAGCCCCGACACCGGCTCCACGTGGATAACGGATTGCAGAGGGGCCATCGTTATACTGAGTCATGGTCCATAGCATGTCGACAAACTCCTCTTCATCCTTGGGCTGCATGTGGATGAAGTTTGGCACATGACGCAGGTAGCCGATGTCAAACAAGCCATGGTGCGTTGGGCCGTCATCGCCAGAAAGACCGGCACGGTCCATACATAAGCGCACAGGCAAGTTCTGAATTGCCATGTCATGAATGATCATGTCATAGGCTCGCTGCATAAATGTGGAATAGATCGCTAGGAATGGCTTCAGCTCCTCCGTTGCTTGGCCACATGCGAACAGCGCGGCGTGCTCTTCTGCAATGCCGACATCGAAGTAGCGGTCAGGCACTTCGTTTTGAAAATGGGCTAGTCCAGTACCACCTGGCATGGCGGCGGTGATGGCGGTGATGGATTTGTCTTCTTTGGCAAATTTGGCCAGGGATTCTGCGAACAGCTGCGAGTATGTGGGCAATGCTGTCAAGGGTGTTTCGCCGGTGTCAACGGCATAAGTCCCCAAGCCGTGAAACTTACCTGGATTCTTAAGAGCCGGTTCGTAGCCGCGGCCTTTCTCAGTGATGATGTGCAAGACCACAGGCTCCGTTTGTCGCTTCAAGAAGTCTAGCGTGTGGACCAAGGTAGGTATGTCGTGGCCATCAATTGGTCCGTAGTAGCGAATACCAAACTCTTCGAAGATCACATTTTGCAAGAGTAGGTTTTTTGCGCCTTCCTCGACTTTTCGTGCTAAGCGTCGCACGCCTTTGCCTGCCACCTTCTCCAAGAACGATGCCGCTTGCTCATGCAAGTGTGCGTAAGTGTTGGTAGTCGCCAAGCGATTGAAATACTTGGCGATGGCGCCAACGTTCTTGGCGATGGACCACTCGTTGTCGTTCAGGACCAGGATGAATTTTTTCGTGCTGGAGGAAATGTTATTAAGAGCCTCGAACGTTGGGCCACAAGTGAAAGCTGCGTCTCCGGCTACAGCCACGACGTGCTCATCGGTGCCTTTCACATCGCGTGCTACCGCCATGCCTAGCGCCGCACTGACAGCGGTGCCCGCGTGCCCTGCACCATAACAATCGTGTTCACTCTCGGTGCGCAGCAGGAATCCATTTAGCCCCTCATACTGACGGATAGTCGAAATTTGATTCCATCGGCCTGTAAGCATCTTGTGCACATAGCCTTGGTGACTAACATCGAAGACGAATCGATCCTTAGGTGTCTCGAACACGCGATGCATGGCGATGCACAGCTCAACAACCCCGAGATTGGGACCGAGATGTCCACCGGTTCGCGCCAGAGAATGGATCAGCACCTCACGAATCGCGTCGGCCAGTTCTGGCAAACGCTCCTCAGGCAACGCCTTGACATCTTCAGGATCGCGAATCTCCGGGTCGAATGGTTTCACTCGGGTGGCAGGTTCAGAAGAGCTCATCTGTGGGGTCCTGGTCGTTGTCGTCGTCATTTAGTATGCTTGCATCGGCGAACTCGGCATTCAGCGCTTGCGCTTCACGTTCGATCGTTTTCACACGTTGCTTCGCATGTTGTAGTTTGGTCTGGCACTGGCCGAGCAGGTTCATGCCCTTATCATATTGATTAACGAGGTCTTCCAACGGGATTTCGTCTGTTTCGAGAGTGTCAACAATCTCGTCCAGCTTCGAAAGAGCGTCCTCGAAAGTCAGTGTGTCAGAATTCTTGTTGTCGCGTTTAGCCATAGGTGCCGAGCCGGTGAATGATCAGGGGCTCGGTTCGTACTGCAAGGTGAAAAGCAGAGCATCTATGATCAACGACCTTCCAACCAGCGTTGACGGTCGGAAAAGAAATAAAGCTGTTCATTCATTGGCAGTATATCCTGGAATGGGAAATCCTCCGGCAAGAAGCGGACTCCCATGTCAATGCCTTCACCTGTCATGATTACCTCACGCCATGCGGCGTATGGGCCGCGTGAGATGTTAGAAATCAGATTACTATTCACAGTCACAGGCGTGATGTAGATCCCAGCGAACTTGCGTCCCATGCCCTCAACATATTCCTCGAGATCGGCAAACTGATCCATGTCCCTGGGCAACCACATGGATGCACGGTTGGCATACCAAGCCACAGCCCACGGGATATCGCTCAAGATGACCTCTTGTTCGTTGGTCCATTTATTAAGAACCGAAATCTGTGGTGGGTAATACGGTGGCCAAACGGCTCTCTGCATGCGGTCCGCCATGATGCCGTTACGAAGATTCTTTGGCAACGGCAACAACAGCGGAATCGCGCTGATGATGGCCACGATGATGAGGTGCCCTTGAGCAACCATTGGGTGATTGGTCTCAAATCCGATGCGGTTCCAAACAACAGTCAGGAAGGCGAGTCCATAAGCTGCCATGATGGGGGCGAACAAAATATGCAACTGATTGGGATCCAAGCGCCCTTCGGGTAAACCATAAATGGTCATCCCCAAGACCGCGAACAACCACATGGATAAAATGCACCAGCGGAAATGAGCGATCTCTGGGCGCTTGAACGGATGCAGCAAGCTCAGGAAGAACATTGGCGCAATGACGATGGCTCCGAGGAACTTGTAGAGGTCCTCCAGCTGTTTGATCGAGTTCAGAACGAACTTGGAGAACAAGCCACGGGTATCAAAAGCCTGCTGATCGGGATTGTAGTTGCGAAAGATCGCGGAGGTATCGCCCTCTGCCAGACCCGTTTGCAGCGAGTAGAGACCGGATCCGAGCCAATCACCACAGACCTTGAAATTCCGGAAGCCCCAGGCCGAAACGATAGCGACAAAGATCACAATTAGGAGGATCGACATGACGCCTTTGGGTCGGAAATAGAATGCTGAAAATAGCAACAGCCCAAAGAACAACCACATGGTCAGCCAGTGTGTCAGAGCAAGCAGGCCAAAGAATCCGGCTGCCAACGCGATCCAGACGAAGGGTTGGGTTTCTTCCTGCTGAGTCTCGATGGCTTTGAACAAAAAGTATAGACCGAAGGAGAACAGGAACAGCATTAGCATCTGCGGCAGACCACTTTGGGTGAAATCCCACATCGTGGATGACAAAAGGACTGTCAGACAGGATATCCCCGCGATCTTGGTGTCGAAGATCCGCGAGATGAGCAGGTAACTGATAAAGATCGAGAGAAGGAACAGAATCATTGACATCCCAGCAATAACCCGATCCAAGAAATAAACGGAGGATGTGTCCGAATACTCCCACTGATCTTTGAACATGCGTAGCGCCACTGAATTCAACAGTGGGTTGAGTGGTGCATGAAACACGTCGGCGAAGTTCGTCGGCGACACCAAGCCATCAAGCTCAGTCTCCTTGCGGTGGTTGTTGACCTGATAAACAGAAAGTGGTCGTAAGAATTTGGTATTGAACGTGCTATGTGCCGCGATCTCTCGTCCAATCTGCGCCTGATCAATTCCGCGAGCCTGCGTCAGGCCTGAAAAACTGAAGAAGAGGTGATAGATGCACAAGCCGAGGAGCAAGATCAGAAAGAGCACGCGGCGGATGATCATCGCCGAGTCAAGCTCGCCGTCTCTAGAGAATAGTTCTGCCATTGTTAGAATAGGTGTAAGGAATGCCTACGAAAGGTGAGACCGTCGGGAGGGTGTGGTGCTCAATCTGCGACTAGCCTCTCAGCTTACGCTGCAACGTCCTCCGGCTGATGCCCAAGAGCTTAGCTGCCGCAGTGATGTTGTTTGACGTCTTTTCAAGTGCCCGTTGGATGAGTCGTTGTTCCATGGCATCCAAGTTGAATTCATCATCGCGCGCAAGTGCAATCTGTACTCCAGTCCTGGCACCCGAGCCAGAATCGGGTTTGTAATTTACTCTAATTTCCATAGGCAAGTGACGCAGCGTGATCTTGTTGCTATTGCACATCACCACCCCATGTTCGATTGCTGAACGAAGTTCGCGCACATTGCCATGCCAACTGAAGGCCATCAGCGCTTGCAGGGCCTCGGAATTCATCTGGCGTTCGGGTTTGCCATTATCCTTGGCGCAGTCCTTCAGGAATTTCGTGGATAATGGCAGGATGTCTTCACGACGTTCCCGCAAAGGTGGCATCGTGATGGTGATGGTCTTGAGGCGATAATACAGATCCTCTCGAAAGTCGCCGTTCTTTACCAACTCAGCTAGATCCTTGTTGGTCGCCATCACAAACCGCACATCCACCTTGATGTCCTGATTGCCACCGACGCGCTGAATGGTTCGCTCGCCCAATACTCGTAACAACTTTACTTGCGTGGAGGCATCGATTTCACCAATCTCATCGAGAAACAAAGTGCCGCCACTGGCTGCTTCGAATCTCCCAATGCGTTGCTTGTCGGCATTGGTGAATGCACCTTTCTCATGTCCAAATAATTCGCTTTCTAACAATTGCGGCGAAAGTCCGGCGCAGTGTACGATGGTTAGCTTGGCTTTTGGGCGGCCGCTTAAGTTGTGGATCGCATGGGCAATGAGCTCCTTACCAGTGCCATGCTCGCCTTGCACAAGCACAGTGGCGCGTGAGGGGGCCACCTGTCGCACAGTGTCGAACACCGCCTCCATCGCGGTCGACCTGCCGACAATGTTCTCAATTGCGAAGTTCTTGTCTACCTGCTGTTTCAGTGCCGTGTTCTCCTCCTCGATCTCACGACTACGCAGCGCACGCTTGATCACCAATTCAAGCTCATCGATGTTCAATGGCTTGGTGACAAAGTGATAGGCGCCACGTTTCATGGCCTCCACGGCCAGATCCACCGAACCAAACGCTGTCATCATTACGCAGATTGGCGCGTAAGTTAATTTTAATGCTAGATCAATCAGGTCCATGCCGCTCTCTGAGCCCAGGCGCAGATCTGTTACCATCAGATCAATCGCTTCCGACTTCAGCACCTCCTTCGCCCCAGCGATGTCGGCTGCGACATAGACGTCAAATTCCTCCTCCAACGAAAGACGCAAGCCATCCCTGGTGTGCTTCTCATCATCGACGATCAAGAGCGTACCCATTTCCATGCCTTGGCCATAGCCCATCCTTCCAGTTCGATCACGCAGCTTTTCAAATTCTTTGTAGATGGTTTGCGGTTCTGTGGGCCGCTCCCGGGGGAGATTTGCGGCGCTGACCGCCGCATGTTAGTGATTTCATGTGCAAGTTCAGCTGTGAGGTGCGCTAATGATTGTCACAGGATTTCTATGACCCAATCCTTCATGGGCGAGCGGTGCCTTTGCCGATCTTTTGGTTCATGAGGGCTTGCCAATCGATGTCCGCTTGGATCTAGCTGAGGTAACCTGTGAAGACCGCGAACTTCCGCATGGGCAGTTGATGACAATGCGGGTGAACCGCTGAGAGATCTGGATTCGCAACCATCCATACGCCCCGCTGAAGTTGGATTAGAATTGGGTCTTGTCTGTGTATTCAAGGAATCAGTTAGGATTCTTGGAGAGGCTCAAAGAACTGCCTATCAGCCGTTCGCTGAAATTGAAATAGTCGGTCAATGTCCTTCAGTGATCTTTCTAGCTCGGGTGATGAACAATCTCTGGTGGCTTTGGCGTGCACCAGAAGGCTACAAAGGCCTTTGGCTAGGATCCACGCTGCCATCCGAATGGACCTTTTATGTTGGAGAAGAGCGCCCCCGTTCTGTCCTCTCGTCAAGCCGTCCGAATGACTCTTGGTAAACTCTATTACACCAAATATACTTCTAGGCATAGCCTGACATTTGGCCAATGGTAGTGTTGGAAATCGACTCGTGATGGCAAATTGTCCCTGAACTCAACTACGATCTGGACCCGAGTTTATCAGGAAGGGCAAGAATTGATCAAGCTGGGGGACGGCCGTGATATCCCTGTCAAAACCGCTCTGGCAAGCATACTAGGCAGTATGTTCGAGGTGCAAATCATTGGTTCGGGGATGTCACTGATTAGGATTGAAGAATCCCTAAGTGCCGAAGATTCGAGGGCTCTGAAGAATACCTCTGGTATCAACCCTAATCTTAATCGTGAGTTACCGTGGCTTATCCTTCCTAGCAGGATTTTGGAGCATGATCACCACTCAGGCTATCGCTATCAATAACAAGCCTCATGAGATCTCAAAGTTTGGAACTGCCTGAGGCCAAACATGGACAACATACGCGAGATGCTTGAAAATGGAAAGGCCTAGATGAGCTTGGACCCGATTGGAATGACGCAATACTTTTGCATCCGCCCAGTAATGGATCCGGGTTTTTAGCAATTCGTTTTGCGCTACCCTTCCACTTCAATCACGCGACTTTTGCCTTTCTCCTTACGCGGAGCTTCCTTTGCCTCCGGTTCACCGCTTTCCAGAAAGCGCGCCAGTTTCTCGCTTCGTGGTAGGTGCACCACTAGACGCGTGCCTTTGCCTGGATCGCTGTTAATCTGAATTTCGCCGCCGTGTTCGCGCACCACACGTTGCACGATCAACAGGCCGAGGCCGGTGCCGGATTTTTTAGTGGTGAAATAGGGCTCAAATAGCTTGCTCATGTCCTCTGCGCTGATGCCTGGGCCATCGTCTTCGAAGGTCACGGTGACCTCGAAATCGTCCATGTCAGAACGAATGGCCAGGGTGCCAGATGTCGACATCGCCTGCATGGCGTTGCGAATGATGTTGTAGAAGGCTTGCTTCATTTGGTTCGCATCCAACATCAAGGGCGGCAGATTGGAGCGAAGTTCCAATGTCATGGCAATGCCACGATCACTGAGTTCTTTCTCCAGAAATCTAACTGATTCCTGTAGCAAGGAGTTGATGTCGAGCAACTCCATCTGCGGTTTGGTTGGGCGGATAGCCTTTAAGAATTGGGCAATGGTGAAATCCAGTCGGGTTACTTCATCGCGCGCCACGTCTAACAAGTTCTTAAACTTACCCTCATACAATTCAGGGGCGGCTTTGCGAAGACGACGCTCGATCAGTTGTAGGTGAATGTTAAGCGAGTTGAGCGGATTGCCTATTTCGTGCGCCACGCCGGCGGCCAACAAGGTGAGCGCAGAGAGACGTTCGGAATCGATCATCTCTTGTGTCAGCTTCCTTGTCATGGTGATGTCATGGACAATCATCACATAGCCTAAGGTTTCTTTAAGCGCGTTATCCTCGATGGGCGACAAGTAGAAATGTAAGAAACGATGCTCAGGATAGAAGACCTCGATGTCGCGGCTTACAACCTGACCTGCAGAGATCAGGGTCGCCCAGTCAAAGCCTCGAATCAAGTTGTCTAGCGCGTTGTCGACAGCCTCATCTTGATCAAAACCAAAGAACCCACAAGCTGCTCGGTTGACGTAATTCACCTGCCCATCGACGTCGATGACAATCACCCCTTCTTTGAGTGATTCGAAAATTTTCTCTAAGAAGCCCTTCTCCTGCACCAGACGCACCAAGGCATTCTGCACCTCCTCCGGCTCCAGCCGTCCAATGCGTGCGATGAGCTTGTCCAAGAACCCCGATTTCATTGCTGGCTATACCTACTGGCCTAGGCGCTCTGCGGCCAGCTGGAAATGAAGACTCGCAGATTCTTGCCTCTCTGAACTGACATTTCATTTTTTAGTATATTTCGGATGTTCGTTAAAAACTAACTGAGGAGTGTTTAGACGTCTGAATATACACAGTGAACTGGTATAATTACCTTCTCATGCGTGCTTGCTGATTTGCCTCAGTGGCACAATTGCAAGTAATATTGGGAAGTCTTCATTGCGTCGAAATCTTGTTGTCGGCATGATCGTCTCATTATGGATGCGTGATCAATTTGCTGGAAGAATCCTCGACCAAGCCCGAAAGCCTACTGGAGTAGCAGCCTTCCGAGATATTCTTTCAACGTTGAGGCGATCAACTCGTGCAGCGGGTGCACGTGGCTTCACAGCAGCTCAAGGAGGATATCGCCGATGCTGCTTGGCGTGTTCGAGACGTGCGCCAGGTGGTGAATGGAATCGATGTCTCTGACACGGTGCCTGGTTTTTAGAACGTGGATCAAATGGCGAGTTTTGGTGAGATGTTCATGAATCAAACTCAAAAAGGCTATGTCCAGTGGACCACCACCCGATTGGTCTTGCGTGGCGTGGCGCTCAGTCATCTTACCAAGACCATGATTGAGCACTTGGCTGTGCCATTGGCTCACAGCCTGTCATTGGTCAATGAGCTGCAGGTCGTGAGTGCGGAGCCGCTTGCTGGCGCCCCGAATCTCCCGCGTTTTGTGAGGACCACGAACCATGTTGAACGTCGTGGCGTGTTGCGCGGGATTTTGCCTGAAGATGGTCTATGTCACGCCACGCTGCAGGCTGCTATGAAGTCGGCGCCTGATCTTCTATGGAGCAGTGAGCTGCAGTGTTCATTTCAAGAGCAAGCAGCGCCATGGACTAGCAGTGTGTCAGGATTTGTGACAGAATTTCTCAACGAAGCCAGAGATCAAGATCATGGCTTTCTATAGCAGGCTGATTCCTTGCGCCTGTTGAATCTTTCGGAACCGGATGACCAGGAGCGCATTGGCATTGCCGCTCAGGAGTTGTTGGGAACTGATATCCAGATCATACACCAAAGTGATGACTCGGTCAGTATCAACGTGGTTGGGTCTGTGTCCCCCGATTTTGTGAACGAAAATCAGCAAACAGAGTTGGTGGAAGCCTCAAATCCTCATCCACTCTCGATGGAATTACTTGCCGAGCGGCTAGAGCGTTTGCCCATCTATTTCGGCTCTAACCAGCAGATTATAGATGTTGAGCAAGGTCGCGAGATTCTTAAAGCTGCCGCACTCATCTCTGCCTTGGAGCTGACTGATCAGCCCTCCTTGATACTTGCTGGCTCTGCAGATTAGCAAGGCAACGCTGCTTACAACAAGGCGCTAAGTCTGCGGCGTGCTGATCATGTCAAAGAAGAATTAGTTCGCCATGAACTCGATCCCGCCATCATCACCATCAAAAGTATAAGCAGCTCAGAGCTCCGCAATGCCGGGTGGAATCTATGGCGCGCCATGGTGAAGCTCAAGCAGCAACACTAGCGCGTTTGCAACGCGGTGTGCCCATGGAGTTTGCTGCTCACGACTACACAGTATGGGATCCTCACTTACCCGTGTGTTATCTCCACACACCGCGCCACCCAGACTCACTTACCCGTCTGCCTTGCATTGATGCGAGCATGCAGGCAGAATTGAATTTCCATGGCATTCACACCTTTCTTCAGTTGGCATTCATGAATGATCAACACTTTGCCAATCTGCGTGAATTGAATCCAGGCGTTGCAGGTTTGCCAAAAACGGTTGGACGTTGGCGTGTCGCTTGCATTAGTCACTTGGATTCACTTCGTACGGGTAGACGTGGACTTGGTGATTTATGGCGTTGGCGAGCATGGCGCGTAGACCAAGGTGAGCGTCTGCATGCGAAGTTTGGCGCGATTTTCAAGGTAGCACTCTCTCAAGTCTATGATCTGAAGCGGCTCGATGGGGTTGATTTAGACATAGCTGCCCAGCTCAATGGCATTGGCATTTATCAGTTTGCCCAACTGATGCAGATGACACTGGATCAGTTCGCGGCACTGCGTGACCATGATCATAGGCTGCGCGGTTTGGAAGGCGGCGGCCATTCAGAAACAAGCCAGTTGGCTGATCGGTCGATCCGCTAGTATGCGTGGCAGAGACCGGTGGCGGGCGACCCCCCACCCTCTCGGTTGACAGCAAGGTGGGAAAGAATGCATGTTAGCTCATCAGGTGAGTTCAGAAGCGCATCAAAGCTGCTCCGATACCAATTCCGTTGAGCCATCTTGTACGAAGCGGATGATGCCAGGCATGGCATCACAAAGGCTGCTGTAGGTTTTGCTAAAAGCCTCTTCGCCGCCGTCGATGGGGTCGGACAGATCTTGGTTGCGGTGCTTGGGACTAGTCGAAAAGGCAGTGATCAAGTGCGAGCGTTTCAAGGACTTGGGTTGCTGTTTGCGCAGACTCACCAGATGTGTTTCCGTCATGGTGAAGATGTGAGTTGCTCTGCGCAACAGCTTCGGCGTGAGGCGCGTGCTCTCCAATCCTTCCGTGGCGATACGATGCTTTGCTAGGGTAATCACAGCGCCTTCGTGAGGAGGTGTGGGGCGGTCGACAAAGAAGCCAGCAGAAATGACTTCCCAATCGCGATCTTCAATCATGGCGCGGCATAATGCCTCCGCCATCGGACTACGACACAAGTTTGCTGTGCAGACAAAGAGTAAGCAGGGGCGGCGTCGGAACAGGCGGCGAAGCATGAATGAAGGATTGCAGCCGGACCTTTGGCAGCATCCGCTGCTTGTCAATCAACGAACTACACGACGTTCAAGATCCGAAAATGCCAGCCAGACAAGCAGGCCGACACCCAAACAAATGATGGCGATGACCCAGGCAGAGCCCGTTCTGTTGGTGTCATAGTTAGTTTTAGAGCAAGTGCCTCGTCACCATCGACTTGCACGCTGCGTTTGAACGTGAGGAGCCGTCCGCGTTCGGGTAGCGTGACACCGATGCCACGCATGTCAGGATCCGAAGCCAGGTGCTGGCTGACCAGTTTCGATGCCATGCGCTTCAAGGCGCGGTTCTCTTCAGCGGTGTTGCCCTGCAAGAGATCATCTACCTCGTCCGTCGCGTAGTCAATCTTGCCTTTGAGGAATGGGTTTTTGTCGGTGGCTTGTTCAAGCTGGGCATTGCGCGTGGAAAACTGTGGCATCTCGATGCGATTCTCGGTCAGCAAAACTTGGCGGCTGGTGTCGAGGCCGATCACGGCTTGCTCTGTTTGTAACTGCCACAATTGCACCCTGGCATCTTCACTAGAAGCGGCATCTAGGACGAAACTCTTGGAGGCGTTGTAGAGTGCTTTTCGAGCCTTGAGCTGCTCCCCTTTTTGACGCCACTTGTAGGCTAATTTATAAGAGGGCCTTGCGTTCGATTTCAGATTGGTTGCGGCATCTGCTGATGCTTGGCAAGGTATTTACCCAGATCGATGCGCAGGTCCCTCTGCCTATTTTGCAAGTCTAAGTCGCCAGAGGCTTGGGTTAGCGTGTAGCCGCTGGGCAAGATGACTTGCCAGGTGAATTTTTGTAAAGGGATGTTCAGTCGCGGGTTGGTGAGAGCCACGGAACGCAGCGATTGCTGCCCGTAGAGCACGCAGCTGAAGCCGACATCTGCGAGTGGTGAGCCTTCCTTTGAAGAACATGGAACAGATAGGCTTCACTTTCACGGACCAGAGCGACGCTTTGGCCATTCACAAAGACATTGAGTAGGCTCGCACCATCTGGCAGATGCACACTCAGAGGACTACGCTAGGTCAAATTAATGGAGAGCTGCGCTTCGCCCTGGCCAGAGAGAATACTGGTGAACGTGCTGCCAGCGATACGTAGCTTCAAGGGGACGGTTACATGGTGTCGAGTGACCGCGACCAACAAGGGCTGATTCGATATGTTGGAGCGCACATTACTGGCGGGCACTTGCGGTGCGCGATTGTTCTTCAATTCAAGTGGGACACCGCTCCAGTCGACCGGTTGCCAGCGGAGATCGGGATCATTGACCTTAAATTCGAGCCGATCGGCACCGCGCACCCTTACCGAGTGACTACGTTCTTGGTGTTGTAGGTAAGGGTTTCGGACTGTCTTGACCAGCCGGAAGCCGTTTTCCTGTTTGTGGTCTACTAATCGTCCTCGAGTTCCCTGGCCTCGTCGGCGACGCGTGACAAGGCTTCCATGAACTCGTCCAAGGCTTCGACTGGCACGATGATGGTGTCGCGACGGCCGCGGACATCTTCAGTTATCTTGATGAACCTTCCCCGATTGTTTTCCTTTAAGTCGAGGAAGAAGATCTTGCGATCTGAGAGGACTTTCTCCGTGTAAAGTGGTCCAGACCGGTCCGAATGATTCTGATGCTCCATGCTTACGCGCCGTTGTTGTTTTCAATCTTTGGGTGCGTGGCTGGGAGGCCTCGCGTTGCCTCCCATCGGGGATGGACCAAGGATAGTCGGGGCTGCCGGGAACATTGCAAGGGGAAGGTCCAGATTTCCCTATAAAACGGGGACAAATAGCCGTTTCGACGGCTGCATTTGAGTGGCGAAATTGGGCCCCATTTCGCTGGAAATTAACGGTTGACTCCGAAATCGGCGCTGCTAGCCTTCCGCTCGCTTTCCGAAAGGGGGGTCATCTAGCTGCTTGTGTGCTTTAGCTGCCATCAGTAGAGATCACAGGCAGACAGATGAGTCACCAGTTCGAAGAGCGGCCTTCGGAGTTTTCAGTCCATTCAAAGTGGGCTGGCTTCTCCGGCAGTGACGCTCATGTAGCTCAGGGGTAGAGCACTTCCTTGGTAAGGAAGAGGTCACGGGTTCAAATCCCGTCATGAGCT
>MDTC01135362.1_pt1 | contig 17203 bp, 8 predicted proteins | sample 811181 | NCBI WGS metagenome assembly MDTC01 (sample SAMN05326644, study PRJNA326480) | marine metagenome | isolation source: seawater | place: Pacific Ocean: North | collected 2011 | reverse complement strand
TACGACGTGCACGCGAGTAGCGTTTTGATGTACCTCATGACCATAATGCGCGTTTTACCGGCGTTGGTGACATACTTTTGTGATACCTTTGTTTGGTACACCGTTTACGCGACTGTGTTTACCATTGCACTTCAATGGTGGGGTAAAATTTCGCATGCGCAAAACTGGAGCTTCTTTCTGCGAAGCTTCTCGACTATTCCGTATCTCTTCTGCGATAAGTGCCTCAACAGAAAATGGCCGAAGCCGGAGTTTGTCGTTCGTTCTGGCGATAGAGATATCCAGAAGATAGCAGAATCGGACTCAGAAGACGACATGGAGAACCCGAACAACAAAATGTTAGGTGTGGCGAAAGGTTTGAGTGATAAGCGAACTGGCAAATCTGGTGGTGGTTACTCAGCACACATTGACGAAATAGACGATGATTCTAAAGATGCGTTGCTTACAATTACGGAGAAAATCGACGAAACAGACCCGAATGCCTACGAAACCAACCCGGCAGACTTCTGCGCTGACGCACTTGATATCAAGTGGCAACACTTTGGAAGGGCTTGGAATGCGATTGCGAAGAATTTGCGCCATCGTGATCTTCTCAGCGACGCTGAATATCACGACTTGTGCTTCACTTTCTTGTCTGGCCGAGACATGTCCCAGATTTTCCATGCTCCAGAGTATGTCATCATGCCAGCGATGATGACCTCCACTGTTTTTTCAACTGTGTCTTTCCAAACAGGCACGATGAAAGCATATCCTGCATTTTACCGCACGATGGTACAAACGAAAGATTTGCTCGCGGTCTTGTTTACCGATGTCTTACGTTTAGTCGCTCCTAGAGACTTGGAGGACTTCATGAAGATTATTGTTGATATTGCGCAAGTTGAAAACGAGCAAATGCACCACCGCAAGACTGGCGATATCGAGAGCTACATGGTTCTACGAGACGCTATCATTCGATTGCTCCAAGAATTAAAAGCATGTGGCGTTGATGTAGAGGCTGAAGGTGAAACGCCTGACAGTGACTTCGACTCAGAGTCAGATAACGACGATGACGATGAGGACAAGATTGAAAAGCTCACCGCGGCTGGCGAATTGGAAGAAGCCGAGCGTGTCAAGAAGGCGTTGGCGAGGAAAAGATACAACCGTCAAAAACGCGAGCTTCGCGAGAAAGAACTCGCCAGACAAGAGCAAATGCTCGAAGCGATGAACCTTGAGTTGAAATATGGATGCACTGGATTCTTTAGCAAGAAAACGAGGAAGAAGATGCGCGAAAAAGGCGGCAGATTTGCATGCTTTGTGATTGAAGAAAATATCGAACTCACCGAAGCTGAAAAAGCGGCGTACGAAGAAATGAAACAAAAAGACGAAGAGCGCGAAGCTGAACTCGCAGGTTCGAGCAAAAAAGTTCGGAAAACCAAGAGAAAAGAAGCGAAAAGATATAAGAATATCACGCTTCCGGAAAATTCGGACACGCGAGGTGAGCGCGTCGCGGAGGCTTTACACGATGTCTTGCTTGCGGTGAGGAAGATTTGCGCCTTCGCGATGGAACGCGACTCTGGGAAATGGTCGGCTCACGCCAACCAATACAAATACAAAGTGTCGCAATTGTACTCAAAGTTGCTTGATATGATACAATCGGACTTGTTGAGAGAAAAGAACCACGTACAGGTTGTCGCGGCTTCGGCAGCGTCGCCAGAGATGCACGATATCATCGACGCTCTCTTGCGTTCGCTGAATTCAAGTAACCCAGGCGGTCAGCCGAGATCGTCCGAAGCGCAAAGACAACTTATGTTTTTTGCAAACTCCTTACATTTCACGGCTTTACGAACACCATCTGATATTCGAACGATGCGTGGCTTCTCGGCGTTCACACCTTATTATGCGGAAGATGTTGCGTTTCAACGCCACGAACTCACTGCGCACTTAGAGGATGAAAAGACGCTCTTTTCACTCATCGTCGCAACGTTTCCGGACGATTACGAAAACTTCAAAGAACGCGTGAAAGCTTTGCATAAAGACGACGAGGCTATTCTTGATGATCACTGGGAGGAAGCACAAAGGTGGGCATCCGATCGTTCCCAGACGTTAGGAAGGTGCATTCGAGGTGTATGCTTGTACGGCGACGCATTGCGGTTGCAAGCGCGCGCAGAAGGGATCCCAGAAGAATCCATCGAAAGATTAGTATCGCATAAATTTGAGTACGTTGTCACGTGCCAGGTATTCGGACGCATGCGCCAGGCTGCACCTGGGACGATTGATCGGGCGAAAGCGACGGAGATTGAGCGATTGATCAAATCCCATCGCGACCTGAAGGTGTGCTTCGTAGACATGCCGCGGCAAAACGTCCAAGAAGATGCGAAAAATTTCAACGGCTTTGCTTCGTGCTTGGTTGGTATCGACGAAGAAAACGAAGGTAATTTGCATCTGACTTTTAAAGTCAGACTGCCTGGTGACCCGATTATCGGTGAAGGTAAACCGGAGAACCAGAACCATGCGATTATCTTCACGCGCGGTTCCTATTTGCAAACATTAGATATGAACCAAGATAACTACATGGGCGAATCCTTCAAGATTCGTAACTTAATGGACGTGTTTCGCGACGACGTCGTGCTGGTTGGGTTTCCCGAGGTTATCTTCTCGGAAACGCATGGTGCTGTAGCACAATTTGCCGCGATTTCCGAGTTTATTTTCCAAACCTTTCAGCGTTTCATGACATGGCCGTTGATGGTTCGCTTTCACTATGGTCACCCTGATGTTTGGGATAAAGCGTTCGCGTGCACCAACGGTGGCGTCTCCAAAGCTTCGAAGATGATCCATGTTGCAGAGGATTTCTTCGGTGGCGTTAATGCCGTCGCTCGGGGCGGTAAGGTTTTGTTTGAGGAATTCATCGAGTGCGGTAAAGGACGAGATATGGGTTTCACCTCGGTTAATGGTTTCGAACAAAAGATTTCTGGTTCCGCCGGTACAATTTCCATGTCAAGAGATTTGTTCAGGCTTCATCGCGGTTTAGATTTCTTCCGACTCTTCTCCTTGTACTTCTCCGGTCCTGGTTTCTACGTCTCGGTCATGCAAACTGCCTGGGCTGTTTACTTCTTTGCCTTGACGCATGCGAGTTTAGCCATCGCGGATTTGGAATTGTACCGTGTCTACCGTTACTTTAAAATGACAGAGACTCAAACCACCTTATCTCTTTCGAAAGAAGAGGGTGGCTACTACAACTCAATCTACGCATTACAGATTGGATTGCTCACGCTTCTTCCGTTACTGTTGAAAATGATGATGGATCGAGGCTTCCGTGCTGGCATGGAGTACACTCTAGAAACACAGCTCGCCGGATCGTGGGCCTTCAACGTTTTCACAATGACCACGAAAGGGTACAACTACATGCGATCATTAGTCTTTGGTCAGGCTATGTATATCGCTACCGAGCGGGGTTACGTCTTACAGAACGCCTCCATGGTTGTCCTGTACGGTTTGTACGCCAAATCGCACTTATACCTTGGTTTTGAGGTGCTCTTTTACCTCCTCTTGTTCCATGCAAACACGTCGGTGAAGAGTTCATTCTTATACGCTTGGTCGGTGTGGCCATTTGCCATATGTCTCATCATCTCTCCATGGTGGTTCTCTCCGCAAAGTGTAAATCTCTACTGGATGCAGCGTTCATGGTTAGATTGGAGAAAGTGGTTAGACGGCACGTTTGATCAACCAAAAGTATCACGCGGTTCGTGGAGCAAATGGCACGAGAGCATGTTGGAAAACTACCGCGAGATGCTTTCCGTCTGGTACAAATTAGGTGTTGTGTGCTTCTCTGCACTTGGTCGTTTTGTCTTGATCTTTGTCCTCATCGGTGCCTACCATGGCACCGAACTCATCGAAGGTGTCACGCAAGATGAACAGTTTTCCATGAACTGCATCACCATCTTCATGGCGTCCGCCATCGTCGGTGTCTTGATGATGTTCCAAAAATTCTTGTTCTCCACGCGATTGTTGGACCGAGAACACCGAAAAATGCAACCGGATGAACTATGGAAAATATCCGTTATTCGTGGTGGCGTTCGCTTCGCGTTCGCCATCTTATGGATCGGTTTGTACGGCGCGATGGTGTACGAACACGTTCCAAACTTATGGGTATTCCGCCAACTCTTTTACGCCACCATCGCGGCGGTATGCATCAACTCGGTCATCATCGAGTCCTTCATTTTGATCGGTAACTACCAAATTGAAAACTCGTTAGAGTTCATGTTGAAAACAGGCCTTGATGCGGAAGGTAACCCGATCCAACAGTCTGGATGGAAACCTCGTGTAGCGTACGGGTACCGCAACGCACTACAAGTGTGCAGAGACTACGGCGACTTTTGGTATAAAGAGATGGACAAGTTCTTGGGTGGATGCATTTTCGGATTCTTGTTCTTCTTAAGTTTGCTTCCAGTGGCGTGGTTGCAAACCACATTAATTTGGAACTCGTGCTTCTCGGACGTCATGGCGACAAGGAACCGAGCGCAGGAGTTGACCACGGATACGACGGAATGAGATGTACTGGTGAACGTATATGAATGTTGTAATGTAATTAAAGTAACGCACGAACGCCCTCTCTAACTTTTTTGTGAACACGTATACACACTACAGACACGGTACTATTCTCTCTTCTTCGCCTGAGACGAACTACTGCTACCACCACTACTCTCTCTCAACGCCGAAATCACATACATCGCAAGCACGACTTGTACACTTAAAATAGCCAACAACCCGCTACACGTCGTCGGGTTCTCGAGAAACTCGGTGCCATACTTTTCGAACAAATACGGTACAAACCTTTTCATAGACACGTTATACGTCACTAACGGCGTCACAACCATCGCCGCGCTGTAATAAATCAGTTTCGCCAAAGCGTTCGCTGTGGATGGTTCCGAAGCGAACTCTTCGATGCGCTTCGCTATAGCGCTTCTCTTTGTTGGGGTAGAATCAGAAGCCATTTTTTCTTCTATTAAAGATGGTGTTTATGCGCCCACAAAACGAGTCCAAAAATCAGCACCGCGATAACGCAAATTGTCACAAACGTCTCGCTGTTTGCTTTGCGCGCTTCGATGTACTTCTGTCGTCTGCTCGATGATCGTCCAGCGTCTGTTATGTGTGCAAATATACGCACAGGAAAAAGAGAGAAAAGCGGTTAAGACCAGACACAAAAACATAGAATTTTATGACGAAGAGACGAGAGCAGCGTCGGCAACACAACAACGACGACGACAACAACAACAACAACAGTACCCTTAAATCCGAAAGACTCCTCGTCCTTCTCTTCCTCTCTGTCGATCCCGAGGAGTTCGCGGTTCAGTTTTCGACGTCGCGCGCCCATTGTAAAGCACATTGAGTTTTCCCAAGTTGTTTACTCTTTTCTCCCTTTCATTTTCTTACGAAAAAAAAAGGAAGCAGCAATGCGTCACTTCAAATTCTCTCAACTGGTGAAAAAGAGATACATCACGCGCGAGGGCAAAACGAGAAGATGACCAGCGCTTCTGCGCCAGAGAACGACGACGACGTCGACGACGTCGACGTCGATGAGCGAGCGACGAAACGGCAAAAGCTCGAAAACGTTCTCTCTGCGAAAGATTTCGTCATGGATTCCAACGTCATCGAGACTTTGCGAGAATACATTCATCCATCCTCCGGAGGCGAACCGAAAGATGCCATCGAAATGCTCAGTTCCAATTACAGAGGGTACGCGCAGATGACCTCGTTGGTGTGCGATTGGCTGAAGATTACGCGACCACCGACGGTAAACGCGACCACAAGTCCGGCGAAAGTGAGTTTCGCAAAATTTGGAGGAGATGGAGAGAAGGAGGACGAGAAAACTAAAAGGTTGGAACACGATTTATTAATGAAAGAGAAACGAGAAGGTATGGGGCACGACATTAGAGCGAAAGGAACGAATGACCAGACGCCGACGGGAGGAGTGAATACTGGGTTGTTGTTGAGCGCAGATGGGAAAGGTATGATGAGAGATGGGATGAGGACTGGTGCAGGATTACGCGGGACACGCGCTGGGAACGTAGGGATGAATAACGAAGCAGTCGACGTGACGACCACAATGGACGAAATTGGTTTGCTCGAACGGTTGATTGAGCGAACGTTCGACGCGTCGAAAGCAGACGCCGTGTTTGACAAGTTTAAAGGGAAACCGCCGGCTTGGTTGGACAAGATTTTCCGATCGGAAAGAGGAAGAGCGTTGTTGTTTAAATTGGCTGATAGGCACCAGAATTGTTTATTGATCGATTTAGCGATACAACACGCGTGGAGAGCGGGCTTGAGGGGAGAGGTGAGGGCGCTGGGATCGGCGGCGAGCGCCTATTTCGGGGTGTTTCACGAATTGATGGCTGACCATTTTACGAGTTTGTGCGAAACCGTTTTGGCGACGTCGAAGAATACTACGAAAAGTAGTGTCGTTCCGGTAGAGTTAGAGGAAAAGATTAGAACCGATACGAACGCGATTACGGAGATGTGCACGAGAACAGTAGGTGCGTACATGTTTGCACAGATTTTGCTATTGGATATTATTAACGGCGAGGAATTTTCGTCCAAATCTTCATCACCGTCGTCATTTAATTCAGTCATCCAAGACGTCGCGAAACGATTTTCCCAAGATTTAGAAATAACCGCGGGGGAAAAGCACGGCGCGACTGCTGTGAGAAGAATTGCAACCGCGTTAAGCGTGACGAGTGTGGATGCAGACGTCGCGTCGGCAGTTTCGGATTTGTTACAAGCCGCTGGGAAACCAATCGGTGGTCTCGCGTTAGGCTCCTCCTCATTCGTAAGTCGCAAACGATTGCGGAGTGGTTCTGGGAGTAGTATTGCTAGTGGCGCTTTCAGTAGCGGTTTAAGTGGTTCATTAGTCTTAGCCGCCAGCACGGCAGCTTCGGCGGGTGGTCCCGGGCAAGGTAAACGCGCGCTTGCCGCATGGGACTTGAAGAAGATTTTAGGAAAATATAAGACGGAAGAAAATGACAAAGAGAACAAGCAACAGCAGAAACCATCGGCGGCACCGTTACGTCGTCCAGATGCTTTACGAGCATTTTTCGAAGAAGCATTTCAATACGACTCACACATCCATCAACTCGTGAGTGCGTTGACATCGGGCGAATCGGTAAATTCTCCCAAAGCATTATGTCTCGAGATTTTAGCGCTCGCGACTGCGAGCGATTGCCACGACAAAGGAGCTGTCAACGCATCGCGTAGCGATTTGCTCTCGGCTTTAAAAATATGCGACCAAGCCTCGAAAACATTCGATAATACATTGGTCAGCGACGACAAAAATATTGGAATGGCAAACAAAAAGCTATCGCCGGCTGAGTTTCTCGAAAAGTGCGCTGAACTCAAAACTCTTTCAACGTCTCTCCCGGTCGCAGCTGCAGTCATCACCTGGATCGAATCCGCCATTCGACGTGACCCAGAGAAGTCGCACAAAGTCGCCTTCGCGTTGCTCGAAACTTGTGTTCAATCGCAGCCGACGTTACTTTCACGCGCTTTAGAGTGCATTTCGAAGGCAATCGAAGTCGCCGGTCGCGGTTGCGGCGACGACGTCCCTAAAGCCGCCATCGACGTCATCTTATCTTTACTCGGGGACGAGAAAATAAGCTCTTCTGACTTCTACGAAGAATTCATCACCGACGCGCTCGATGAATGCATCGAAGTCTGGACGTCCAATCACATCGACCAGTCGCACGTCAAGCGCTTCCTCTCCGAGCTTCTCGACTTCGCCCAGCCGCCGTATAGTCGAGCTTTCGCCGTCCGCGTTTTATCTTGCGTACACGCCTCTAAAACCAAAAAAGGCTTCTCGGCGAGCATAGACGTATTTTTAGAGGAAGTGCGCGTGAAGAAAAGAGAGTTTCGACCGAGTTTAGGTCGAGAGGCGATGGACATGTTAGAAGCCGCGTGCGCCGGAGGGAACAACACTGCCTTGAAATAATATAAAGACTCTCAAAGTAGACTTCTCTTTTTTTATCCCCCTCCTCGGACAAAACAAAAAAAAAGGACATATAAAACCCTAAACCCTAAAAAAAGGGTATCAAAAGTTTCCTCCCCGCGGCGCTTCTCCTCTTTAAGTGAGAACTTTGACGCTTTTACCGAGGACGAGAAGATGCGTCGTCGTCGGTCGCTCAGAGCGGTGTCGACGTCGTTGCTCTTCGCGTGTGCGCTCCTCCTGGGTCTTCTCTCGTCGGCGCGCGCGCTGAAGCGCGGTACGAAAGCGTCGTCGTCATCGTCGTCATCGTCTTCTGGGGAGGACGACGCGACGCATCGGCATCTCTTAGACCCGGCGTTGAACACGGATGAAGTTCGCGACGCCGCGAGCAACATCGGACACATCGAGGACATGGATGCCTACCTCGCGGCGATCGAACACAAGATGGACGTTTTGCAGGACCATCCGGCGCATAACGTGCGTTTGATATCGTTTTTGTTTCTCGTTTTCTTTTCTGCGCGCTCTTCCCGACAGGAAACCGCGGCCTTCTCTGATTCGAAGAATGCGCGGTATGAAAACAGCGATGGTGGATCGACGTCTCTTCGGACCGCGCGGGCGCCGACGAGGACATCTTTCTCCCTTTCTTACCCTACTTTTTCTCTCCGTCTCGTTTTGAAAATAATCGACAGGTCGATGACTATCCGGAAACGGAGCAGTTAGTGATGCATTACCAAGCGATGCACCCGGACCGGGAACTGACGACGGAGCAATTGAAGGACAGGACGATGCACCCGGGGAAGTACCACTTGCAAGAGGACCAGAAGAAGGAACTCGAGATGGAGAAAGCAAAGGAAGAGAAGCGAATGCGAATGAAGATTGAGAAAGCGAAAGCGAAGATTCGGAGTCAAAAGATGAGCAAAGAGGAGATTAAGCTGTTGAAGTCGGTCGGGATTGATCCGAAAGATGCGCAGAACGTGGCCATCGCGGAGGTTTCCAAGAAGATGAACAAAGAGATGACAGAGAAATCCGGCGATTTAAAAGAAGATGAATTATATAAGCAGTTTGAAGCGCAGAGGTTGCAATACATGCATAAAATAGCAACAAGTGGAACAGCGGATTGGGACGATCAGCTGAAAGCGTACCAAGAGATGATCAACGAGAAGATGAAGAACCCGGAGGCGTATGACGTCATCGCGACCAAAGGCAAATCGACGACGATGGACGCGACGTGGATTGAGCCGACGCCAGGGACGAATGAGTATAAGAAATGGGTGCAAGATGGACGACCGAGGCCGAACGACGTGAATTTGATAGACGCGAAGGGAGGCGTGGCGAAAGCTGATCCGAAATCGACGAAGATCAACCCGAAAACCGGGATGACGTACGAAGAGGAGAAGCTTTTCAAGGAGATGCAACAAGAAGCGAAGAGCTTTAAACCAACCGTCGCGCAATACGAGAAACAGAAATACGTGCCAAAGTGGACGAAGTTTCACGATTACTCCAACTTCACAGATAAAATGCGTCGAGGGAACTTGAACACGGACGAAAATGGCATGCTGCTCGAGGAGTTCTCGAGCGGCTTCACCGCGCCTACAGATGGCGAGGAGAGCGAATTAGCCGGACCAAGACCGTTTCCAGTGTACAAAGGCGTGAAGAAAAACGTGAAGACGATCAAAACGGTCCCCGAATTTTACCAAAAGATCCAAGTATGTTTGCAAGAGGCGCCGGTGAACGGCAAGTGTTTCAAATTTTCCCAGCGTACGGGAGAAGGAACCATCGATCAATGGGACGTTTCTAAAATCACCGACATGCGTAACGCTTTCGTCAACCGCGAACAGTTCAACGGCGACTTGTCCAACTGGAACACCACCGCGGTGACTTCCATGCAAGGCATGTTTAAAGGGGCGAAGCGCTTCAATTCGCCGTTGACATATTGGATCACCACGAACGTGAAGGATATGGACAGAATGTTTGACGGCGCTTGGGAATTCGATCAACCTTTGAACTTTTTGGACACAAGGAATGTCAAGTACATGAACTACATGTTCAGAGATACGTTTATGTTCAACCAGGATATCAACTCATGGGACATGCGCAGCGTCCTTTCCACCGAATACATGTTTTACAACGCCACGAGTTTCAACTCGCCTTTGAACAAATGGGACATCTCTAACAACAAAGTGATGGCGCACCAGTTTGAAAATAGCAGAGTATTCAATCAAGACATCTCCATGTGGAAAGTTGGTGCGGTAACGACCATGGAACGCATATTTTGTGACGCGCCGAATTTCAATCAAGATATTCGCGGTTGGTTCGACATCATTTCGAAGAAAGCGAACACGAAGGATATCATCAACAACGGCACGAAAGCGTTCGTCAAGCATTACAGCTGCGATGACACGAGTGACTTGTCCTCGTGCGTGCCCATTGTAAGCCACTTAGAAGAATCCAATGGTTTCTTTGGTATCCCGCGATACGATCCTCGCACTTTGCAAGGCTTTGACGATTTGGAGTTTGGCGTCAATGACGACTATACGATGATGTTAGTCGGGCAATCGCTTCCAGGCATTGCCGTTGCTATTTTCGTTTTGTTCTTCTCGTTTGTCTTCTGGTACCGACGACACTGGTTTGAGTCATGCTTTGGCCGAAATGCGTGCAACTGGAGGCCATTCTCTGGAACTGGTTTGTTCTTTGCGCGCGCGCAGTTGATTTTGTTCGCCTTAATTGCCTGTCTTGGATGTTTCCTCGTTTGGAGCAAAGGCATGTCGTTGCAACAAGACATTCAAGTCATCGCGGACAGTATTTCCAACTCAACCGCGGAGATGAACGCGCGAAGTGTGAGAACTATCCAAGCTTTTGACGACGCGAAAATGTTTACATATGAAGCGGAATCCGAGGCTTTGGCTTTAGCAGATGCTATCGCAAACATTTCCAAAATCGACGAAAAGACGGAAAAATACATGGAAGTTGGATTAGATGCCGCGGATGTTGCTTTGGTTTTAGCAGCGGTGATGGGCTTGAGTGGTATTGTCCTCGTGCTTACCTCTCTTGTCGGTAAATGGCGATGGTTTACATACTTGACTGGTTTTCTCACTCTTTCGCTCGTCTGTTCGTGGTTGTTCTGGGGTATACTTACCAGTACGACGACGCTCTTGGCGGACTTTCAGTACGCTTCGGCGGACTATTCCGCCTCGCAAAAGTTTGGTTACACGTTTGATTCGGATTTAGAAAATGCGTTGCCGTGCTTGGATGGTAAAGACGTAGTCAAACTCATGAATACCGCGCGCATGTCCATCGCCGCCGGCGTTTATCTCTACAACGATTTCATTCAAATGTACGATCCGAGGAAAACGTTACCGCTCATCGATCAAGAATACGACGGTGACGCAGAAGCAGCTTCCAAGTATTGCGCGTTTGACCGACCCGGGGATGATTATTATACCGCATTCTGCGATGCTTATCGCCGAGCGTTGATCCCGTCCAACACGAAGACATACATCAAGACGCAAAGAGGTTATTTCAACGAAACTGCAGGAAGAAACCATAAGGTGAAGATTGACGAAGTTGGCACCATGTACTCTCGATGTAAATACGATTCCACGCAAGTTGCGTTGGTTGAGCAGTGTGGCAAAGAAGAACCAGCTCAAATTCCGGCCAACTTGTTCGATGCCATGGTGAAGAACTCGGAAGTGATACTCGCGTTGAAGGATCAAGAGTCGGACATCATGGCATTAGCTACGTGCAAGATGGTTTCGGACGCTTTGGAAAAGTTAGAGGACTCCGTAGACGATGCACTGGAGTCTATGAGCGTAGTTTGGGGTGGGTGGCTCATCGCGGCGTGCGCGTTCTTGTTGTTGTGGGGTTCCTCATTGATGGTGATTATCCGGTTACAAAACGGCAAATCGGGATTAGAATCCATAACAGATAGCGAGGAGGATGCCCTCTTTTCGGTAGAGGTACCGAAATTCAATAGCTACGGGACGGAATCGAAGTCAACGCAGTCGGTAACGGAGAGTGTAATAAGGGGTCAACATGTGTCGTCGGAATCGACGACGGATGCCAAGTACAAATATAAGTTCCAAGCGAAGCGGTGATTTTTCACGGGAACGAGAATACTAGATATCATTTTGAAAGTAACTTAGCAACAACAACATTTGCATTAAAATAAAAGTATTAAGAAAATATGGTTCCTGCCTGCGATAATTAATTCGTTACTTCACTGTGTTTGTCTTGTGTATTCTCTCTCTCTTTTCTTCTGACTACTCTCTTCTGCGCTCACATGAACTCGTGGAATGTGCGACTTATTACCTCATCCTGGTGCGCTTTCGAGAGTTTGATGAACTTTACCGCGTAGCCGGATACACGAATCGTTAAATTCGGATAATTTTCTGGATGAATCTGCGCGTCTTTTAGTGTGTCTCGCGATAAAACGTTTACGTTCAAGTGCATAGCACCTTTCTCGAAATACCCGGCTAAAAGTGAACCCAGATTCCCGGTTCGACTCCCATCGTCTTTGCCCAAACTGCCTTTTGTGATTGAAAACGTGTTCGAGATCCCGTCCAAACATGCGCCATACGGTACTTTCGCGACTGAGTTGAGAGAGTTCAGCGCGCCGGTATCGTCGCGTCCATGCATTGGATTCGCACCGGGAGCGAACGCTTCACCCAATTTTCTACCATCAGGCGTCGCTCCGGTGTTCGATCCGTACATGACGTTCGATGTAATGGTGAGAATCGAAAGCGTGTGCTTGGCATTTTTGAATGCGGGTGTCTTGCGAAGTTTTTCGATAAACGTATTCACGACCCATTTTGCGAGTTCATCCACGTCATCCGAGTCATTTCCGTACTTTGGAAATTCACCTTTGACGTCGAACGATGTAATGATACCTTTCATATCCGTCTCCTCCGAGAAAATCGGACGAACTTTGGCGTGTTTAATTGCCGAAAGCGAATCGACCAACACGGATAAACCAGCGATGCCAAACGCCATGTTGTAGTCAGGTTCAGAATCCATCAACGCGTACAATAAACTTTCGTAGGCGTACTTTTCGTGCGAAAAATGGATGACGTTCATGGTCGATACGTACAACGCAGCGATCCAATCCATGTACGTCTCGAAACGTTTTTTCACGTCTTCGTAATCGAGATGAATAAAATTTTCGTCCGTTTGCGCTTTCTCCGCGAGCGATTCAAACTGCTGCGCCAGTTCCATGGGCGCAATTTGCTTACCGGAAATTTCGTCTTTACCATCATTCAGAGCGTATAAGAGAATTTTCGGTAAATTGCAACGGGCGCCGAAAAACTGAGCATCTTTGCCGAGACGCATGCCGCTGACGCAGCAGGAAACGGTCGTATCACAACTCCAGTTTTCGCGGAGGAGTTTATCGTTGATGTATTGGACGCTACTACTCGTGATGGAGATATCTGTCGCAAACTTCTTGAACGCCTCTGGCAAACACTCGTCGAATAAAACCGTCATGTTCGGTTCCGGCGCAGCGCCTAAATTCACGAGCGTTTGAAGAAAACGATACGAAGTTTTGGTCACCATGTGCTTCTTTGTTCCGTGATTGGCGTCTTCCAAAACACCGGCGATGGCGTTCGTCGCCCATATCGGGTCACCTGCAAAGATCTCGTCGTACGCCTTCGGACGCAAATGTCGAACCAATCTCAATTTAAGCACCAAGTTATCGATAATTTCTTGCGCTTCGTCTTCGCTCGCGAGTACTCCGGTGCGAAAATCATGCTCGAAGTAAATGTCCAAAAACACATCGACTCTTCCAAATGATATCGCCGCTCCATCATTCGATTTTACCACCGCCAAATACGCGAAATAAATCGCCTGCGCCGCTTCTTTCGCTGTCGTTGCCGGTTTCGAGATGTTTTTCCCGTACTGTTTTGCCAACATGTCCAACGAATGCAAAGCTCTAATTTGCATAGCAATCTTATCTTTCTTTTCCATGTTCGACTCGTTTAATCTCATCTCATCTCATCTCGCCGCATCTCTCTGCTTCTCCTCGATCAACCGATCCAACCCGTACAACGCGACTCTTCGATAGTCTCCGATGAGGCGCCCGCGTCCGTAGCTATCTGGTAAGCCTGTGAGCGCGTGCGCCGATCTCACCAACCTCATTTCTGTCGTGTATAAATCAAACACGCACTCGTTATGTGTCCTCACGTTTTGCTCAAACACTTTCTTCGTGAATGGATCCATGCGTTCGCCATTCTCTTTCAACGCTTTCTCGACCATTCTCGTACCTCCTTTCAACTTCATAGTCCGTTCGAGCATTTTCGTCGTTTGCAGCCCGACGATCAGGGAATCGAGCACACAATCGTCCGCGATGTATCCAACCCCGTGGCTTAAAATCGTCGACGGCGTCTTCGAGTCGCAACACAAAACGCCTCCTTTGGCGATTTCTTTGTTTTGTTTATCTTCGACTTCTCTCAAAAGAGCTTTCGTTCTCTCTGTCGCCGAAGAAGGCGTAAACTGGCCGTCGAACGGGTCGTAGTTTTTCGCGATCCATTTCGCGACATCGATGGTATCCGAAGGAGGCGCTGTTGGAATTTCGCGTGGAAGCTTCTTCGATGGATCGAGCATGGTGTGCTGCAGACCAGAGACGGCGCGCGCGCGCGATAAAAGTGAAGAGCTTTTTTCGTATCTGTATCGAAACGTAACCAAAAAATACGCGATACAAATGCATACAAATGCGATATAAAAAAATACCACTGTTTGATGGAGGATCGAGAGTCGCCGAGAAGACTCGCGTCAAAAGGCGGGGCGAAGCATTCCAGGGGCACGAACATTCCTCGCGCGCACCGCTGCTTCGCGAGTGGTAGTTCCGTCGACATCGAAGATATTTCCGCAATAAAAGAAGCGTGCGGTAACGAATGGGACTTTGAAACAGACGAATTCATCGCGAAAAATTGGGGATGGATACACTCCATCGACAGCATGACGTCCGTGGATGGACCGGGGCTTCGAGCGATGGTGTTTTTTCAAGGGTGCCAGAAGCGATGCGCGTTCTGTTGCAACCCCGATTCCCTTCAGGAAGACGTCGGCAAGAAGATGAGCAAAGAGGACGTGTTTTCTGCGTTGGAGACGAAGGTTGCATACTATAAGAAATCTGGCGGCGGGATAACAATGAGTGGAGGGGAGTGCATGTTACAGTATCGATTCGTGGTATCCTTGGCAAAAGAAGCACACAAGAGAGGATTAACAGCGATTATCGATACGGCCGCGCATGGAAACGAACAGATATGGGATTTCGTGTTGCCGAACATCGACATGGCGCTCGTGTGTTGCAAGAGCTCCAACCCGGAGAGATACGGAAAGATAACAGGTCGTCCGGAAAATTTTGGCGTCATGCTCGCGTTTTTGACGAAACTAGAGCAACACAAAGTGCCCACGTGGTTGAGATTTGTTTTGATGTCTAGCGACGACAAGGAGTTTCAAGAAATCGTTACCGACGGGGAAGAAGAGTTACTCGGGGTTGCCGCTCTCGCGAAGATGCACAAAAAGTGCATCAAAGGTGTCGAGATTTTACCCTACCATAACTTTGGTGCGTTCAAGTACAGAGAGATGAATATTCCTTACAGGTTAGAGAACATGAAAGCGCCAACTGATGATGTCATCAGACGTGCAAAACAAGTCATCGAAGGCGAAGGTGTAAAGGTTCTCTTGTGAAACTCATAATTTGTATGTCAAATTTCTTAGATTGAGGTGTTCATTAATAAATTGATTTTCTTCTTTTACATACACGCACGCAGAGCGCAATTAATGCTCGTAATTACTAGGTTCATGCGCAACTCTGTTAGCTCTTGCTCCGTATCTTCTCAATTTTTATCTTTTCGAACTTAACGACCCATTCTTTTTCGCAAAAAGCTTGGGATGGCTGATCGTCCACCTTCCGGTTGCTGCGGCGGCGCTTGCTGATTTCCCCATCCAGATAGCTCTTCTTGTTGTTGTTGCGCCGGAGGCATCTGCGGTGGTACGGCAGCTCTCGGCGCTCTTTGTTCCTCGACGCTCGATTGAGAAAATGGCGAAAAGCCCGTCGCAATCAACGTAATAGCAACCTCCCCATCTGCTAATTGCATGGTCGGGTTCACCACTGCCCCAAAGATAATCAACGCGGAGTCGTCGACTAAATCGTAAATCACCTCCGCCGCCTCGTTGACTTCGTGTAACGTCAAATCCTTCCCGCCAGAAATGTTCCACACGATACCGGTTGCTCGATCGATGCCCAAATCCAACAACGGAGACGAAATCGCCGCAGCCGCTGCATCTCTCGCTCTGTTCTTCCCAGTCGCGCGACCAATACCCATCAAAGACGACCCAGCGTCTGCCATCACTGCTCTCACATCCGCGAAATCGACGTTAATCAAACCCGGTAACACGATAATATCGCAAATACCTCGCACGCCTTGTCTCAAAATATCATCCGCCAATAAAAACGCATCTTGCAACGGCAACGCGCCATCCACAGTCGTCAACAATCGGTCGTTCGGAATCACAATCAAAGTATCAACGTTCTGTCTCAACCTTTCCACCGCCTCCATCGCTTGATTATACCTCTGTCTGCCTTCAAACTTAAACGGCATGGTCACGATCCCAACTGTTAAAATCCCCGAGGTCTTCGCGACGTTCGCAACCACCGGCGCCGCTCCAGACCCGGTGCCGCCGCCCATCCCGGCCGTCACAAACACCATATCCGACCCTTTCAACGCGTCTTCGATCGATTTCCTTGACTCTTCTGCCGCTTTCTGCCCAATCTCCGGGTTCGACCCGGCGCCGAGACCTCTCGTCAGCGTTTCGCCAATCTGAATCGCGTTCGTTTTCGGCACGGTCGAAGATTTCAACGCTTGCGAGTCCGTGTTCACCACCCAAAACTCAACGCCTTGAATATCGGTTTCCACCATTCTGTTCACCGCGTTCGAGCCACCTCCGCCGACGCCAATCACCTTGCGACGCAAACGCGCGTTTTTTATTTCGTAGTCGATGAGGAGAGAGACGATGGATGGCGAGTCAGCGACATATAATAAAGCGTTTCCAAAAAAGCAGTTCGTTTCGATTTTGGCCAAAAAATCGTGAGCGAAAAACACCCACCCGATCGCGCGCGATCGAGCGAGACGAATGAAAACGACGACGAAAAAAAAGAGGTGTTACCTTGATGGACGCGGCGTTGGACGGTACCAGCGTCGGCGCCGTTTCGGCGGATGCCTCCTCGTTCTCGTTTTTCGCGGCGACGCGCGCCGTGGCGAG
>MDTC01089228.1_pt1 | contig 17204 bp, 6 predicted proteins | sample 811181 | NCBI WGS metagenome assembly MDTC01 (sample SAMN05326644, study PRJNA326480) | marine metagenome | isolation source: seawater | place: Pacific Ocean: North | collected 2011 | reverse complement strand
TCTTAATAGATTAGAGAATTTTATCAAGAACATTGAAGGAAGGATACTTTATGTTAATCCGAATGATCTTGACTCAACCGATAGTATAAGTAATGATGGTAATTCATTAGCACAACCTTTTAAGACAATACAGAGAGCACTTGTTGAAGCTGCTAGATTCTCTTATCAGGGTGGAGATAATAATGATTATATTGAGAGGACAACAATACTTGTTTATCCTGGTGAACATATCATTGATAATCGTCCAGGTTATAAGATTAAAAAGAACCCATTAAATGCCACTGAAGCATTAGCATATGATGAGGCAGGAAATGAAACTTCAGCAATTAATACATTTTCGTTAACTTTAGATTCTAATTTTGATATAGAGCAAGAAGATAATATTCTTTATAAGTTTAATAGTATTTACGGTGGAGTTGTTGTGCCTAGAGGTACATCAATTGTTGGATTGGATTTAAGAAAAACAAAGATAAGACCGAAATATATTCCACATCCAATAGATCCTACTGTAGATAATTCTGCTATTTTTAGAATTACTGGTGCATGTTACTTCTGGCAGTTTTCTATATTTGATGGTGATATTGCAAAATCTGTATATACAAACCCAATAAGTTTTACTGGGCAAAATGATACCGCAAAACCAACATTTTCGCATCATAAATTAACATGTTTTGAATATGCAGATGGTGTAAATATACCACAAGCATATGATATTACTGATCTTGATATGTATTATGCAAAGTTATCTAATGCATTTAATCAAGCTGCAACAGATAAGACTATTCCTAATGCAGATAAGTTTCCAATAAATCAAGAAGGATTTACATCAAGAAGACCAGAATATGAAATTGTTGGTGCATTTGCAAATGATCCCATTGATATATCACAGATTATATCTGGTAATGGTGCAACACCTAGTACATTAATTACTGTTACTACAAGAACAGATCATGGATTAAATGCAGGAACTCCAGTTAAAATTAATGGAGTAGCGGATAATAATAAAGTTAATCCAACAGAAACAGAATATAATATTTCAACTTTTGTTTCTACAGTACCTAGTTCTAAAACATTTACCTATTTAATACCACAAGTACCTCAAGATTTTCCTGCAGATTCAGGTAATCCCGTATTTAATCTTAGTGTTGCTAATGCAACTGTAACTATTGAAACTGATACTGTTTCTGGTGCATCTCCTTATATCTTTAACTGTTCATTACGTTCAGTTTATGGTATGAATGGAATGTGGGCTGATGGACGTAAAGCAACTGGTTTCCGTTCAATGGTTGTTGCTCAGTTTACTGGTATTTCATTGCAGAAGGATGATAGATCTTTTGTAAAATATGATACTCAGTCAAGAACTTATAAAGGTGTTCCTCTTAATGCAATTCCATATGGAGATGATTTATCTCAACAATCTTCTTCATTAAAACAAAGTGAAGTTTATCATTTGGATTCTGATGCCCTTTATAGAAAGGGATGGGAAACTTGTCATATTAAAATGTCAAATGATGCAATTATGCAGATTGTATCTGTGTTTGCTATTGGATATAATAGACATTTTAGTACAGAATCTGGTGGTGATGCATCTATAACCAATGCTAACTCTAATTTCGGGCAAATATCATTAAATTCTGATGGATTCAAAAAGGAAGCTTTTTCTAAGGATAATCAAGCATATCTTACAAATATAATTACACCAAAATCTATTCCATCAAGTGAACTTAATGTTGATTGGTTTAAAATTGATGTGGGTATAACAAGTGCAGTTGGTGTTTCTAGTCATCTTTATTTGAGTGGATTCACAAACGAAAGCGATGCTCCACCATCCTTAATACAGGGTTATCGTATTGGTGCAAATATTAATGAAAAATTATATGTAGATATTAATAACAATACTCGTGAAGCAACCATTAGTATGGTTGATAGTTATACTGGAAGTTCCCCTGCTGTTGCACTTGGTTCTAAAATTGGAACTAAGATTTATAGAGTTGTTTCTGGACCTGATTCGGCAACAAATACTATATTAAATATTGGAACACATGGATTAACTACAGGTGAAAAAATAAGGATATTTAGTGATGATGCAGATCTTCCTGAAAATATAGAAGATAATTTAGTTTATTATGTTATTGTTTATTCTTCAAGTGAAATTAAATTAGCATCTACTTTAACTAATTCCAAAAATGATTATCCAATATCAATTTATGGTGGTACTAAACTTAGCATACAAAGTAGAGTACATGATAAGGAAGCAGGTGATATTGGATCTCCTATACAATATGATGATGTAAATTTAAATTGGTATGTTCATACCAATGCTAATAATACAATATACACTGATATTGATACTCTTGGAGTATCTGGTATTAAAAGTACAACAACGAAAGTTAGTTATGTTAAAAGAATAGAAGATTCAAGATCTTTAGATGATAAAATTTATAAATTGCGTGTTGTAATTCCTAAAGAAGCAACAAGTGCAAAAAATCCAGAAGAAGGATTTATCATTCAAGAATCCAGTTCTACTGGAGCTAGAGAAAATTCTGATTTTACTCTAACTGGTATTACTACAACTGATTTTAATTTTAATAGAAATCCAAGATTCATTAGTACTTGTTCAGTAGCATCTACAACTGTTACAGTTGTAGCAGATATTCCTCATGACTTAAATATTGGTGAAAATGTTATTATTAAAAATGTAAAGAGTACGAATAATCCTACAGGAACTGCTACAACAGAACAGGGATATAATGGTACATTCGCTGTTACAGAAATTGTAGATGCTAAAACCTTTAAGTATTTTACTAGAGATATTCTAGGTATTAGTCATAATCCAGGATCATTTACAAGTGATGTATCAATTAGAGATACTACTTTACCTAGATTTGAAAGAAATGATTTATTAACTAATTATTATATTTACAGAAATGAAACTATAGAACCTTATATTCGAAATATTCAAGATGGCATCTATCATTTATATGCTTTAAATGCTAGTAATCGTATTACTAATGAATTTACTAACTTAGAGTATAGTCAAAATGTTGTTTCATTATATCCTGAATTGGATAGAGATAATAGACAAGATAATCCTAGTTCTACAGTTTCTGCTGCAAAAAGAAGTCCTTTAGGGGATGTTGCAGTAGATAATACTAAAAATAGTTTAACAAGAGAAAGTATTGATAAATTTATTAAAGATTTTGGTGAAGGATCTCTTATTAGTAATGTAACTTCGATTACTGGTGTATCTACGATTACTTTTGATAGAGAACATAAATTTGGAAAAGTGGTAACTGGTATTATTACTGCTGGTACAGGATATGAACCAACCTCAGGAATATCAACTTATCATAGTGTTAAATTATTAAAAGGAAATGCAAATCCTAGTGTTGGTGAAGATAATGGTGTTACTGCAAGTGTCACTGTTCAAAATGGTGGAGTAGTATCTGTTAATATTATCAGTGGTGGTAGTGGATATAGTGCTGGTATTCATGAGTTTCTTTTTGACAATACCGTAATTAAAGGTTCAACTGCATCAGGTGCAGCATATACTGTTGATACTGTAGGACTTACTACAAGTATTGGTAATGTAATACAGTTAACAGGTATTGGAACTATTACTGATTCATATTATAGAGTTGTTAGTGTTCCATCTAAAACTACAATATCAGTAGCAACTACTACAGGTGATACTATACCTTATACTGGACAATATGCCATCGATTTAGGTCCATCAATAAAAATAAATTCTACCACATTTGCTAATAAAATTACTACATTTACTAATTCTTCTGCACATGGATTGGTTGTTGGAAATAGTCTTAGGATATTAGATAGTTCTAATAATAACCTTGGAGATTTCTTAGTTAATGAAGTTGTTGGTATATTAACATTTAAAGCAGCAACTAATTTAGCGTTAACATCTCCTACACATATTCTTAAACATGGATTGTCTGCAAACAATGCAGTTTCTGATAGTAGTGGTGAGAATATTGCTTCAAGAGGATTATCATTCTTCAGTGGAGAAATTTTAACTTTAGGTAATCAAGTTACTAATGGAGACAAATTAGAAGTTTCTGTTCCAAATTCTGGAATAGGAACTGTCTCTAGATTTCCGTTAGGTTCTTATCTTCAGATTGGTGAAGAAATAATGAGAGTCATTTCCTCAACTCTTACTGGTTCTGGTAATAATGAAATTACTGTATTACGTGGTGTTTTAGGTACATTAAAGAGTACTAAACATGAAATAGGATCTTTAATTAAGAAAGTTAATCCACTTCCTATTGAATTCCGTCGACCATCTATTATTCGTGCATCAGGACATACATTTGAATATATTGGTTATGGTCCAGGTAACTATTCAACTGGTTTACCACAGGTTCAAGTTAAGTCTCTTACTGAAAGAGAAGAATTCTTAGTGCAGTCACAAGAAAGATCTTGTGGTGCTGTTGTCTACACTGGTATGAACAACAGAGGTGATTTCTTCATTGGTAATAAGAGAGTTAGTTCTTCTACTGGACAAGAAAGAACATTTGATGCTCCAATACCAACGGTAACGGGTGAAGATCCTGCACGTTTAAGTGTTATCTTTGATGAAGTAATCATTAAAGAAAGAATTATTGTAGAGGGTGGTAAATCAAGTAAGATTCTATCACAGTTTGACGGACCAGTTACATTTAATGGTAATGTAAAAATAAATGCTAACCTTAATGTAACTGGAAATTGTAAATTTGATGCTTTAGTTGAATTTGCTGGTGGAGTAGATATTAAAGGTGGTAATATTACAAGTGATATCACTTTTAAGGATGGAGTAAAAGCCAAGTTTGGTGATGACAGTGATTTGTGGATTTCACATTCTCCAGATTCAAATCTAATTCAATTCAATAGTAATGGATTGGATATAAAACCTCAATCTGGTAGTGGACAAATTAATATTATATCTAATACTAATTTGCAATCTATTGTTTGTCTTCCAACGGGAGAAGTTTCTCTTTACAAATCAGGTAATAAGAAATTAGAAACATCTGGTATTGGTGTTACAGTAAGTGGTGAACTTGATAGTTCTACTCTTAAAACAGGAATGTCAGTTCATAGTGGAATTGCTACTTTCTCAAATGGACTTTATGTTGGTGATAATAAGAAGATATCTTTAGGTAATTCTTCTAATCCTGATATGGAAATTATTCATGATACAACGAATTCTATTGTAAGAGAAACTGGAACAGGAAGTTTGTATCTTCAAAGTGATAATGGTGTTTTAATCAGTAAAACTAGTGGAAGTGCAGTAGATACTATTGCTCAATTTAGTCCTTCATCATTTGTAAAACTTGGATATGGTGGTAATGCAACTACAAAACCTAAATTTAGTACAACTGCTACTGGTATTGAAATTGGAAATGCCACAGAGAATGAGGCTACTGGAAACATTAATGCTCGTGGTGACATTACTGCATTTTATTCTTCTGATGAAAGATTAAAAACCGATATTAAACCTATTGAGAATCCTCTTGCTAAAGTTCTTTCAATTAGTGGTAATACATTTACTTGGAAGGCAGGACATGTAGTACATTCAGGTGAAGATACTGGTGTTATTGCACAAGAGATTGAAAAATTAGGACTTCCTGGTGTAGTTACTACTAGAGACAGTGGTTACAAAGCAGTTAAGTATGAAAAATTGGTTCCACTTTTAATTGAGGCAATCAAAGAACTTAAGAATGAGATTGATGAATTAAAAAAAAGTAAGTAAATCTCATGGCACTACAAGGATCAGGTTCAATATCTTGGACACAAATTACAGGAGAATTTGGTGAACCCATTGTTAATGGTATTTCATCATTAGGTCACTATAGAATTAGTGAAACTATAGGAGGTGTGACTTACCCTTTAGATACAGATGCTGGACAAAATTTAGATACTGATATACCTACATCTAATCAGCAAATTTCTTTTAGTAATTTTTATAATGCTAGATTGAATATGGCTGTTGATTATTATAGTGGTATTTCATCAGAATATTTACCAAATACTGTTAGGCAAAAATTTGATGCTAATATAGATGTAGTTTCTATTGGTGGTTTTAAGTCTCCTCTTACCGATCCATCTAATTCAAAAGTTGTTGCTATAATAAACAATAAATCTATTGGTGGAAGAGAAACTGAAACTACTGCCCAACCAGATGCTTCAATTTCATATGATCGGTGGGGATACAGGGAAAATGTTAATGAATGTTCATTAAAAACTGGTATATTTCCTTCTGGTACAAAACTTAGAATAGAAGTTGGACCTACTGGTGCTATTATTGGTGCAGGTGGTAGTGGTGGAGAGGGTGGTATCGCTGGTCATCATGGCACATGTACTAGAATACACCGTGATGTGTATAGTGGCGAGACAGCACAAAATAGAGGTTGGGATGGACAAAATGGTTTAAGTGCTTTAGGTATAGAGCATGATGGTACTGTTGTTAATATTCAAGATGGTGGTAAAATTATTACTGGTTACGGCGGCGGTGGCGGCGGTGGCGGTGCTTCTGAAGGAAGTCGTAGAAGAAGATATGCTCATGGTAGTGGCGGTGGTGGTGGTGCAGGTCTTCCTGCAGGGTTGAGAGGTATTGCACCTCCTGTTGGAGGTGGGCGTAGATGTGTTTTAGATACTTCAACAGATGGTAATAAACCAGATGGAATCACAGAAACTGCTGGAGATGGTGCAGGAGTACTAGATCCTCCAGGAGGATGTTTTGGTAGTGCTGATTGTTGGATTGGATGCAATCAGAATAATGAAAACGAAGCAGTTTCTGGTGGTGGTGGAAATGGTAGAGATCAACAATCTCTTGGTTATGGTGGAACAACTGTTACACAAACACGAGGAGATTATGGATATGTAAATGGTATAGGACAGACGGGTTATAGTACTTGTGATGAAGAACTAGAAGGAGCAGGTGGAGGTGGATACGCTGGAGAAGATGGTGCTGCCATTCGTAAGACAAATGTTAGTATTAACTTTACTATTGATGGAACTTCTGCAAGTAGAATATTGGGTAGAACAGATCAAATAGGAATTCTTTGATGCTTATTAAAAACAATGATAAATAACTAAAAATCTAATAGTATAGATGGCGAATATCAGAAAGACATTTAATTTTCGTGAAGGTGTTAAGGTTGACGATAGTGTTCTAGTAGTTACTGGGCAGAGAGTTGGCATTGGCACTACTATTCCAACAAAAGCATTAGATATTCGTGGTAATGCGGTTATATCTGGATCGGTTGCTTCATCTATGATGGACGTAACAGGAATAGCGACATTTAGTGAAGTTAAGATTGGAACAGCAATTACAATTTCATCTGGTGTTATAACTGCAACATCATTTAGTGGTGATGGTGGCAATTTATCCAATCTTCCAACATCTCAATGGCAAGATATGGATGTTGGTTTAGGATTTACCAGCATTTATAACTCAGGAAATGTGGGTGTGGGAACTACAGATCCTAGAAATACTTTTCAAGTGGGTGGAAATCCTGATAGTGGAGGAAAAGGTGTAGGAATAAACTCAGTAACTGGTGACATTAAATCTAGTGGTATTATATCTGCAACTACTTTTAGTGGTTCTTTTACTGGAGATTCTACTGGACTAACTGGAACTCCGAATATAAGTGTTGGTATTGTAAGTGCAACGGTAATTAAAATAGGAACAGGAATAACAATTAGTTCTGGGGTTGTAAGTGCAACATCATTTAGTGGTGATGGATCTGGATTAACTGGTTTATCTGCTGGTTCAGTAATTCAAACAGGAAATACTAAAGTTAGTGCTTTAACAGGTAATGTTGTAGTAGAAGCTTTAGGTGATGTTGTTGGTACATTTACTACTGAAGGGTTAAATGTTGGTGGTGATGTAGTATTAAATGGTGGTGCATTTATAGGGAATCTAACTGGTACTGCAAGTGTTGCAACTGTTGCATTAGGATTACAAGAAGGTGCTAGTTATGTTACAGACAATCTCGTAGCTGGTATTGGATCTTTTGGTTCGATAGGTATAGGAACTACAAGTCCTATATCTGATATTCAAATAGTAAATACAACTGCTCCAACTATTACATTAGGAAAAACTAGTGATGCCACTGATAATGCTGGTGTACTTAGGTTTGGAAGTACAAATAGTTCTTTTCCATATAGTAATGAAAATTCATTAGAAATTATTAATTATGATACTGGTAATGTTAATTTCTATCTCGAAGCTGGAACTGTTGGTTTAAATACTGGAGATTTCCATTGGCATAGAAGAAAGAATTTTAGTCGATTAATGACACTTACCTATGGTGGTCGATTAGGAGTAGGACAGACACAACCAACTCATAATCTTCATGTTGTTGGTACTTCTACTGTTACAGGTAATGCAGATTTTGGTAATGATGTTCAAGTTTATGGTGATCTAACAGTAACTAATGGATTCTCAGCGAATTCTTTAAGTATATCTCAGATAACTGCTACTTTAACTGGTAATGTAAATGCAACTTCTGGTATTTCTACTTTTAATAGAGTAGTAGGAAATTCTGATGCTCAGTTTAATACATTAGGTATTGGTGTAAGTGCTGACAATACAACTACTCAGGCACTTGTTGTAAATAATACTCCTGCATTGCGAGTTTATGTGGATAATGAAGGATTTGTTGGTATTGGTACTGATAGCGTTGCTTCTAATCCTGAAGATTCACGTATTGATGCCCATCGTGTAGGAGGAATTATTGGTGCTATTGGTGTAGGTGTTACTAATAATATAAGATGTGCTGTTGATTTTGGTAATGCTGGTTCGGTTGGTGTTGTTACCACAAATAGGTTTATGATACCACCTACGGTAACTACAGCAGAAAGAAATAGTATTACTACACTTCAAGATGGTGCTTTGATATATAACTCAACAAATGATAGATTGGAAGTATATCCAAATTCTACAAAAGGATGGGTTGGGGTTTCCACTGGTGGTAGTGGAGGAGGAGGAGCTACTGCTCTTAATGATTTAACTGATGTTAACGCTCCTTCTCCTACCAATGGATATTCATTAGTATGGAATAATGCTACTTCACAATGGATACCTGTTGATGTTTCTGGTACTACAGGTTATTGGAGCAATGTTCAAACTAATGCTGGTATTCATACAACAGCATCTTATATTGGATTAGGAAACAATGATCCAAAAACTCCAGTTCAAATTAAAGATAGATATGGATTTGATTGTGGAAATGGATCTTGGACTGCAAGTGCAGGTGTAGCAGAGACTTTAGATAGTTACAATACATCTACAACTGATTTTAAAACTGCTGAATATACTTTGTATATTACTAATGGAAGTAACATACATTCTCAAAAAGTTCTTATTATGCATAATGGAACAACTGCATATGCAGTAGAATATGGAGTAATGTATAATCCAGATCAAATTGTTTCTATGAGTGCTGAGATGACTGGAACTACAGTTAGTTTAAAAGCAACTCCAGAAACTGGGATAAGTGGTGCAACTACTTATCGTTTTAGTAGACAAACCTTACTTTAATATATTACTAATATGTCGTCTTTCGAAGAATACAAAAAATCCCAACTTAAGGAACCTGAAAAAGGTAAAAAAAGATATCAAGTTGGGTGTTATACTGGTGAAGATTGGGAAAGTATTCATGAAGTTCTTTTGCAAGATGGAACTTTAGAGGATAATATTCCAAAAGATAGTATTGAATGTGTTGATGATAAAAAGCATAGTGCAACGAGAGGGTATTATATGCTTAGTGATGAAGAAGCTTTAGAACTTAAGAATCATCCAAAAGTAAAATATGTAAATATTGATTATGATTATTATAGTGGAACTTATGCTATTAATCCTAGAGATTTAATAACATCAGCCATAACAAAAACTGATAGATATAGTTCTCCTAAAAAACAGTATAGATATAACCCTAATTCATGGTCAAATATTAGTGGGGATGCTGAACTTGGTAGAAGTGGATACCAACTTGCAAGATCTATGCAGAGATTAGATCCATGGTTTCAAACATCTGGTACTTATGATACCAAAACTCAAAATGTTCTTAATGATAAACTTGCATATTATGGGGATGGTAAAGATGTTGATGCGATTGTGTCTGATACTGTTTTTTGGCATGGGCATCCAGAGTTTCAAAGTAATGTTCAACCTGCGGCAATACCTACAAATTATATTGGTGGAAATGTATTAAATTCATCAGGAACATGTGGTGTATTAGATATAGTATTAGATTGCCCTATGTATTTGGATCCAGATTTTTTTGCATTATCTTCTCCTCTACCTGACACACCTAAAACAATTACTAGATGGGATGGTACTATAATTCCTAATGACTATTGGGCAAGAACTTGGTGGACTAATAATAGTACCAGTCATAGATCACCAAAATTTGTAAGTCCTTCAAATGGTGGCACTGCAACTGGTGATTATGATTTTGGGACAGCAGGAGGATTGAGTAGTTCTTATACTAGAGCTTTATGTTGTGGAAGTAATACCCAAAGACCACAAGGTAGTTCTCAGAATCATGGTACACAATGTGCTGCTAATATGTTTGGAAGAACACATGGATGGGCGTTTAATGCTAATAAATGGACTATTAATGGTATTGATACTGCTGCAAATATAGGAGAGCATATGGAACATGTTAAAGTGTTTCATCAATTAAAACCAAATAGATCGTCAGATAATACAAAAAATCCAACAATTATAAGTTGTAGTTGGGGTTATAGATCTAGTAGTTGGTATTATGGAAATTATCTATATCACCGTACAGCAAATGATGGTACTGGTGGAGTTTATTATGATACTAGCAATATGCCAGGATTTCTTGAGTATCTTGGTTATTATGGTGATGGTCGTAGATGTAAAGGTGAAATGATTGATAATAATAGAACATCTGTTCTTGATGAAACAATAGCAGCAGGAGTTATTGTTTGTGTTGCAGCAGGTAATAGTAATCAAAAGCAAGTTAAATCAGATCATCCTGATTATGATAATTATTGGAGTAGTAATAATGATGAAGGGTTTCCTGGTGGAACACATTCTGAATTTGGTATAATGTGTACAAATACACTTAATAGACGTGGATGGCCTCAGCAGGGAGGAAAATATATGAATGGTAATGAAGTTGTATATCCAGTTATAAATGTGGGAGCATTAGATGATCAATATGGTGCAAATCAGTTTAGTAAAGAAAGAAAAGTTACTTATAGTGATATGGGAAATGATATAGATTGTTATGCACCAGCTGATGGAACTTTAACAGCGAATAGAGGAACTTGGGGTGCAGAGCATCCAGCAACATATGTAAATGGAACTTATGTTGATTATGATGGTGTTGCAAGAGATGGTAGATTTAGTGGAACCAGTTCAGCATGTCCTGTAGCTGCAGGATTAATTGCAACAAAGTTACAGCATCATAGAACTTGGACATGGCAGGAAATAAAAAATTGGTTAAGAACCGCAGTAACAAATGTTGATGAATCTGAATTTTTTGTTGGTAATGAAAATATTGATATTAATGATTATTTTGATGTTAGTAGTTTACAGGATAGTAGTGGATTATCTCATACAGTTATATGGGATGCACCTTCAGGAGCAGAAGGTCCTGAACCAGATCCTGAAATTGAAGGTACTGTAAGAGGTACTATTAATGGTGGTGTTGGATTAAGACTTAATGGTGGTAGTGGATTGACTATAAAATCAGTAGTCTAAATAGTTAAAAAAAAATAAGTCATGGCAGAGAAGAGTTTTGGTATTAAGGAATTAAACCTAATAGGAGATTCGGGCACTCCATCATTAGATAGTGCAGGAGCTCTTAATATAAATGCTACAACAGTTGCTATTAGTACAAATTTTACCATTGGTGGGCAAGTTAATTCTGATGTTAAGATAGGTCCAGGATTTAAGGGATGTATTGGAACAACTGGTAATGCAAGCGGTTGGGCATTTGAAGTAGTTTCTGGCACTGGTGGAATATTAGTATGGGATGCAAATAAAGTATCTCAATCTGCTTTATCTGGTGGGTTTTTAGAATTAAGTAAAGATGATAGTACTGATAATATTGGTGGTTATATTGACTTAAAGGGTACTTCTTCTGTAGATTATGATTGTAGAATCATGATGGTGAATAATGGTATTAAATTTTATACTGGTGGACATGGTTCTACTATAGAGACGTTGGATTTAAAAGCTAATGGTGATATTATCGTTGGGACAGATTCTTCAACTAATATTGGATTATATTCTCCAAATGGAACTCTTTATAAACTGGAGATGCTGGATGATGGTACTCTAGCTGGTATGGGTGGCGGTGGTGCTCCAGGTGCTGGAGACATCACATCTGTCACTGCTGGAACAGGACTATCTGGTGGTGGAACTGCTGGAGATGTAACTTTAAATTTAAATAATACTGGTGTAACTGGTGGTAATTATACCAGTGCAGATATTACTGTTGATGCTCAAGGTAGAATAACTGCTGCATCTAATGGATCTGGTGGTGGCGGTGGTGGTACTGTTACTAGTGTTGCTTTAACAAGTTCAGGTGGAACTCTAACTGCTAGTGGTGGTCCTATTACTGGATCTGGAACTTTAAATATAGACATGCCTGTCAGTGGTGTAAGTGCTGGTTCTTATACTAATACAAATATCACTGTTGATGTTCAAGGTAGAATAACGTCAGCATCTAATGGTTCTGGATTTATTGATGCATCATCATTTTCTGCGACTCCAGGTTCTCCATCTACATTAAATACCTATGCTTATGATTCAGCAGAACTTGTATTTGAATACACTGTATTTGTTAAAAATGGAGTTGATTATCAGACTTCAAAATTATTAGTAATGAGAGATGGAACTACAGTTACTTCAACTCAATATGGAGTCATGTATAGTAATACTTTGTTAGCTGAATTAGATGCTACGATTAGTGGTAGTAATCTTTTACTACGAGCTATACCAGAAACAGGTGTGACTGGAACAACTTCATATAGATTAAAAAGAGAGGTAACCTAAATGAGTGATGAAGAAGCAATAAAGGCAATAGAATCAGAATTTGAAGCACATAAGAATACATTACCAAAAGAACCAGAGGGTGATGTAAAAAAAGAATATATTGTTGGGTGTGAAAATGCTTCGGATTGGCAATATATTCATGAAGTATTAATTCAAGATGGAACATTAGAAGATAATATTCCAAATCATTGTTGTGAGTCTGTTGATGATTGTCCACATAGTGCTACTAGAGGTGTATATCTATTAACTTCTTCTGAAGTTGAGGAATTAAAAAAGCACAACAAAGTTTTTTATGTTCATATAAATTATAAAAAATATCCAGGAACATACGCATCTACTGGTATTGAGGATATTGCTTCGGCAGAACCAGCAAATAAGACTCAAAGATATTCTTTTGGGGATGGGACTAATACGATTGAGAGTCAGAGAGAATTGTGGAACAGTAGCAATACCATTTTAGATAATCCAGCAACATCGGATAATCTTAGGAGAGATGGTTATCATTTAACCAGACACATGCAAAAAGATGATCCTTGGTATGGATCTGCAAATACTACAGTTATTAATAGTACAATCGAACAATATGGTACTGGTAAAGATGTTGATGTTATTGTAGCTGACGAAGATGCTTGGTTTGGGCATGTAGAATTTCAAAATAATTTGGAGGTACCTGAATCAATGAAACCCACTAATTATGTTGGTGGCAATGTCCTTCCTGGAACTGGAAATGCATTAAATACATCAGGAACATGTGATGTATTGGATTTGGTTTTAGATTCTCCTTATTATATTGATCCAGACTTTTTTAATGCATCTCCAAGTACTAGATTAGAGACTAGATGGGATGGAACTACTGTTCCTATAGAATCTGTAGCAGTAGCTTGGTGGAATAACAATAGTACTTCCTATAGATCATCTAAATTTGTAAGTCCTTCTAATGGCGGCACAGCAACAGGAAATAATGATTTTGGTATTCTTTCGGGTATTACTAGTAGTTATAGTAGATATAGAAATAATGGATCTTATAATTCAAGAAATATGGGATTCAATACTCACGGAACTCCATGTATGTCTCAAACATATGGTAGAACACAGGGTTGGGCGTATAATGCAAATAAGTGGTTTGTTGCAATAATGGGTGGTTATTCACTTGATTATGAAACTTATTTTGATTTATTAAAGATATATCATCAAATAAAACCAATTAATCCAACATATAATACAAAAGATCCAACAATCTCTAGTAATAGTTGGGGTAAAAGACATGGATTACAAACTGCTGTTGGATATGGAAGTGCCCATTATTATTTTCATGCTGGAACTACGGGATCTGGATCGGTTGAGATACCTAGTCCTAATAGCAGTAATATGCCAGAATTTCTTGATTACTACTGGGGTAATCAGATGTGTCCAGAGTATTTAGAATCACATGCTACTGTTGTAGCAGCAAGGGAAATGACAGAGAGTGGTGTAATTTTTGTTGCTGCGGCTGGAAATCAGTGTAATAAGCAGGTTAAAAGTAATCATGATGATTTTGATAATTATATTTCTACTAATTCAAATACTGCTCTTAGTAATGCTACGACAACTAATAGTTCGGGCAATAGTATGCCTAGTGCAACTTGGTATAATACTGCAAACAGAAGAGGATTTCCAACACAAGCAGGTGTAGATAGGAGTACAACTCCATATACCTATCCTGTTATTAGTGTTGGATGTTTAGATCATGAGTATGATCCTAGTGGTGGTGGATATGGAAAAGAAAGAAAGGTGGGTTATAGTAATATGGGCAATGAGCAAGATGTTTTTGCTGCTGGTGACTATAGTTTAGGTGCTATGGCAGATGTTGGAAGTGGATTATACTATGCTCCAAGATGGGATGCGTATTATGATTTGTCTGGAAATGTTAGTAATAATACTATTACTGGAGGATCAGTTACAAGCATGGATGGTAGATTTGGTGGAACCAGTTCTGCATGTCCTATTTTTGCAGGATTACTTGCTACAAAAGTTCAGTATAATAGAGCATGGAACTATTCTGATGTTAGAACTTGGATTCAAAGTTTAGGTCAAGTTGATCCTGCAGAATTTTATTATGGATCTGAAGGAGAAACAGCAAATGCATCTGAGTGGTCTGATAGGAATAGTCTTCATGGAGCTCTTGGACATGTTGCATATGACGCTCCTACAGAATCTAACCCAGAAGCAGTAAGTGATTTAAAAATGACTGGTAATGGACTAACTTTCAGTGGCGTTAGTATAAAACATACTTAAATAAATAGTTAAAAAAATATCAATGGCAGATACAAGTTTTGGTGTAAAGGAATTAAATCTAATTAGTGGTTCTGGAACTCCTACAATTCAGAGTCCTAGTGATTTAAATCTGATTGCAAGTAAAGTAGACATTAGTAGTAATGCGATTGTTGGTGGAGCATTAACCGCAACATCATTTGTTAAATCTGGTGGTACATCATCTCAGTATTTGATGGCAGATGGAACAACCACTACTGGTGGAGGTGCATTATCTACACTTACAGATACAAACATTACTTCTGCTGCTAAGAATCAGACATTACTATATGATAATTCAACAAGTAAGTGGAGAAATATAACTACTGCTGTTGCTAATGTTAAAGATTTTGGAGCATTAGGTGATGGTGATTTTAATACTGATGATAGACAAGCAATACAAGATGCAATAGATTCTTTATCAACTAGTGATGGTGGTGTTGTATTTTTCCCTCCTGGTATATACATGATTGGTAATCCTCTTGAATTAGATAGTGCAGATCATGATATTAGTTTAAAAGGTTGTTCTACTCATTTCTCACTTAATGCACAGGATGGATCTATCATTAGACTAAAAAACGCAATGTCTAATGCTATAAATGTAACTAATTGCATGTCAGTATCTATTGAAAGTTTGCGTATTGATACTAGTGCCTTACCATATAAACCTGATGGAATTGCTATTAACTGTTTGTCAACCACTAATATACAAGGTGTAACCATAGATCAAGTTCATATTCGTGGTTATCCCAAGGGAATTAATATGACTGGATATAGTGCGAGTGCTATTACAAATGTTGAAATAAGAAATCCACCTAATATAGCAGCTTCTGATTATGGAATAAAGATTACTAAAGGAAGTGATATTCGTGTGGATCAGATAAGATTGGATAATGTTATAATTGATGCTGTGGATCTGTCTGGTAATAAAAATGATTATATGCGTGGAATCTTTATTGGAGGCACTGCAGCTGATCATACTAATACTATTTGGATGTATAGTGTTGCTGTGTTGCGTTGTAAGATTGGTATTGAATTTGATTCTACATTAGGTGGTGAGTCTTCTGATACAGGTGCATTTTTTAGATTGCAGAATTGTGATGTTGATCAGAATAAAGAGGACGGAATTTATATAAATGGTGGTACTCAAATTTGGATTGATAATCCATATCTGAGTTCTAATGGACATAATGGATTAGAAACTGGAACTAATTTTAAAGGAACACTCTGGATTACAAATGCAGATTGTAGAGGAAATGGATGGCATGGTATGGCTTTTGAAGGATCAGTACATAAAAAAATACATATAACAAGTCCACATTGTGCTGTTAATAGTCAAGCTAATAATAATCAGTATCATGGTATTGTGGTAGCGACAGGTGGAAATGATATTATTATTCAAGGTGGACAATGTGGAGGAGATGTTTATGGTGGTACAACAGGTGCTACTACTAATACTGCAAATTCTCAACATACTGGTATACTGTTCGTTGGTACTAATCATAAACGAATACAAATTACAGGAGTTGATTGTACTGACAATTACTCTGGAACAATTGGATGGCAGACAACAGGTAATAACGTATCTGCTAGTTCTTATAACTTTATTCAGTCTTGTGCTGGATATAGTACTGGACAAACTACCTTCCCTTAATATGAGATTAAATAAACCATTGATGCACGTGAGATTGCACCAATGCCAGTTCTTTTACTGGGATCCACGTATAGATCCAAGGGAACCAGAATACGAACCGTCACACACCCCCTATACAGGGGGTTTTTTAATGCTATAATATGTTCAGTTGAAATTCATTAATGCCATTACGTCCACACCAAACTGATGCTCTGGATGCTATGGCAAACCATTCTAAGGGACAAG
>MDTC01179331.1_pt1 | contig 17205 bp, 15 predicted proteins | sample 811181 | NCBI WGS metagenome assembly MDTC01 (sample SAMN05326644, study PRJNA326480) | marine metagenome | isolation source: seawater | place: Pacific Ocean: North | collected 2011 | reverse complement strand
GTTTCATATATTACACTATTTTTTGCAGACTCTCTATCGATCAAAATAGTTGGTATTCCGTGCAAGGCTGTTTCAATCGCAGCAGTGCCAGCACTTAAATGACTGTGCACAACTAAATCACTTGATAAAGCTGCTAAAATTGGGGTGGTTTTAGCAAATTTTTGAGACTTGTCCTCAATTTGATCATACACATAACATCTTCCGGTACTTATAGCTTCTTCAAGTAATTTATATGCATTTTTTAATTTTCTCCTAAGGCCATATGAATATTTTGGTTTAAAAATAACTCCAATGGCTTTATTTTTTAAAAGCTCATCAATTATATAAATGTAGTTATCTTTTTGAAGTTGATCTCCCGTATGCCATCTTTCATCTGGGGCCGAGTTTTCATCTAAAACACACACAATTTGTTTAGCACCATTATTTAGTATTTTCCTTCTAATTTCTTTTGATTTTGCTATCATTTCACTTGTGATCATAAAATTTGGGCAACCAGTAATAACGTGATGGTTTACATGTGAAGGAGTTTTTTTATCAATAAAAACACTTAACTTACTGTTACAAAAATATATATCTGTAAAAAGCTTGCATCCATAAAATGGCACACCTTCAAAATTTGGTTGAAAAAAAGTTGAAATTCCTCCTATTGAATTTATAGCATCCGTGATCGGAATATGAGAAGAATCATATTTATACCAATTTAAAAAAATCTTTATATTATGGGTTTTGAAATAATTTAACCATTTATTATAAAGATATTCATAATTATATAAATGATAAAAAATATTCGATTTTTCAATATCAGTTTTCAAAAATAGAGAATATATATAATTGTAATCAATAATTTTATGATATTGGAAATCAAGGGAGAATAAATTTACAGATGTATTGATACCAAATTTATTGAGCTTTGAAACTTCTTTAGGATTTTTGCAATCATACAAAGTATCTATAACTAAAAAATTAGAGTTTAACAGCCAAAGTAAATCTGATTTCTCTCCATTAAGTATTAAGTTAGGTTGATATTGACGTTCGCAAAAAAGTTTATAATTATGATTGTTACTCGTATTGAGTTTTTCAAAAATATTAAATTTACGTATAAAAGATTTAATTATTATTTTTATATAAATTTTTATAATGATAAGTTTATATACAATTTGCGATCTATACTTTGAGTAACTTAAAATTTTTATTTCTTTATTTTTAGCATATTCTACATAGAGATTTAAACAAGGTCGATTTACAATATAAAAAATACACTCTTTTTTAGCTTTTTTTGTATCAAATATTTGATTAAGTACATTAATTAAGTATATTAATCTAAAAGGGGTATTTTTATTTATAACAAAATCTGCAAAAATACTCTTAGCAACGTAGTGATTTAGATTATTTTCTTTATTTTCACTTACTATTAAATTTAAAAATTTAAAATAAGATTTTTCAAAATCAAAAAGTTCTTTGTTTTGTATTATTAGGCTATAGATTTCACCGTTTTCATTTCTAATATCAATCATTCTGAATTTTAATTTAATAAATTCAAAACCGAAATATCTGTATATTTTTATAATTAATTTAGATAATTTACTTGTCGAATAAATATAATAGATTTTTTTATTTTTTTTTTTTAAATAAAATTTAAAGAAAATATAAATTAAAACATTAGAATTTACCTTCTCAAAAACAATAATATTTTTGTTATTCATAAATTTTATTTACTATTTTCATTACCTCAAGTACGTTTTTTGTATTACCGATTCCAATTGATAAATTATTATTAATAGCTCTTTAATCCAATTAAACCTGCTTTAGAAGATCTAAAAAAATTTTACATTTTAATTATAGGAAAAAATCCTTTGTTATGGTAAATTTTATATCAAACACTTGTACCTTTTTTATAATATTTGAGCTTATACAATATTTTAAACATTATAATTTATGCCTTTAGATCCTCCTATCATACAAGTTGTACATAAAATATTCATAAAGAATTAATTTAAAGATTTAATTTCTTTGATTAGTTTCATAATTTGAACACCTTGATAATAATCGCATAATTTTTTAACTTTTCCACTTAAAATAGATTTATGAAGCTCAAAGTATGTGTCGTAAATATTAAATTTTTTATATTTGTTAATTATTTTTTGGCTTTTATTTATGATTTCGATTTTATTATTAATTAAATCCGCTAAAATATTTATATTCTCTCCTTTAATAGAAATTTGTCTCATCTCAATTTTTGAAAAATAATTAAGACTAACATTAAAATGAATTTTATCTTTATTTACTGCATATAGTAATAAGAAATCATCTGATGTAACTTTTAAATTAGATATTTTTAAATTTTTTACAAATTTAGGAGTTAATCTACCAAATATCCAAGTTAAGTAGTCTAGTTCATGACTTAAATCTAATAACACACCTCCTCCTAATGATTTCTTAGCACTGGATGTATTCACATAATTGGTATTTTTTCTCCAGGCTGGTAAATAAGAATCACATTTTACATCAACATACCATATTTTTTGTTTTCGAATATTCTTATTTAAATATTGCAAAATTGGATGCATTCTTAAATTATAACCAACAAAAACTTTGTTATTATTAATATTTAATTTTTGAAAATTTTTAAATAAAGGTTTTTCTACTAAAATAATTTTTTTTTGAAAATTTCTGACTATAAAATTCAAAAATTTGAAATGTGAAGAAGTTTCAGTAGCTATTACAAAATAATCAGGATCAATATCGATTATTTTATCAAAAGAATTGATGGCATTTTTATATTCAATGTTTCTTCTAGAATAGATAAAAATTTTATTGAATTTATTTATTCTTTTAAGAGAAATAAGATGTTTTTTTGCTATAGATCCATAACCAATGATTAAAATTTTATTAATCAATCAAAATCTCTCAAATGATTTTTTATATTCTGACCATTGACCAACATCAATCCAAGAATCTTCATAAATCGGATAAACACCAATCTTATATTTATTTTTTTTTGCAATCTCAACAAGGTGAGTAAAATCAAAATATTTATTTGGTGGTATTAATTTCATAACTCGTTTATTAAAAACATATAAACCAGAGTTAATTAAAAAATCATATTTCGGTTTTTCTATTATTTTTGTCAAGTTTCCTTTCTTATCTATTTTGCAATTACCATATGGTATAATATATTCTTTAGTACTAGCTACTAAGGTAATATCATTTGATTTTTTTTTATGAAAATCGAGTAAATCTAAATAGTCTGCATTTATAATCACATCACAGTTTGAAACAAAAAAATTATTAAGAATTTTATTCTTTGCTAAAAGAATGCCACCTATTGTTCCTAAAGTTTTTTTTTCTTCAAAAAAATTAATTGAAAACTTTTCTTTAATTTCTTGAATATATGCCTTTAATATCAAGCTTTTATAATTAATTATAAAATTAAAGTTTTGAAAACCTTGTATATGAAATTTTTCTATTATTCTCTCAAGTATAGTTTTACCATTAATGGGTATGAGAGGTTTGGGCAAAATTTCTGAAAAAGGCTGTAGTCTTGTTCCTTGTCCACCAGCCATAATTATAACTGGAATATTGATTTTTTTAATTGCATTTTTTTTATTATTATAAGAAATTTCATCCCAATGTAAAATTTCAACAACATTCTTTTTAGAATCAATTACTGGAATAAGATCGAATTTCTGCTTTAGAAACATTTTTTTTGCTTGTTGGTTAGTAAACTCACCATAAACAAGAAAACTAGGTTTTTTCTGAAAAATTCTAATAATTTTTGAATTTATATCTACACCTAAAACAATCGCTTTTCTTATATCACCGTCACTAAGGGTGCCAATTAATTTTTTATTATTATTAACAATTACTAAACATTTTCTTCCAGATTTGTTTAATAATTTTAGTGCCTGTTTTATGGAAATATCAGTTTTTGCAATTGTATTTTTCATAAATTAAAAAATTTTTTATTAAGATTTTTTGGCAAATTTATATTTTTTACTTTATTCAAAATTTTTTTTATAGTGTAATTTTTTTCATATGGATTTATAACAGAATTTAAAGAATTTACATATTTTTTACTAAACAATAAATTTAAAGATTTTATAATTTCATTTTTCATTGGTTTACAATTAATTATGCTTTCTGCCATATCTCTTCCCTGCTGCCTGTTGCCAATATTAATTGTTCCTGTATTTAAACTTGGTGCTTCAATAATCCCACTTGATGAATTGCCTATTATGCCATCAACTATTTTCAAAATACTTAAAAAAATCAAACTTCCTAAAGAAGAAAATAATCTTGTATTGTTAGGATGGTTAGATAAAAATTTTCTAATTAATTTTTTAATTTCTATATTTCCTGCATCTGCATTGGGGTAGGTAAATATAATCAATGTATCATTTAACATTGCAAGAGAATTTAGAATTTCTTTTAATGAATTAGAAGAGTTCATATGATCCAATGTCTCTGGATGGAAAGTTACCAAAAGATTCTTTTTTTTAAATTTTATATCAAGGATGTTTTCGAGTTTGGTTTTATTAATTAGTTTGCAATTATTAATTTTTTCTATTCCTAAACTTCCTACATTAAAAACTCTCTTTGGATCTTCTCCAAGCTGTATGACTCTTCTCTTGTAATTTTCTGTAGCAACAAAATGTAACCAGCTCATTTTAGTTATTGAATGGCGTATCCCTTCATCAATAGCTCCAGCTGTTGATTCCCCACCATGAATATGTGCTATAGGAATTTTTAAAAAATATGAAGCGATTGCAGCTGATAATATTTCATACCTATCTCCCAATAATACTACTAAAGATGGTTTTAATTCTTTAATAGCATCTGCAAAATTAATAAGAGCTATTCCTGTAGATTTTATCATCGCTGAGTTAGTGTCACTTGAAATCAATATTTCGATTTTTTTATTAATTTTGAATTTATCATTATTTATTTCCTTAATAGTTAAACCATGTTCTTCAGATAAATGAGCTCCGGTAACAATTATCTGTAAATTTAATTTACTGTCTTTTTTAATGGCTATGCATAGATTTCTTAAAAGTCCGTACTCAGCTCTACTTCCTGTAATTACACATATATTTTTTTTTTGCATTTAGTTGATTAACGAATCTTTCTTAAAATTTTTTCTTGAAACTTTACCAATATATCTATCCCAATAGATTGGAGATATTCCTGTGCCCGGTCGTTTTACAGTTAGATTAGATGAGGAAAAAACTTCTCCCTTTTTTATATCCTTTAAAGCAACTATAGATTTTCTAACTATTTTAATATTTTTTAACTCACTTTTAGATGGTTTTTTTAAATATGATCCTAATATAGACTCTGTGTTTCTAATATTTTGTGCCATTTTTTTAAATTGTTTTGGATCTAAACTTGTCTTATGATCTGGACCATTCAATTTTTTACTAATAGTAAAGTGTTTTTCAATAACCTTTGCACCTAATGATACAGCTACAATAGGAACTTCATCTGAATTAGAATGATCAGAATATCCTATTTCTACTTTAAATTTATTTTTTATAGTTAACATAGATCTCATATTGATATCTTCTATCGGTGATGGATATTCTGTATTACAATGCATTACAATTATATTTTTTTTTGGTGTCCCGGATTTAATTAATGTTTTGATAGCTAAGTCTATTTCTTCAATATTTGCCATACCGGTTGATAATATTAGTTTAGATTTCAATTTTCCCATAGCTGTAAGATAAGGCAAATTATTTATTTCACCTGAAGGTATTTTAAAAAGATTTATTTTAAAACTTTTAATGAAGTTAATACTTTCTATATCGAATACTGAAAAAAAAATTTTAATTTTTTTTTTATTAGCATAATTTATCAATTCGGAAATTTTACTTTCACTTAACTCTAATTTTTTCAACAACTTATATTGATCAATATTATTATTACTTATGTTTTTTTTTGATATTGAGTTAGTTTAGTTTTTTTTAAAATTATATTTTCAGTTTTGAAAAACTGAAATTTAATGAAATCAGCTCCAACATTTTTAACTTCATCAACTAATTTTTTAGCTAAGCTTAATTTTCCATTATGATTAACTCCTGCCTCAGCTATTATAATTGTTTTATTATTTTTCATTTTATAAAATTAATTTATATTTAAATTACATCTAGTTGGATGATCTATATCACCATCATCTTTTGCAAACAATATTTCTTTAAAATTATTGAATTTAATTTTTTTTAACATTAAATATTAGAAATATATTTGCATATATTTGAACTAATAAATTTTATTTGTTTAACTGTTAAAATAGGACTACTAGGCAAACAAAGTCTATTAGTATATACGTTGTTCAGATAATTAATATTATCACTTCCATATTTTAAAAATGGTTTTTGTAAGTGATTAGGGTACCATAGAGGTCTAGTTTGAATCCCACGCCTATAAAGTTTTAAGATCAATTTTTTTAAATTCTTTTTATTAATTTTTTTATTAACTTCTAATATATTTAACCAATTATTACTATTGCAAAATCCAGGTGTAGATGAAATATTTAGATTGGAAATATTTATAAAAAAATCTTTATAATTTAAGTGGATATTTTTTTTTATTTTTAAAATTTTGTTTATGTTATTTAATTGGGAAATTCCAAGTGAGGCCTGGATGTTATTTAATTTATAATTATAACCTATCTCATTATGTATATGAAAAATATCGTCATCTTTAGATTGATTAATATAATAACGAGCCTTCTCAGCGATTGAAATATAATTAGTTAATATGGCGCCTCCACCTCCGGTGGTAATAATTTTGTTGCCATTAAAAGATAAACAACCTATGATTCCAATAGTTCCAGTATGTTTGTTTTTGAATTTGCCATTATTATAAAACGTACCTAAACTTTCAGCAGCATCTTCAACTATGAAAATATTATTTTTTTTACAAAAATCATATATTGGCTCAATATTAGCAGCATTTCCAAAAGTATGAACTAGAACTAAAGCTCTGATTCTTTTTCCAGTTTTAATGTTAGTTAAGCAATTTTTATTTTTGTATTTTGTTTTTTTTGTTTTATTTTTTAAAAAGCTTAAAAGCTTTTGATTATCAATTGTATAATACTTATCAATATCTATAAAAAAAGGTGATAATTCATTATAGATTATTGAATTTACTGCAGCAATAAAAGTTAATGACGGGACTAGAACCTCGTCATTTTTATCAATATTTAAAAGTTTTAGAGATAGGTGTAAGGCAGATGTTCCGTTTGAGCATGCAACAACATATTTTGAACCTGTATAATTTGACAATTTTTTTTCAAATTTTGATATCATAGGTCCAGCACTTGAAACCCACCCGGATTTGACGCATTCAATTACTTTTTTTAAATCTGACTTATCAATAAATGGTTCGTGTAAATATATCATTTAATTTATATAAGTTTTTTGATTGTAAAATACTATAATTATATTTTTTTAATTAAAAACATTAACTATAATTTAAGATAAAATTTTTTTGGTTATCTTTACAGTTTCAAATGTTTCTTTTATATCTTGTGCTGGCCAATGCAATTTTTTATCTAAAATTAATTTTTTAAAAAAAATTAATTGTTTATAAAAACCTGGCTTAAATTCTGTATCATTTTTTGATGGCTGAATTATTGTTTTGTTAAAACGATGATCTATTAGATATCCTTTTTCAAGAGGGTCAAAAACAGCTGAAATTCTATCACCAAAAAGTTTTACGGACCAGCCTCCAGGAGAATACCAATTAGATACATAAGTGGCTATTATTTTTTTTTCGATTTTAAAATCATTGAAAATTGGTCGCCATTTATATTATATATTGAATTTTTTATGGAAAAAATTTTATCAAATTCTCCGCCAAAATATCTTAGTAAATCAATTGTATGAGTGGAGTTTGCATATATCCAATTATATAACAATTTTCCGGTTTTTCTTTTTTTTATTTTCCAAAAACGTTCGTGACCTTCGATTAGAATGCCATACAGTTCTCCCTTTTTCTTAATATGCTCTATTCCTTTTTCAAACACTGAATAAAATCTCCTATTATAACCTACCATATTAAGAGTTTTATATTTATTAGCTAAACGTAAAAGTTCTTTTGCTTGTTTAAAGTTTAAGCCAACTGGTTTTTCAGTAAAAAAAATTTTTCTATAAGGAATTATTTTCTTTATAACATTGAATGATTCGTCTGGACTAACTAATACAATAACTGCTTGTATACGATTATCCCTCATCATTTCATCAATAGTTTTATAAACTTTTACAGATTTATTTTTTCTTGCAAATTTAAATGAATTTTTATTTGTTTTAGTAAAAACACCACTAATATTAAATTCTTTAATTTTTAAGATAACTTTGTAATGCTCATTAAATATATGTCCAAGGCCAATAACACCTAAGTTTATTTTAGACATAATATATGTTCTTATTAAACCTATGATGATTTTCTTTGATCCACTTAATTGTTTTTTCTATACCTTCATCTAAAGATATTTTTGGAGACCACTCTGTAAATTTTACAAATTTTGAGTTATCCGCTTGCAATCTCTCAACTTCACTTTCTTTTTTTCTTATCCTAGCGTTATCAGATAATATTTTTTTTCTTATATTTATTTTAGAAAATATAATTTCAATTAGTCTATTTAAATTTATCATTTGATTACTACCAACATTAAAAATTTCACCGTACAATTCATTACATTTAATTGCTTTTAAATATGCATCACATAGATCTAACACGTAAGTAAAATCCCTTTGAACATGTAAATTGCCTAATTTCAACTCATTATCTGCGTTTAAACATTGCAATATTATAGTTGGAATTATAGCTCTAGCAGATTGTCTAGGGCCGTAGGTATTAAAAGGACGAATGATCTTTAATGGAATATCAAATGAATTATAATAACTCAAGCCTAAATGATCTGCTGATATTTTACTTGCTGCATATGGAGATTGAGCATTAAGTCTATGCTTCTCATCTATTGGAATACTTTGGGCAGTCCCATATACCTCAGAGGTGGAAGTAATTATGACTTGTTCAGTATTTAAATTTTTTATTGATTCTAGAACATTATATGTCCCTTCTAAATTTGTTTTTAAATATGCGATAGGAGATATATAAGAGTAAGGTATTCCAATCAAAGCAGCTAAATGTATGCAAATTGAACAGTTTTTTAGAGCTTTATTTACGGAGTCATAATCTCTAATATCCCCCAATATAAATTCAATATCATTAAAATATTTTGAATTTTCTAGATAGCCATAACTACTATCACTATTGTATCTATCAAAAGCTAAAACCTGATAATTGTTTTCAACTAAATATTCTACTAAATTTGACCCTATAAAGCCAAATGCCCCTGTAACTAATATTTTTTTTTTACTCAAAGTGTTTTATCTAAATTTGAATGTTTCTATATTAACGAACAGCCGCCATCAACCAAAATTTTGACCATATGATTTAAGTTCTCGCCTTTTAAGTTGAATATATCTACATAATTTTTCATAAATAATAATAGTTTAAATTACTTTCCATGCTATAATATTAAAATCTTCAATAAATTACTCAATAAGCCAGTAAAAATTTAATATTCCTGTATATATTTTTTTTTTACAATTTTACAAATTTATTTAATATCAGCCCTAAAGGTAAAAAATATATTGCCCCCAACCAATTATTAAAAAAACTTCCTGTAGGAGCTAATGGCCACAAACTAATATAAATTGCTGCATAAAAGCAAATTTGATGATCAGGTATTAAATTTTTTTTTTTAATTATCATATTTAAAAAATGCTTAATAAACAAGTAATTTACATACAGAAAGAACATAAAAACAAATGCAAAACCAAAGATGCCAGTCTCAACTAATAATTGTATATATGAATTATGGGGATGTGATTGACAGCCGTCAACACTGCCATCTTCAATAGTGTATGTATTATATTTAACTTCTTTGCATTTTTCTCTAAAAAGTTTTGGACCTATACCAAATAGAGGGTAATCTTTATAAATTTTTAAGGCAGAGGAATATATAACTTGATGTTGAATTGAAAAAGCATTAATTTTATCACTTAAAATATTTGTCTGTTTTAATGTTTTGTAAATAACCCTCTCTTTAACTTTTTCATCAATAGTAAAAATTAATGTTGCTACAATCAATGAAATTATAAAAGCCATTAATCTATAAAATTTCCATTTACTAATTAAAGCAGTTATTAAAAAAGTTGATAAAAATACATAAAATATTGAACTTCTTTCACCTGATAAAATAACTAAAACATCTATCAACAAAACTAAAATTAAAGATATAATAATTTTATGCTTAGAATCACCATACAATAAAATAGCTAATCCTAAAAATACCGGTGTTAACCTTGATAAATAGCTACCCAAAATTTTCTCATCTAAAAATAAGCTGCTCACCCTGACTCCGTCATATTCAAAACCAAGAATATTGTAGCCTGTGAAATATTGAAAAAAACCATCAAATATAAGAATCAAAAATGACGCAGATAATGAAATAAATAAATAGTTGTATATTTTTGAATTTTTTGAAACAACTAAATCAATTGATAAAATAAAAAATAAATACCTAAAATAAAATAAAGAGCTCTCAAAAGATAAAAGAAAATTTTCAGAAAATAATGATCTTAAAACAATATAAAAATAAAAGATTACAAACAATAATACGAACTTATTAAAAAAATTTATTTTACGTTTATATTTAATTGAATAAATTATAAACAAAATACCTGTTAACGATACAGCTATATCTGTAGGAGCGGGTCCGGCAATCAGGCAAAATGGTAAAATAGAAATTAATATAATTTGAATATTTAGATTTAAATTAAAATACATTCATATGCGAATCTGATGAGTTTTGTATTGATCTATCATTAAAACAATAAATATAGAAAAAATACAGGAAAACAAAATAGTTATTGATATATAAATTAACATTAATTCAAGTGAAATTCCAAAATAAGAAATAGTAATATCAGATAAAATAAATAAATTAAGTTCAGAGACGGATATTAAATCTTTGTTCATAATTTGCAATATAAGATAATCATCTTCTAATATACTTAATATTTGATTGTTAGCGAAAATTTGAGGTAAATTTTGACTTGGATTAATTATTTGTTCTTCTAAAATAGATATTCGTTTTTGCAGAGCAATATATCTCGAAGCTGGATCAATTTGCGAAAAATAAGGTTCAGATGTATCATAAAGGTTCATAAGGTAAGGTTCAGATGTATCAATTGGTTTTGAAGCAATAACGCTTTGAATCGATCCTAACGCATCAACTTCTGCATTAATTTCAGAAACTGCTCGAACAATATCAGCCTGCTCTTTAACCTTCTGAATTTGAGTATTCAAATCAAAAATATAAGACTCAATTATTAAATTGTTGGATTTATTTATATTTCTTATTAAATAAGATTTAAGTGAAGCGTATCTTTTTGCGGCTAAATTAATAAAAATAGATACTTCTTCTCGAATTAATTTATTAATTTCATAAGAAATTAACTCTTTGTCATTAATTATACTTTCAGATTCATGATCTTTAATTGTTTTTGACAATTTAAAAGTAAAATAATAACTATTTTCTTTGTTTATATCCATCTGATGAGATATTTCATAACTATTATCTGAAATATAGTCTGATCTCTTTAAAGCATTCTTGTAAAACAAATCATCGAGAAAAAAAATTTTAGTTTTTGCTAATAAAGGAGTTAATTGAATTTTTCCTAGTTTTTCACTCAAAACATAAGAAGAATAAAAAATTTGTAATCTATCATAAAATTTTTTGAATAATTGGTTGTCGTTTAGTTGAAATATTTTATCATTGATAGAATTTAGCTCAAACCTTGCTTCTGGTGGAGTTTCAAAGACTAAAGTTATTATAGCGTCATCATTAGAATAATTCTTATATATAAAGTAGGACGGTAGAATCGAAATAAATAAAGTAAAAAAAATAGCATATTTATAATTTTTTATAGTAATAGCAATGATGTCATATATGTTTAGGGTCTTTTCATTATCCATAAAAATCCTTATACCAAGCTATATATTCTCTTACACCTTTTTCTATTGAAGTATAGTATTCTTTTTTTAAGTATTTAATAATTTTTTGGTTATCAGCATGAGTTTTATAAACATCTCCAATTTGAAATCTTTTATATTTAATTAAAGCTTTTTTATTTAGATTTTTTTCAATTATTTTTAAAAAATATTTAAGAGATTTAGGATTATTACTTCCTATATTAAATATATTGTGAGGTGTTTTTGAATTTTTAGGCAATTTTAAATTAATAATTTTTGATATTTGGACTACTACATCATCAATATATGTCCAATCTCTTACATGTTTACCATTATTGTTCATATCAATGTATTTATTTGAATGAATATTTTTTACAAATTTATATAAAGCCATATCAGGTCTGCCAAAGGGACCATATACGGTAAAAAATCTTAATCCCGTACATTGTAATTTATAAATATTAGAGTAAGAATAAGCTATTATCTCATTACATTTTTTTGTTGCCGCATAAAAAGATAAAGGGCTATCTGTTCGATTATTTTCTTTAAGAGGAAATTTTTTTAAATCTCCATAAACTGAACTCGATGATGCATAAATAAAATGTTTTATATTATAAATTCTTGATAAATTAATTATATTATAAAAAGCTTTTAAATTACTGTCAAAATACTCATCGGGATGTTTTATTGAATGTCTTACACCTGCTTGAGCTGCTAAATTAATAACAATTCTATAATTATTTCTTTTAAAATTATTATTTAAAGAACTTTTATTACATAAATTGAATTTATAAAATTTGAATCTTCTATTTTTTTTTAATATCAATATTCTTTTGTTTTTAATTTTAACATCATAATAATTGTTTATAGAATCAATTCCATAAATATTGTGATTTGTATTATCTAACAAATATTTTGATAAATGATACCCTATAAAACCTGCACATCCTGTGATTAGGATATTCATAAAATAAACTTCATATAGAGGTCCACCCCCCATCAATCATTAGTGTAGTTCCAGTAATATATGATGATGCTTCACTTGCTAAAAATAAGGCAGCGCATGAAACTTCTTCAGCAGTTCCCAATCTACCTAGGGGGACTTTTTTTGAATAATTCTTAATAAAATTACTTTCTTGTTTAAGACTTTTACCTTGTACAGGACCTACCAAACCTCCTGGACACAAAGTATTTATTCTAATTCCTTTCTTTCCATAATATGAGGCCATTTGTCTAGTTAAGTTAATAATACCACCTTTAATAATTGAGTATGTCATACTTTCCTTCATTGATGTTTTATCGTAAACGTTTAAGTCCTGACCTTTTATCCCATATATTGAACCTAATTGAATAATTGACCCCCTAACTTTATTTTTAAACATTAATTCAGCAATCTCTCTTGCAAACCAAGAATAAGAGCCTAGGTGTAATAAAATATTATCATCCATACTTTTTTTGGTTATATTTTGAAATGTATTCAATTGCCAATCTTTAGTCATTGGATAAGAGCAATTAACAAACACATCAGGGCATTTATACGTTTTGATTAATTTTCTAAATTTTAATTCTAAATTATTTTTTTTATTAATATCAAAGAATTTGTAAACAACATTGTTATTAAATTTTTTAATTTTGTTTTCTAAAAGCTTTCCTTTTTTTTTATCAATATCTACTATTATAACCTTTGCTTTGGCACTGGCAAAAATGTTACAAATTTCTTCACCTACCAATCCGCAACCACCCATAACAATAGCTATTTTATTTTCGAGTTGAAATTTGGAAATGTTATCTTTCATAAAATTTATTATTCCTTATAACTAATTCACAAATTAATTTAATAAAAAAACTAATTTTTTTTATCCGTTGATCAAAAATCATTGGAGTCATAATAAACTTGAATTGTCCATCTGGAGTTTGAATCTGCTAAGGTAGCCCAAAATAAACACATATATTGATATTTCTTACCTTGATTTAATTCCTTTTAATAACAAATTCACAAACGTCATTAATAGATGTATTAATTTTTGTTAATAATTTAGACCTTAATGAAACATCAGATATTTTATGCTCATTACAAATCTTCAAAATTTTCTTATAATCTGTTGATACTATTATTTTTTTAATAAAATCAAAAAAATGCTTCTATGTTTAAATGCATTATTAATTTGTTGGCATAACAAATTCAGGTTCGGCTTGAATGCTTTTTGACCATCTACTTGTTGTAGTTTTCAACTTTGTATAAAAATGAACACCTTCTATTCCATGCATAGAATGTCCTCCAAATAAAGATTGTTTCCATCCCCCAAAACTATGGAATGCCGTAGGAACTGGAATTGGAACATTTACACCCACCATTCCTATTTTAGAACTAGTAGTAAAATGACGTGCAACTTCGCCATCAGAAGTATAAATACTAGCTCCATTACCAAAAGGATGTTCATTAACTAAATTTAGAGCTTCTTCATAATTACTAGTTCTTACTACTGATAAGACTGGTCCAAATATCTCTTCCTTATATATTGACATGTCCTTTGTGACATTATCAAACAAAGTTGGCCCAAGAAAATATCCATTTTCATAACCTTGAATTTTATAATTTCTGCCATCAGCAATCAATTTAGCTCCTTCAGAAATTCCCGCAGAAATAGATTTTTCAATTTTTTTTTTATGCTCTTTAGAAATAACAGGTCCCATGTCTGAATCTTGATCAGTCCAAGGTGCAACTTTCAATTTTAGTGACTGTAGATGAATTTTTTCAACTAAGTTATCGGCTATATTTCCAACAGCAACTGCTACTGAGATTGCCATACATCTTTCACCCGCAGAACCATAGGCTGCTCCAATAATTCCATCAACAGCTTGATCTATATTCGCATCAGGCATTACTACCAAATGATTTTTTGCACCACCTAAAGCTTGAACTTTCTTAAAATTTTTTGCAGATTGTTCATAAATATATTTTGCAACTGGAGTCGATCCTACAAAACTAACTGAACTTATATCTTTATGTTTTAGAATTTGATCAACAATTCTCTTATCTCCTTGAATAACATTAAAAACCCCATCAGGCAAACCTGCTTCAGAAAAAAGTTCAGCTAATTTAATAGAACAAGAAGGGTCTTTCTCAGATGGTTTTAAGATAAATGAATTTCCACACGCTATAGAAATTGGATACATCCACATAGGTACCATTGCTGGAAAATTAAAAGGGGTTATACCTGCTGTTATGCCAAGAGGTTGACGAGTAGACCATGTATCAATATTTAAACCAACATTTTGCGAGAACTCTCCTTTCAAAAGATGGGGAATGCCGCAAGCAAATTCAACAACCTCTAATCCTCTAATTACTGAACCCTTAGCATCATCTAAAGTTTTTCCATGTTCTGAAGAAACAAGTTTCGCTAAGTTTTCTATGTTTTTTTCTATGCTCTCTTTATATTTAGATAGTATTCTTGATCTTTTTAAAGGAGTTACGTGTGACCACTCTTGAAAAGCTTTTTCTGAGCTTTTTACTGTGTTAATAAAATCACTTTCATCAGATAGAACTACTTCAGAAATTATTTCTCCAGTTGAAGGATCAAAAACTGGTAAAAAATTCGAAGAACTACTGGATATTGAACCATTTATATAATTTGCAATCTTTTCCATTATTCCTTTTATAAATCAAAAATAAATTTCTTATATAAATAAATATCCCAAACAATTGACCCAATATTATTACAGGATCTTTTCTTGATATCGCATATATTAAGAGGCCTAAACCTCCTAAAATACTAAGATACCAAAACTGAATTGGTATAACGCTCTTACCTTTTTTTTCTGAATAAATCCATTGATAAACAAATCTTGAAGCAAATAATCCTTGTCCTAAAAATCCAATAATAAGAAATAAAATTTCTGATCTAGTCAAATTTGAAAAGAATTCACTAATTAACATTTTTAATATTCCTTATAATTTTATAAACCCTTATAAGATCTATAATACCTTTGAACAAGCGATCAATTGTACCATATTTTGAAGAACCATATTTTCTACGTCTGTGCTCTACATGAACATATTTATTTCTTAATGAATAAGCAGAAAATAATGCTGGGATAAATCTATGTATGCCATCGAAATATTTAAATAACAGAAAAACTTTTTTATCAAAAATTTTGAGAGAACATCCAGTATCTTGGCATTTATCTTTCAAAATAAATTCTCTAGTTTTATTGGCAATCTTTGAAGAAATAATTTTTAGAAATGAATCTTTCCTTTTTTTTCTTATTCCGCAGACTAATTTTAAATTATTTTCTTGGTAAATTTTTAATAACTTTAAAATATCTTTAGGGTTATTTTGACCGTCTCCGTCAATTGTAACTATATTATTAAAGCTAGATTTTTCAATTCCATTATAAATACAAAAACTTTGACCCATATTTGATTTATTTCTATATATTCGAACCTTGTATTTATTCTTAATCGTTTCAAGAATTTTAAAACTATTATCTTCACTACAATCATCAATAATTATAACTTCAAAATAATTTTTACAACCTTTTAAGTGGTAAAAAATTTCATCAATTAAATTTTCTATATTGCCCTCTTCATTGAAAATAGGAATAACTATTGAAAAATTAAACAAATTATTTAACAGAATTATAGATTATTTGAGATCCAGCACTATCAAATTTAATAGGAACATTTATAAATCCCTTTAAAGAATGTATAATTTTTTCATGATATTGTTCATCTGCATAAATTAACACAAAACCTCCTGATCCTGCGCCCAAAAGTTTTCCACCAATTGCACCATTTTTTTTGGCAGTACGATAAATAAAATCAATCTTATCATTTGAAATATTTTTATTAAGTTCTTTTTTAATCTGCCACGAATAATCAAGTAAATATCCAAAATCTTCAAAGCAACCTTCTTTAATAAATTTTATTGATTTTGAAACACAGTCATCTATGAGATTTAATTCTTTATCTAGTTTATTAAGTTTATGAACATAAGAAGAGGCCATTTTATTTGCTGATCTTGTAATGCCACTAAAAAATAGCAAAAATTTACTTTCAAAATTATTAATTTTTGTTTTTGAAAATTTTAATTTATTTACACTAAATTGCCCATTTTTCTTAAACTTAATATGATTTAAACCACCATAACATGTGGC
>MDTC01076134.1_pt1 | contig 17206 bp, 14 predicted proteins | sample 811181 | NCBI WGS metagenome assembly MDTC01 (sample SAMN05326644, study PRJNA326480) | marine metagenome | isolation source: seawater | place: Pacific Ocean: North | collected 2011 | reverse complement strand
TGCGTCGCTCATATCCCCTCCTATCCACAGCTGTGGAAAGAACAAACTGTGTATAAAACACTATATTTCGTAAATTACGTTTTTCAACATACCATATATTGCAATTCTGTCACCTAGAACAGAGTGTGAACATGCAAATTTATGAATAAATATCTGTTTCGGGCCGCACGATATTACAAAGTTGCTTCGAATTATGTTCTATTTTTGTTCTTTTTCCAAGAAAAAATTTGTTCTCTCATTAAACTTTCGGCCTCGCAAGGCTTTCTTTAAGGCATTCTGTGGCCCGTAAAAAAATAGAAATGGAGTTGTGCTCAACGGAAAATTTGAAGTCATTTTAGACTCAAAAAATACTAACTATTCGGCCTCAGAAGCAGATCACACATGAAATCATGCGCAGGAAAAATTGCTGAGGATATTTTGAGTGTAACCTATAGTGACGCCCATTCTGTTTATCGGCGTTGCAGCCAAATGCCCGAGACAACTAACAAAGTCATCGACCAATAAATAAGGTCTAGCGATACTGTTGCTATAAGGCTGCCCGCTATGAGTGGTCCGCCAGCCGCGCCTACATCACGCCAGGTTTGCCCTATAGCTATACGGCGAAGAGCCGTCTCCTCAGTATTACGAAGTGCTATTTCTGCGGGCCAGAGTGCTGCGATGAAAGAGCGTCCCAATACAGCTAACAGGCCTCCCACGTACAAAGAGCCATACGCTAAGAATGCAAACCCAACTGCAGTTATTAAAGTGGACCAAAAAAGAAGTAAATTAGTACCATATTTATCACCCAAAATACCGCCCAGTGGAGCTAACAATGCTTCTGAACCGCGACGAATCCCCAGTAGAACTCCCCCAGCAATCATGGCGGAGTTGATTGAGCTTACCTCTGCAATACTCAAAGTTATGGCCATGGCAAAGACGCCATCGACAGTAAAACCAGCAATGAACATGAACCAATCAAAGCGATTAGGTGTAGGAAGCCACTGTGTTTTTTTTGGTTTTGGCTTCCGCCCCTCCTTTGGTAGTAGTAGGGCGACCGGAATAGCCACTGTACTTATAACGCCAAGCACAATAAATATCTCAGTTGGCCCAATGGCTATTGCTCCAAGTGGACCCAAAAGAAGGACAGCTGTTGGGCAGATTTGTTGGACTGAGCGGCTAAAACCTACTCTTGTTCCAGCCTTGGATCTATCCTTAACAGCATATGCGAACACTACTAACGTGAGAGACGCAAAACAAAGCCCCCATGTAACTCTTGCAATAAGCAAGATTGGCCAGCCGGTTGTAAGCCCATAGGCTAATGTTGAGAGAGAAGCCGCTATAGCTGATATTATGGCGAGGTTACGGGGTCCAATGCGCTCCGCAAAGGCGGCAATAGCGCCGTACGCGAAAATCCGTATTAATCGGTTTGCAGCCAAGAGAACGCCAACCCAAAATATGGTAACGCCAAACAACTCGGCATTTACCGGCAATATGACATAGATTAGTACATCACCTAATAGTGCCAAAGACAGTACTGCCGCAGACAGCAAAGTGGGTCCAACACCTAACGCCTTCTCAGCTTTTTTCATATTCCATACTTCTTATGCATTGCCAACTTAGCTGTTTTTCAGCAATAGTTTTCCTTTGGTTGCTCCAGCTTCCATAATTTGATGCGCCTCCTTTGTTTTGAATAATGGTACGATTTTGTCGATGTTGACGTTCAGTTTGCCCTGTCGATATAGATCGAAAAGATCTCCAGATCGCATCAATCTTTCTTCGCGGTTCGATATATAGTCAGCCAGATGCGGGCGAGTGAAAAATACCGACCCAGCTTCGGCAAGAGCCAATGGGCTAATAGCTTCGACAGGTCCGGACGCAGCCCCATAGTTAACACAAGTACCTCGTTTCTTAGTTGCCCGTAGGCTGTCAGCAATAGTTATTTTTCCAATGGAGTCATAGACTACATGCACACCCTCTCCATTGGTAAGCTCAAGCACTAACTCGGCAAAATTTTCTTTCTTGTACAAAATCGTGTGGTCGGCGCCATTGACTAGAGCCAAGTCAGCTTTTTCTTGGCTGCCAACTAGTGCAAAAACTTTCGCCCCACGAGCCTTTGCAAGTTGAACCAATAGTTGTCCAACTCCGCCTGACGCCGCGTGAATGAGGCATCGATGGTTAGGACCTATAGGGAATAGTGAGTGCGTGAGATAATGGGCTGTTGATCCTTGTAACATTAATGCGGTGGCGATATCGAAAGGAATATCCTCTGGTACCGGTATGATTTTCCAGGCGGCAACTTTGGCGAATTCGGCATAAGAACCGAGTTCTGTGCAATAGGCAACACGATCCCCCAGGTTAAGGTTTCTTACACCTTTGCCAAGAGCCTTAATAATCCCGGCTCCCTCCATCCCAAGCGTCATTGGCAAACTTTGTGCATAGGTTTGCGAATTGGCGTACAGCCCATTTCGCATATAGATATCAATGAAATTTACACCTGCTATTTCGATATCAATTAAGACCTCATTTTCTTGTGGAACGGGAGTTGGAATCTCATCGTAAGAGAGACGACTTTGATCGCCATATTCTGCTACCCGTATTGCTTTCATATGCTATTCGCTTTGCTTTCCATGCGGGAATAAAGTCCAGCCAGTTGAGCTTTTTGGCAAGTAAGCGCATAGACTAAGTCAATGGTTGGTGTCGCTATTTGGGCGAGTCTGCCTAATTCTGATACAGAGCCAACAAGCGCATCGAGTTCGAGTGATTTTCCGGCTTCAAAGTCCTGTAGTGTGGATGATTTGGCATTACCAAGAGTGGCAAGGCCATTTAAGCGTTTGTTGATCTCAGGACAAGCATTGGAGCCGAAGGCCTTAGCCACTGAGGAGGCTTCTTTGATTATATTGTGTAATACATCGCGCATGCCGGGTGCACCGAAGATGCCTTCAAATCCTGATTCCAGCAGCACGCTCACGGGGTTACCTGTGATATTTGAATACAGCTTAGACCAAATTTCGGATCGTATATCCGGTGTAGGTTGGATTCTCAGCCCGCTTGGAGTGAGAGCAGCGACTACACGTTTCACTCTATCGCTTTCGCTATTGTTTGGCTCACCAATGAGGAAGGTACCACCAGCGTTATGTTCAACTATACCGGGTTTTATAATGTTGCTTGCGATGTGAACTACACAACCCAAAGCCTTCTCTGGACCAAAAGTTTTTAGTATGTGTCCACCGGGATCAACACTATCCAAATATTCCGCTGAATGATTGTTGTCGATACCATGGAAGAACCACCACGGAATGCCGTTTACGATATGCATAACAGTTGTATCAGCACCAATCAAAGGTTCAATTTGAGCAAGTGCGGGTGTTAGGGTATGGGCTTTGACCCCTAAAATTAAAAGGTCTTGTTGGCCAAGTGATGAAGTGTTGTCGGTAGATTTAATTTTAACTTTCCACTCTCCATCTCTGTCGCGGATTCTGAGTCCCTCTTTTTGGATTGCCTTCAAATGGGTGCCGCGGGCAACGATTGTAACAGCAGCACCGCCCCTTATCATTCGGCCGGCAAGTATACTACCAACTGCACCGGCTCCAAATATACATATCCTCATGCTAAGGTACTCATTACTAATTCAACTGGATTAATGGCCTCGAAATAAGCATGCGTCAATGCTGTTGGCTCTCGACGAAAAGTGGTAAGCGTAATAAGTTATATGAAAGGGTGTACTTGTGGAGAGAATCTATGATTAATGAAAAAAGTTTGGAAGAGGCCAGAGCATGGATAGGAAGGTCTAAGACCCTTGAAGGCATTGTGACTCCTTACGCTGCCAGCTGTATGGCGGCGACGTTAGACCGAAAGAGTTTTGAATTCCAGAATGGTGACGATGTCCCATCTGTTTGGTACAGGCTCGGATTTCCTGAGCTTTCACCGTTGTCTGCTTGTGGCCGTGACGGCCATCCGGCACTTGGGGAATTTATGCCCCCGAGTCCGTTACCTCGACGAATGTACGGTGGAACGACGATGACTTTTAATCATCCAGTTAGGGTTGGTGAGCCGATAACTAAGATCATGAGCATAGCAGACGTGACAGCTAAGGAAGGCCGTTCCGGGGATTTAATGTTTGTTACGGTTCGTCAGGAAATTGCTGATAAAGATGGGGTGGCTATTACAGATGATCGCATGCAAATTTATCGTGGAGAAGCAACGGCCGGCTCAAGTGCAAGTCATAAGCCAGCTCAGCCCCCAGAAGGGGCACAATGGATCAAAGAAATAGAACCATCTCCGATTTTGTTATTCAGGTTTTCGGCGCTGACAATGAATAGTCACCGTATACATTATGATCGGTCTTACGTGACTGAAGTTGAGGGGTATCCGGGGCTCGTTTTCAACGGTGGACTCACAATGATTATGCTTTTAGAGCTTTTTCATGAAAATAAGCCTAAAGCGACCTTAAAGACAATCAAAGTAATGGCGCGTTCCGCACTTTATGATATAGCCCCCTTTACTGTTAATGGAAAGGAAGGGGAAGAGCCGGGGACTGCCAGTTTGTGGGCGGTCAATCCGACTGGTGGATTAGCTTACACGGTAGATGTGGAGTACGAGGAATGAGCGAAGAGATAGGGCTCAGTGCTGAGGAATTACGAAGTTGGATTGGGCGTAGCATTGAAGAAGAGGATGTCGTTACTGCAGCGCCGATCATGAATTATGCTGCAACCATGGATTGGGAAGTATCAGAAGTTAAGGACGGCGATGAAATTCCACCCGGCGCTCATTGGTTTTTTTTCCATGATCGTACCCGCCACTCAGAGCTTGGTGAAGTTGGATTACCTAAAAGAGGCGACTTCTTGCCGCCTGTGCAGCTCGCTCGTCGTATGCACGCAGGCAACCGTCTTGAGTATTTGAAGCCGCTACATGTAGGGGAAAAAATACATAGGAAAACTGAAATTCACGATATAACGCCAAAAATGGGTGGTACTGGCCAACTTGTTTTTATTGTTACTCGCAATACCATTTCAGGTGAGGCTGGACCAGCATTAATAGATGATCGGACAATAGTTTATCGAGAAGCGGCCAAGCCAAGCGATACAAAACGAAAGCCCGCGCCTCCACGAGACGATGCGGTTTGGGACAAAGTTTACCAGGCCGATCCCATACAGATGTTTCGGTTTTCAGCCCTTACCTTTAATGCATCTCGAATCCACTATGATTACAAGTATGTAACCGAAATTGAAGGCTACCCAGGGCTTATAGTGAATGCACGGCTCACGACGAGTCTTTTGATAGATTTTTGCTTGGAAAAAAACAAGGGCAGGATACTGACAGAGGTGGCTACGAAATTTGTCCGTCCACTTTTTGATTTTGCGCCCTTTAGTTTATCAGGTAAACCAAATTCCACCGGTGATGGTGCAACTATGTGGGTGGCTGACCCAGACGGAGCGACGGCTATGGTTTCAGAAATGCGGTTTGGCTGAGATACGATGCAGTCATTAAATTACAGCTGGGGCACTCAGATATATTAGGATGACAGTTTTTATACGACTTGTAGCATAGAGGTTTGAATAGGGTGAATTGGCGCTGTACCAGAGCCTGTTTTTCAAACATTTTTTCTAAACTGAAAAACGAACCAAAAAACAAATTGATTTTGCGTATAACTGCTTGAGCGCATGAAATAGGAAGTAAGGATATCGAGGTGACAAAAAAGGAAGAGGAAAAACCCCGAACAAGTTCATTGATCGGTCTCGGTAGGTTCTCCCCCCTTGTATCGGTTTACAAGTGGTTGCCTGGTTTAAAACCACAACACTTAGCTGCGGCAGTCCTAGTTGTCGTTGGCGTAGTTTGGAGTGGATTTGAGATACGTTCTCGAATGACTCATGTTTACGAATATGATGCTCGCATAACCGGAAATCTAATTACAATCTCAAGCCGTGTACCAGGTTGGATTACTGAAATCCCAGTGCGTGAGGGACAGGTTATTAGCGTGGGTGACGTCCTAACGGTTATAGATAAGCAAGAGTCTGAGCTGTTAGTTCGCCAGCTAGGGTCTGAAGTAAAAGCCACCGATGCATCCCTTAATCGTCTACATGCGCGTCGTGACTTGGTAGCGAAACAATCTGAAAGTCAATATCAAACGGCAGTATCGTCACTGAACGGGGCTAAGTCAGTTGTCCAGGCATTGAAGGTTCATCGTGAGGTGGCGCGGACTGAATTGCAGCGTACAAAGACGTTGTTTAAGAAGAAGGTGATCCCGCGTATTCAGTTAGAGCAGGCCATGACACGTGCGCAGCAAGTAAATGTTGAATACCAAAAAGCATTAGCAAGCCTTCAATCTTTGGAAGCCCGCTTGGATGAAGCGGCGGCAAATCTCAATCGGGTTCAGGTATTGGATGAAGAAGGCCAGGTCTTGCGGCAACGTATAGAGCAGCTGGGAGCAAAACTTGAGCGGCAGAAAATTGATCTTACGGATCGTACAATTAAGAGTAAAATTGAGGGCGTTGTCGATAAAATTTTTGTTGATGTTGGGGAATATGTGACACCTGCACAACGGCTCGCCATCATACATGACCCAAATAAGATTTGGGTCGAAGCCAACATTAAAGAAACCGAGGTTCGCAAACTAAGGATTGGCCAGTCTGTAGATATTGCTGTTGATGCTTTCCCCGACCTCAAGATTATCGGGAAGGTTGAAGCAATCGGTAATTCTACGACGAGCGAATTCGCGCTGCTTCCCACGCCAAATCCCAGCGGTAACTTTACTAAAATTACGCAACGGTTGCCAGTTCGAATCAAGGTAGAGCAGGAGAAGGGACTGCTACGTCCTGGCATGATGGTCGAGGTCAATATTGACATCCGAGACCGATGATTACGGACGCGTAGAGGAATACACCCCTACTGATCGCTGGATAATAACCATTGTTGCTATGTCCGGTACATTTTGTATGTTCATCTCGGCAACTATTGTTAACGTTGCAATTCCAAGCGTTATGGGAGCTTTCGGAGTTGGCCAAGATCAGGCCCAATGGGTAGCTACGGCTTATCTTGCGACTATGGTTGCAAGCCAACTTCTCAGCCATTGGTTCGTAAGGGCTTTTGGCACGCGGCTCGCCTACGTCATTATTATATGTATTTGGTTGTTTGGTACTCTTGTTTGTACCACGACAACCACCCTAGATTTCTTGGTTCTGGGTCGGGTGCTGCAAGGCATGGGAGCCGGGGTGATGCAACCCTTGGTTATGGTGCTGGTGTTTAAAGTCTACCCTGCTGATAAACGTGGTTTCGGAATGGGTATATACGGCATGGTAGCGACTTTAGCGCCGACTTTCGGTCCGTTACTAGGTGGGTACGTAATCGACTATTTTTCTTGGAGAACAATATTCTACGCACCGGTGCCCCTGGCAGTTGTAGGACTGATTTTTGGTCCTATCTTTATACCAGGAGATCGCCCGAGAGGACCTTTGCCAAGATTTGATTGGTCGAGTTACATACTCCTTTGCATAACCTTGTGCTGCATCATTTCGATGTTGTCCAACAGCCGGAGATGGGGTTGGGATTCCAACATGATGATATACACGATTCTAATAGGCTTAGCCGCCGGCATATGGTTCATAAAAATACAAGCGCAGGCAACGCTTCCAATGCTAGACTTCTCGCTTTTCCGTCACGGACGTTTCAGTGCGGCGGTGGCGGTATCTTTTGTTTTTGGTATGGGCAACTTTGCCTCAAGTTATATGGTCCCAGTATTCTCTCAGGTGGTCCAGGGGTTTACACCTAGTAATGCGGGTCTTGTAATGATGCCGGCAGGAATTCTTCTATCGGCAGCCCTTCCTTTTACCGGAAGGCTCTCGGATCATGTGCCGGCACACATAATGGTCATGGCGGGTCTTACACTATTTGCTGCTGGCGCTATTCTTATGAGCGGAGCAGATGTGAACACTTCTTTCTTGAGTCTTATGATTTTTATAATCATAAGTAGATTTGGCCTTGCGTTTATTTTGCCCTCACTCACCACTGCGGCTTTCAATGCAATTGAGCCGGAGGAACTAAATCAAGGCGCTGGTGCGTTAAACTTTCTTCGGCAACTCGGTGGTGCATCTGGTATTTCAATACTGGTTATCACAATGGAGAACCGAGCTCAGTTCCATGGCACGAGTCTTACCGCTACTCAGACTCCCGGTAACAACGTTAGCCGCGAACTGTTGGGTACAGTTAGTAATTTAATGGGGCAACACGGACTACCAGATGCACTACATACAGCGGGCGCATTGCATTATCTTGGCGAAATTGTCTATGCGCAAGCCTATACACTAGGCTTCAAAGATGGCTTCCTAGTTCTTGCCTTATTTTTCATTCTAGCATTATTGCCAGCATACGCCATGCGCGAGCGCCCGCTACATACGGAGAAATAAAATGGCGGCTGGAGATATGGCAGAGCTTGAGGCTCGGTATGGACCTAATTTCCCATGGTTAGTTGCAGCTGCAGGGGTTACGGGAACTATATCAATGGTGCTTTCAGCAACTATAGTTAACGTTGCAGTGCCAAGTGCGATGGGCGCATTTGGTGTTGGTCAAGACCAGGCACAATGGATGGCAACTGCCTTCATAGCGACTATGGTTGCTAGTCAATTGCTGGCAGCTTGGTTTATAGATGCTCTGGGGGAACGGTTAACCTACACGGTCATCGCAGTCGTTTTCCTTTTTGGGAGTTGGCTCTGCTATCTAAGTCCGACCATGGATATTTTGATACTGGGACGGGTTATTCAGGGTATTCCAGCAGGTATTATACAACCCTTAATGATGTCAGTAATCTATCGCGCTTTCCCTCCTGAAAAGAGAGGTTTGGCGATGGGGATTTATAGCACCGGGCTAATGATGTCGCCGATGCTTGGACCTGTAGCCGGCGGATACATTATAGATGAACTGAGTTGGCGTCATATTTTTCTATTTCCTTTGCCATTTTGTGCCGCGGCTTTGGCCTTGGGTTTCTTTTTCCTCCCCGGAACATGGAAGGTTCGTCACCTACCGCGATTTGACTGGTCAAGTTACATCCTTCTAGTAGCGGCAGTATTCTTATTGTTAACAGCTCTCAGCAATGGACAGCGCTATGGCTGGTCGTCGAACTACATCCTCACCTTATTCTTCCTAGCCTTGATCGTGGGTGGTTGGTTTATCCACCTACAACTACGCAGTGCGGCGCCTTTGTTGGACTTTTCTCTATTCTATAATGCCCAATTTAGTGCTGCAGTGATCGTTTATTTTGTTTTTGGAATGGGTAATTTTGCTTCAAACTATATAATTCCAGTGTTTGTTCAAGAGGTACAGAATTTTTCTGCCACGTTGTCGGGCTTAGTTTTACTTCCTGCGGGTATTATGGTTGTATGCTTAGTTTCGTTCATGGGTAGACTTACTGACCTCGTTTCTCCTCACTACATGGTAATGATCGGGCTTGGGATGTTTGCGCTCGGCAGTTTTCTCATGAACGGTTCCGACGTTAATACAGCTTTTTGGACCTTTGCTGTTTTCGTTATGATAAGCCGGTTTGGGATGTCGATGATATTACCTGCTCTTAATACCGCCGCCTTGAGAGCACTCTCCCCTGAGGAATTGAACAAAGGTTCTGGTACAATGAATTTTCTTCGCCAGCTTGGTGGAGCGTTTGGAGTTTGTGGCTTGGTGGTAGCTATGGAACAACGAACACAATTTCATGCGGATGCACTAGTAGCGACTCAAACCCCTGAAAATTTAATAAGCAGAGGTTTGTTGGATCAAGTGGGGCATCTTCTCGGGGAGCTTGGGGTGCCAGAGGCTATTCGTGGTCCTGGGGCTTTACATTACTTGGGTGATATAGTTTCGGCTCAGGCTAGTACACTCGGCTTTAAAGACGGGTTTTTGATTATCAGTGTAGTCTACGTTGTCGCCATGTGTCCCGCTTGGATTCTTGGCAGTTCGAAACCTCCGGTAAAAAAACGTCAATCTAGTCATAAAAAATAATTACCGAATAGGTTTCCAACTGTTTGCCATTTTTTCCGCCGCCTTCTGATCTTTCATCGAAATATCTGCGCTGAGTTCAGCTCTATGTTCGGCTGCTTTTATGTGCCCGCTTTTCGTAGCCAAAATAAGGTACATCAGACCCTTTGCTGGATTTTTTTCAATTCCTTTTCCGCGGATGAGTCTCACACCTATATGGTTTTGTGCTCTAACGTGGCCCTGATCGGCCGCAGCTAAAAACCATTTTGCCGAGAGTCCAAGACTTCTTGAAACTCCCTTGCCATCTCGGTATCGCTTGCCTAAGTTATATTGTGCCTTATCGAATCCTTTTTCGGCTGCCAAAGCAACGTATTTCGCAGCCTTTACCTGATCCTGGTCGATACCAAAACCGTAGTCATACATTCTACCGAGGGCATACTGTGAGCGCACCAAACCAAGGTCAGAAGCTTTTTTTAGCCAGTCAACAGCTTTTTTATAATTTTGTTCTACGCCATTGCCCACAATGTAAGCCATAGCAATGTTGTGTTGGGCCTCCGCATCCCCATTTTCTGCTGCTTTCTCCCACCATTGAACTGCGCGCTTGTAACTTTGCGCTCGGCCTTTCCCCTCTGCGAACATTACGCCGATATTGAATTGAGCTCGGGGGTCTCCTTTCTCAGCCAGAGGTTTCCAGATTTTGAGGGCACCAATAAAATTACCATTTTGATATGCATTCCATCCAGCTCTGAAATCAGCTTTTGCACTCGCGATGACCTCACAATTTACCATTATAGTGGTCGCTACCATGGCTACTAGTGCAAGTGAGTATCGTCTATACTTACAGCTTCCAATGGAATTTCGGGCTCTTCTTTTGCCTATCATCATTAGTTTCCTTACTGTCATTTCGGAGCCCTCACGCCGAATGAGGAGGCTTTTGCGCGAAGCGTTTCTATAAGGCCTTGCATACCGCTTTTCTTTATAATGGTAGTAAATTCGGCACGCTGAGCCACAACCATGCTAATTCCCTCAACCATGACATCCAGTATCAGAAATGCACCTTTCGAGTAGCGAATGCGCCAACTCGCTTTTAAAGGGGGACCACTAGGGCGCTGAATTTCGGTTGTAACGAGTACGTCACCTTTTTTTCCGACATTTTTAGAGGCGGTGATTGTAAACTGTTCACCAGCGTAACCACCTAATCTCTTTGCATATGTTAATGTAATAAAACTTTCAAAAAGATCTCGGTACACGCTTTTTTGCTCATTAGAGGCGCTGCGCCATGCGCGTCCGACGACAAATCGGCCAATTGCTTCAATTGCAAGATTTTCACCTAAAAGTGTGCGGACTTTGTGTTCGCGCTCGGTGAGCGGGATGCCCTTGTCGCCAAGTATGCCAAGGGTCTTCGTTGCAAGTTTGTCCATATACCGCTTAGCGTCATCAGGGACAGTAGCTGCACTAGCATTTTCATTAGCGATATGCAGGGAGGTAAGAAAAATAGCGATACAAACCCACCGCATGATAGAAACATTAGGTCTAAACATCGCCTCTCCGCAAATAGGTGGTAGGATAAGATACAAGTACTACTCGGTAGTCACAAAACCATCAAGATTTGGTTTTAAAACTTAAAAAAAAACTTTGATATGTTTTACACTAGGGCCAATGATGATTTTGGCAGGATTGTAAATGTTGCGAGCTAGTTTTATTGATACAAGAAAACAGGCAACATAATTCGGAAAATCGCGATGGGTTTCAGGGAGAGTTGAAAATGGGCAATAAACAAGATGATATGAGGGTCGTCCCCCTAGATGCGCCACTAGGAGCTGAGATTGTTGGTATCGATCTCAGTGAGCCTTTATTGGATGATACGATCCATAGAATTTTACAGGCTTGGTATGATCATGTGGTTATTTTTTTTCGCGACCAAAAACTCAGTAACAGAAATCTTGTGGCCGTAGCAGAGTATTTTGGAGAGCCAGAGCACTCTCCACCAAACAAGTCCGGAAATACTTGGTTGGCTGAATTTCCCGAATTAACTTGCATTTCTAACATCAAAAAGGATGGAAGGCCTATTGGTAGTTTGGGTAACGGTGAAGCGATATGGCATACAGATATGTCGTATATAGATAAACCGCCAACGGCGAGCATGCTTTACGCTTTGGAAATTCCAAGCGCTGGCGGTAGCACTCATTTTATGGATATGTATAAGGTCTATGAAACTCTGCCCGATGACATCAAAGAAAAAATTTGGGGAAGGTTGGCAGTGCACGATGCGACTTACACTAGCGCTGGTGAAGTACGTAAAATTTATGAGGAATTTGAGGGCAATACAGATTCTGAAAAAGCTCCTGGTGCACATCATCCTCTAGTAGTGTCTCATCCAGAGACGGGGAAACGAGCTTTGTTCTTAGGACGGAAATCAGGTGCATCGAATATTATTGGAGAAACTGATACAGAATTATTTAATAGGCTTTGGGATCATTGTGATGCCAGTTCATTTTCGTGGGGACACGATTGGCGCGTGGGTGACTTGCTTATCTGGGATAACCGTTGTTGCATGCATTATCGAGAATCGTTCAACGATAATGATCGTCGTAGAATGCATCGCGCACAAATAAAAGGTGCTTCTCCTCGGGCGGCATGGTCCCATTCATAATGGCTATAGCTCTGCTGGATCTGTTTAATTAGGGCTCATTCTACCAACGGTGGGTTTTTTATCGCGAGCGCATAACAGAGATAACTATGACATGACTTTGAATGTTACTGAAACTGGTTATGTGACTGGTTGATCTTCAACCAAATGGTGTCATTGCGTTGCATTTCAAGAAAGGGGCATTTTTATGGGATTTGCTAAAAAGTTTGCGGAAAGTATTGGCAGCCTAGGGACAGAAATTTTAAACGAAGAAGTAAATCGTTGGGTGATATACGGATTGCTCGACTACATTGCGGTAACTTTGGCGGGCTCAAACGAGCCGTGCACCGAAATTGCGCGCAAAGTATTTGGGCGCGGGTCAGTTGGTAAATCTCTCATTTATGGGAAAGCATGTAGAATGAGTGCTCTTGATGCGGCACTTGTAAACGGGACAGCGTCGCACGCCCATGATTTTGATGATATGAATAATTCGATGGGTGGTCATCCCTCGGCAGTTTTGTTCCCAGCTATTTTGGCACTTGCTGAAGATACTAATGCGACAGGTAAAGAGATAATGCATGCCTACGTCGTCGGTTTTGAGACGCAAGCCCGGTTGGGTAAAGCTGTGCACATGCACCATTATGAGAAGGGGTGGCATCCTACTTCCACTATGGGGACATTCGGAGCGACAGCAGCATGTTGCACTCTTCTTAAAATGACGCCTGCTCAAATTGAAAATGCGATAGCGATCGCAGCTTCAATGGCATCAGGTATAAAGTCTAATTTTGGTACTATGACTAAACCTCTACATGCGGGACTTGCCTGTCGTAATGGCATTCAGGCTGCATGCTTGGCGCAGGCCGGTTTCATGGGTGCTCCCGATGCTTTCGAACATAGTCAGGGGTTCTTTGAGGTATACAATGGCAGTGGCACCTACAACATTGAAAAGGTCTTTGATGGTTTTGGTGATCCTCTTGATATTTTGGACCCAGGTATAGCTATTAAGCAATATCCCTGTTGCGGTTCAACACACTCGGCTGCTGACGTGGCAATAGAGCTTTACGAAGATGAAGGAATACCTATTGATAAAATCAAGCACGTGGATGTTTGGACACATCCACGTCGTTTGAAACACACTAATAAACCTAATCCTCAGGGAGTACTTGATGCAAAATTTTCAGTCCAGTATGTAGTGTCCCGATGCTTGTTGGAGGGGCGAGTTATTCTCGAGCATTTCGAGAAGGGGGCATACAATGATTCAACTGTACGATTGCTTATGAGCCGTCTAAAAGCAGCACCTCATCCAGATATGGATCCAGAATCTTACGATCATTTTGGTGCTGAGGTGCGTGTTGAAAAAGAAGACGGTACGGTGGTCGTTCGAACTACAAAAGCAGCTCGTGGGCGCTCAACCTCTGATCCTATTTCAGCAGAAAAAATGAGAGCAAAATTTAATACATGTGCAGCAAGGGTCTTGCCCCTTGAGCGAGCAAATGCTGTGTACGAGGCAATTCAAGAAATTGAAGAGTGCGATAGCATTCAGTCTTTTTCTTCACTCGTAGAAAATGGGGATGCTGATTTAACTTGTGCAGCCGAATAATACTTAGCTTAAAAAGCCCCCTCCATTAACGTGTATCGTTTGACCGGAAATAAATCGTGCATCTGGACTACAGAGAAACTGAATGGTCCGACCAACGTCGGCAGGCTCGCCGACAAATCCCACAGGGGGAACATTTCCAGAGGGTTCTCCCGCACTGGCAGCTCTCTCGCCGCCGATACGCCCTGGAGCAACTACATTTACCGTGATACCGTCGGCAGCTAGTTCATTGGTGAGGCAATGCATAAGGCCAACCAAGCCCATTTTGCTAGTGGATACGTGACATCGGTCTGGGTACCCGAGGTGAGGGCCTATACCCCCCAAGAAAATTATTCGGCCCCACTTCTTACCAATCATATATTTCACAGCTGATCGAGTGCAAAGAAAGGAACCATTTAACACTATAGATGTGATTTTTTTCCATTCTTTGAAAGACATATCAACTATTTTATTGTGACCTCTATTCGCGGCATTATTTACGAGAATATCCAGACCTCCATACGCGCTAGCCACATGACCAATCATTTCTTTCACCTGCGCTTCGTCTGTTATGTCAGCCATATGAACCATGGCTGTGCCTCCTGCATCATTTATCTCAGCGACAACATTTTCAGCAAGTGTTTTGGAGTTTTTGGCATTGATAACAATTTTGGCACCATCTTCAGCAAGCCGAATGGCCGCGTCACGGCCAGAACGTCGAACCGCCCCCGTTAGTAGGGCAACTTTGCCTGTGAGCGGTTTGTTCATTTCTATTATCCTTCGTTAAAGTTCCAAGAGTATTGCAAGGCTTAGTCTAAAGCCGTCTTGATAATACCTAAATTGGTTGTTTTCAGAGAATGATGATTGTAAAATCTAGCCTATAATCCACTATTCTCGCTGAGGCTCAAACGATTACTTCTTTATCGCGTAACTTTCTTATTTCCTCATCATCATAGCCGAGAGATTTAAGTACTTCCTCATTATATTCACCGTATTCTGGTGTCTTTAATCGAGCTCCTTTTTCGTGCCCCTGAATGTTGATAGCATTGCCATTAATTTCGGTCTCGCCCAGTTCTGGGTGTTCGACTTTCCAAGTAACACCAAGGTGTTTTACCTGCGGATCTTCCACTAGCTGTGCAATATTGTATTGTGGGCCGCAGGGCACGCCAATCTCATTCAATCTAGCTACCACCTCTGAGGTAGGAAAACGCCTCGTCACCTCGGAGACTGCTTCATTCACAGCGATCCTATTTTTAAATCTGAGATCGTTAGTCCGAAAGTCCTCGACCTCTAATAGCTCCTCGCAGTCAAGCGCTTTACAAAACCTTTTGAACATATGATCCCCGCCGGCTGCCAAGTTCACATGGCCATCTTTTGTTGGGAAAAGATTAGTGGGTACATTTATGGGGTGCTCATTACCAACTTGTGGTGGTAGATCTCCAACCATAGTCCAGCGAGCCAGCTGGTAATCGAGCATGCCAACCATTGCTTCTAAAAGTGAAGTATGTACCCAACGGCCTTTGCCAGTGCGATGACGTTCATGCAGAGCCGTCAATACGCCGATGGCAAGATACATGCCGGCGGTCAAATCACATATCGGGATACCTACACGCATTGGACCTCGATCCGCTTCACCGGTAATTGATTGCAAACCACCCATGCCTTGGGCGATTTGGTCCACGCCAGGACGTGGAGCGTAGGGACCGGTCTGCCCAAATCCTGAGATTGATCCATAAATAATTCTAGGGTTAATTTCTTCACATTCTCGGTAACTAATCTTAAGTCGATTTTTAACATCGGCACGAAAATTTTCAACGATGATGTCGGCTTTGGCGACCATTTTCATGAAAATAGCGTGCCCCTCCGGTTTTTTTAGGTCCAAAGTCACACTGCGCTTGTTTCTGTGAAGATTAAAAAAGTCAGGTTGATTTCGTTGGGTATTTTGGCCTTTCATGCGCGGGTCCGCCTTAGCTGTGGCTTCAACCTTTATAACGTGTGCCCCCCAATCAGCCAGCATACGAACGCAAGTGGGCCCGGCGCGGGCGCGTGTCAAATCGAGCACAACAAGATCGGACATAGGTAAGTCGTTATTTGCAGCTGATGCATCAAGCGGGTTAGACATGACGGTTCTCCCTGGTTGAAAAATCTCAAACAAGCCTATCTCAAGCAGTTCCGCCTGCATAGCTGCAGATATTTTTGTTCCTGGTGGATAGTTTGAATTGGCGCTAACAACTGCGGTCTTGCGGCAATAAGAGCAATTAGCGGTGATGCCCCTGACCACTTTTATAATTAGGAAGTTATTGACCATTGGAAGAATACTTCCGAAGGTCTGAAATCATGCCAAGAAAGTAGGCATGAGTGCTAAATTAAACGAACCAAACGATACAAAATTACTTGCGGTTAGAAAAACACGTGGAATTATTAGCCATTTTCCGGGAAATTAGAATGATAATCTTCATCTATTTGCACCGCGCTGGTTTGTAATAATTCCATATTCTTCTATGCGCCGGTTTTTTTCAAAATTAAACATTAAGCGACGTGACTCCTCAGCAGCGTCAAGGTCAATCGTGTGCGTAACAATCTCGTCGGCGAGCGTCTTTGTTTGTGCGGCGAGTTTTCCGTTAGGGTCAACAATGACGCTCGAGCCAACCATCGGCGAACCATCCTCAGTACCAGCCTTTGCAACAGATACTACCCAATTTGCATTTTGATAAGCACCAGCTTGAACTGTCAAATTACTGTGATAGGTGTAAAGCTCTTCCTCATTTTCCCCAGTATGCCTATTTGATGCGACAGAATTGTAGCCAATCAGAACAATCTCTGCACCTTTAAGAGCAAGGACCCGAAAAGTCTCGGGCCAGCGCCGATCATTACAAATAGCCATCCCAATTTTTGCCCCGAAAGCCTCTGTGACTGGAAAGCCCAGATTCCCGACAGAAAAATATTTTTTTTCGAGCTGCTGCCGAGCATATTCTTGCACAGGAGCTGAGGTCCCTGGTAGGTGAATTTTTCTATACTTATTTATGATATGGCCTTCGGGGCTCACTAAAATAGCAGTATTGTAT
>MDTC01150423.1_pt1 | contig 17215 bp, 10 predicted proteins | sample 811181 | NCBI WGS metagenome assembly MDTC01 (sample SAMN05326644, study PRJNA326480) | marine metagenome | isolation source: seawater | place: Pacific Ocean: North | collected 2011 | reverse complement strand
GCCTTTCCACTCATACGGTTTGTCACAGCAAACCTCTTTCGCAAGGTCCATACCCTTAAGCCCGGGGAATTCCTGCGCTAATTTCAGCGCTTTCTGCTCGTCAAGCTCACCGACAATAATACAGCCATTCTGAGCGCCCTTTTCTCGTAGTATTCGAGTCAAACGACGCGTATCGATATCAGCAATACCCACCACATTATGACGCTGCAAATAGGCACTGAGTGTTTCTTCTTTTCGAAAGTTACTGGCCTTCATAGCCAGATCACGAATGATTAATCCTTTCGCCCACACATTATCAGATTCTTGATCTTCTGAGTTAGTGCCTGTATTGCCAATGTGGGGATAAGTGAGGGTAACAATTTGTTCGGTGTAAGATGGGTCGGTAAGAATTTCCTGATAGCCTGTCATTGCCGTATTAAAGACAACTTCACCGACGGCGGAGCCTTCCGCTCCTATTGCGGTTCCGCGAAAAACGGACCCGTCGGCAAGCACCAGAATCGCTCGTTTAGCGGATTGACTCGCTAGAATACTCAAGGGCAACCTCCGTACATAAAAAAACGGGTGAATCAAATAATTTGACTTCGCCCGCCTTGCGTCCTGAACCGCGCATTTTGCCTGTTACATCCAAAAGCACGTTAACTGACTGAATTAACTGCCCGAATTGACTTAGGCAAATTGCACTTATTCTACGAAATTTTACGGAAATCGTCCAGTTATATTTACTGCTCGAGCAGTTGACTGAACACCTTGTTTAGCTCGAGTATGTCCTGCATACCATAGTTGCCGGGCTTTTGCCCTTGTAACCATAAGCCAGCATTGATAGCGCCTTGAGCAAAGGTGTTTCTATTACTGACTTTGTGGCCTAACTCTATACGCTCACCTTCTGTGGCAAGGGTAACCTGATGCTCACCAATAATATCGCCCGCCCGCATCACCGAAAAGCCGATACTGTCATCTTGCCTGACGCCATCACCACGAACGCCGCCGTCCACTTCATTCCAGTTTTGACGACGCCCACTTGCGGCGGCCTCCCCAAGTGCTATAGCCGTACCTGAGGGTGCATCTTTTTTGTGTTTATGGTGGGCTTCAAATATCTCAATGTCAGCTGTTGATAAAGCTGCACTCGCTAATGCAACTAACTGCTCTAATAAAGCCACTCCCACACTGGTATTGCGTGCGTAGAGTACAGGAATCTGCTCAGAGGCGATTGCCAGCATGCGTTGTTGCTCATCCGTAAGCCCTGTCGTGCACACCACAATAGGAAGTTGGTTTTTCGAAGCATAGGTTAAATTCTCTTCCAGTGCTTCGGGCAGCGAAAAGTCAATAAGCACATCAATGTTCTGTGCATTGGTGTTTTGCAATGACGTGTACTTGAGGCCGGTATCTAGCTCTTTTCCAAAAACACTACTGGTTGAGCGGACAATTGCAGCCGTCAATTCTGCCTTTTTACTTTGCCCAAGCGCAGTAACAACCGCTTGCCCCATGCGCCCGGACGCACCCAAAACACCCACTTTCAACATTGTTAAGACTCCGTTTTTACTGTGCTGTCATCCTGCAACAGGTTTTCACTACGTGCAACCACTCGTGACACCATCATATCACCAGTCACATTTGTGAGCGTGCGCGCCATATCGATAATGCGGTCAATGGCAGCAATAAAGGCGATACCTTCCAGCGGCAAGCCAATAACGTTCAAGGTGACCGTCAACATAACCAATGCGGTACCGGGAACCCCGGCTGTACCTACTGACGCCAGTGTTGCGGTAAGCATGATAAGTCCGTAATCCATCCATTCTAACGGAATACCATAAAGCTGAGCGATAAAAATGGATGCCACAGCGGGGTAAATACCACCGCAACCGTCCATATTTATAGTAGCCCCCAGAGGCAACACAAAGCTTGCGTAGTCTTTTGAGACTTTAAGGCGTTCTGTTACCGCTCTGTGAGCTGCCGGTAAAGAACCGAACGAGCTACAGGTCGTAAATGCAACTATCTGAGCATCAAATACGGCTTTAAAAAATTCCCGGACACTCATACCGCCGGCTGTTCTCACCAAGCCCCCGTAAACAACAACGATATGAATAAGGCACGCAAGGTAAATAACCCCAACAAACTTAGCCAGTGGCAGCAATGTTGAAAAGCCATATTCACCAATAACCCAGGACATAAGGCCAAATACGCCAACAGGCGTCAGTTGTAAAACCATGCGAGTGATTTCATACATAACCTCAGCGCCGGACTTTATCGTCTTACGTAACGGCTCTGCCTTCTGACTGAGTCGCTGAATGGCAATGCCAACTAACGCCGCAAAAACCACTATTTGCAGAACATTACCTTCTGTCAGCGACGCAAATGGGTTATCAGGAACAAAGTTGAGAAAAACTTCTGACACACTCGGAATGGTTTTTTCATTTTGTTCAGTTGGGGTCAAAACGGTTTCCGGGCTAATGTCGATAACGGTCGCCAGTGTCAAACCTATTGCACTGGCAATAACCGCTGTGAACATGAATAAACCAATGGTTTTTACACCCAGTCGCCCTAATTTTTTGCCATCGTTTAGATCAGTAATAGCGCTGACAATGGCACAGAATATTAATGGAGCCACGAGCATTTTTATGGCTTTAATAAAAAGGTCACCCAATGGCTTTAAGGCAACACCTACTTCCGGCGCTAAGCCACCAATCAGCATACCAGCAGCAAATGCTCCTAACACGCGCTGCCAAAACGGAATTGCGAACCACACTTTCAACATACTACTGCCCGTTGTTCTGATAAATGGGCGCTAGATTAGTGTGTCACTTTACAAAGGGAAAGAACCGGTTGATATACCTTATAACCGTTTAAACAAAAAGCGCGGCATAATAGACCGCGCTTGTTTGCTGACTTTAGGACCTGGTCATTACTCAGCCTGTTTATCGAGCGATGCAGGTCGTTGACAGTTAGGCGTGTTACCTGCAGCAACTGCTTGCTGGTACCGACTTTGAAGTGAGGGTATTTGTGCTTCTAAGTCCTGAATACGAGTGTCCGGATTCGGGTGAGTTGATAATAACTCCGGTGGAGCGGCTCCGCCAGACGCGGCTTTCATATTGCGCCATAACTCCGGCGCTTGGTCGAGCTGAAAACCGGCGTCAGCCATATACTCTAGACCTAACTCATCTGACTCAGACTCATGCGTTCTAGAGTACGGCAAAAGTACACCGACTTGAGCACCAATCCCCAATGCCGCCATTAACAGGCCAGCTTCATCACTGTCCATTTGAGTGCTGGCGATAACACCACCAATCTGTAATCCTAAGCCGACTAGCATATTACTGGAAATGCGTTCATTGCTGTGTTCAGCAATGACATGACCAATTTCGTGTCCAATAACCGCCGCTAACTGATGCTGATTTTCCGCAGTTTCCAGCAAGCCGTTATAAACACCTATATAACCACCAGGTAGTGCAAAAGCATTGACCGTTGGTTCATCAAACACAGTGACTTCCCAGTCCATCTGCGCATAGTCACCCGGCAAAGTCTCAACCAAAGCATCGGTAACACAACGCACGTATGCGTTAACCTGTTCATCTTGGTTGATTTTACCTTCTTTACGCATTTCCTCGTAGGAGGCAGCACCCATCTTGTTCAACTCACTGCTCGGATAGAGCTGCAACTGTGAACGTCCGGTTGGTGACTGTGCACAACTGGCCAGAGTCACTGCTGCTGTTATACCTAACAAAACTGTTTTAAGCTGCATCCGCTGCCTCCAATCATTAGCTAATACACTATAGTGATAGCCAATTTATCCGCGTAAGTCATCAAAAAACTGTTTTACGCCGTCGAAAAACCCTTTTTCTTTGGGTCTAAACTTGGCAGCTTCGTCCCCAGTTCCCATAGACTCTTCCAGTTCTTCAAGCATTTCACGCTGCTTTGCCGAAAGGTTCACAGGTGTCTCTATAACCACCTTACAAATAAGATCACCAACGGCACCAGTTCTTACCGATTTCACGCCTTTGCCACGCATGCGGAAATGTTTTCCGGTCTGCGTTTCTTTTGGAACTTTTAGCTTCACTTTGCCATCCAGCGTTGGCACTTCAATGTCTCCACCTAACGCGGCTTTTGTAAAGCTTACCGGCACTTCGCAGTACAGGTTATTACCGTCGCGAGAAAAAATTGGGTGTTCACGGACATGTACTTGAACATATAAGTCCCCTGCTGGAGCGCCGTTCTCACCCGCTTCACCTTCATTGGCTAAGCGAATACGGTCGCCAGTATCCACGCCGGCCGGAATCTTAACCGACAAGGTCTTAGTTTCTTCTTTGCGACCCTGTCCGTGACACGTGCGGCATGGATCGCTGATAATAGTACCTTTACCGCGGCATTGTGGGCAGGTTTGCTGGACAGCAAAAAAGCCCTGGCGCATCTGAATTTGACCCGCTCCGTGACAATGACCACAGGTTTGCGGTTTGCTGCCTTTCTTGGCACCGCTACCGTCACAGTCTTCACATTCAACCAAGGTTGGAATTTTTAACTCAACGGTTTTACCACGTACGGCTTCTTCCAACGACATATCCAGGTTGTAGCGTAAATCCGCGCCACGCTGCGCACGTGCCTGCTGACGGCGACCACCGCCACCGAAAATATCACCGAATACATCACCAAAAATATCAGCAAAATCGGCACCACCGCCGAATCCGCCGGCGCCCGGGCCGCCACCGCCCTGACGTGCCTGTTCGAAGGCTTCGTGCCCATATTGGTCATACATCTGGCGCTTCTGCGGGTCAGATAAGACCTCGTAGGCTTGCTTTATCTCTTTAAACTTTAACTCGAGGTCTTTATCGCCTTTGGTGCGATCTGGGTGATATTTCATCGCCATACGTTTGTATGCTTTTTTAATATCACGATCGCTGGCGTCTTTTGAGACCCCAAGAATTTGATAGAAATCTTGTGTCGCCATAATGTTACGTCTTCTGTCCTACTCTGATACGAATACACGGGCATTACCTTGCGGCAACACCCGTGTTGATTAGCGAAGTTGCCTTAGTGCTTACTTCTTATCGTCGTCTTTGACTTCTTCAAATTCAGCATCGACAACGTCGTCATCTGCTTTTGACGAAGACTGCTCACCACCGGCTGCGCCTTCAGCACCTTGCTGAGCTTGCTGCTGTTGAGCGGCTTCCATCAATTTTTGAGACGCTTCCATCAGAGCTTGAGACTTCGCATCGATGGCTTCTTTGTCGCCTTCTTTGGCTGCTTGCTCAAGTTCTTCACACGCTTTCTCGATGGCGTCTTTGTCTTCTTGAGACAGAGCGTCACCAACTTCTTTCAGCTGGTTACGAGTTGCGTGAACTAAGCCGTCAGCTTGGTTACGCGCCTGCACCATCTCTTCGAACTTCTTATCTTCTTCAGCGTGGGCTTCTGCGTCTTTCACCATTTTATCGACTTCAGACTCATCCAGACCAGAAGACGCTTTAATGGTGATCTTCTGCTCTTTACCCGTGTCTTTGTCTTTCGCCGATACGTGCAAGATACCGTCTGCATCAATATCGAACGTGACTTCGATTTGCGGTACGCCACGCGCTGCCGGGCGGATACCTTCTAAGTTAAACTGACCCAGTGACTTGTTATCGGCTGAGCGCTTACGTTCACCCTGGATAACGTGGATAGTTACCGCAGACTGGTTGTCTTCAGCTGTTGAGAACGTTTGCGATTCTTTAGTCGGAATCGTGGTGTTCTTCTCAATCAACTTAGTCATTACACCGCCCATGGTTTCGATACCCAGTGACAGCGGACATACATCCAATAACAGTACGTCTTTTACATCACCTGACAAGACACCACCTTGAACCGCAGCACCCACTGCAACAGCTTCATCCGGGTTCACGTCACGACGTGGCTCTTTGCCAAAGAAGTCAGTAACCGCAGCGCTCACTTTCGGCATACGAGTCTGACCACCGACCATAATAATGTCGTTAATGTCGCTTACTGACAGGTCTGCATCTGCCAATGCCTGCTTAACCGGCTCCAGTGACTTAGTAATTAAGTCTTCAACCAGTGACTCAAGCTTCGCACGAGTTACTTTAATTGCCATGTGCTTAGGACCGGTATTGTCTGCCGTAATATAAGGCAGGTTCACTTCGGTCTGCTGTGCCGATGACAGTTCAATTTTTGCTTTCTCTGCCGCTTCTTTTAAGCGCTGCATTGCTAATGGATCTTTACGCAGATCAATGCCCTGGTCTTTTTCAAACTGCTCAACTAAGTAGTTGATTAAGCGGTTATCAAAGTCCTCACCACCTAAGTGCGTGTCACCGTTAGTCGCTAATACTTCAAACGTGTGCTCGCCTTCAACTTCATCAATTTCGATGATAGAGATATCGAAGGTACCACCACCTAAGTCATAAACCGCAATGACATTGTCGCCAGACTTCTTGTCCATACCGTAGGCTAATGCAGCAGCGGTCGGCTCGTTGATGATACGTTTAACTTCTAAGCCTGCGATTTTACCTGCGTCTTTAGTTGCCTGACGCTGAGCGTCATTAAAGTATGCAGGGACAGTAATAACGGCGTCTGTTACTTTCTCGCCCAGGAACTCTTCTGCGGTTTTCTTCATTTTCTTCAGAACTTCTGCAGAAATTTGTGGTGGTGCCTTTTTATCACCATCCACTTCTACCCAAGCGTCGCCATTGTCTGCTTTAACGATTTTATAAGGCATAATGCCAATATCGCGCTGGACTTCGTCGTCCTGAAAACGACGGCCAATTAAACGCTTAATTGCGAATAAAGTTTTGTTCGGGTTAGTTACTGCTTGGCGTTTTGCTGGTGAACCCACCAAAATCTCGCCGTCGTCAGTAAATGCAACCACTGAAGGTGTTGTGCGGTCACCTTCACCGTTTTCGATAACGCGTGCTTTGCCACCGTCTAGTACAGCAACACAAGAGTTTGTTGTACCTAAGTCAATACCAATTGTTTTGCCCATGATTCGTCTCCAACTCCAGATTCATGAAATTTGTTTCGTTACCCCTTATTTGGGGTCTCTTCATTTTGATTTCAACACCCTATGTAAGGATATTTGATTAATCTTTATGCTTTCGTATCGACGCCCGAGTCTGAATTACGCGCAACCATAACCATAGCGGGACGCAGCAAGCGGCCATTTAGTTCGTAGCCTTTCTGCATGACAGCCATAATAGTGTTATTTGAGTGCTCGCTAGACTCTTGCATCGACATGGCCTGGTGCAAATCAGGGTTAAAGGCTTCGCCTTCTTCTCCTACCGCTTTCACACCAAACTTTTCCAGGGTTGAGGTCAGACTCTTGTAAGTCAGCTCAATACCTTCAATAAAATTGCGGCTCGACTCGTCTTGCTGGTCGGCTAGCTGTAGTGCTCTTTCCAGGTTATCCACGGACGTTAGCAATTCATTGGCGAACTTCTCTAGCGCGAACTTATGCGCTTTTTCCACGTCCTGGCTTGCACGACGTCGTACGTTTTCCATTTCAGCCTGCGTACGCAACACCGACTCACGCTGGTCTTTCGCCTGTGCTTCAGCTTTACTCAGTGCCAACTCAAGCTCGGCAATTTTGTCGGTTTGGTCGGCAGATGTGCCTGCTGTTTCTGCTTCCGCAGCTGTTGTGTCCTGTTGCATTGCTTCTTCTGCCGCTTGCGCAGCCTGCTGCTCTGCTTGCTGTTGCTCGACCGTCTGGTCAACATTCTGTTCAGTCTGTTGGTCTTTTTTATTCGCCATATTTGACTCTCTTCAGTCCGGTTTAAATTGAGGTTGCCAAGTTAATGGGGGCAAGTTTTTTACTTTCAAGGGGCTTTCTATGACTTGATAAATTTTCCACCTGATCGTAGCGTAAACAGCCTAAACCACAGGAACTGTCATTATGAGCGCATTTCAGAGAATTGGCTTACTCGGCAAGGTCAATGACCGCGGCACACAACTCACTTTAGAAACGGTAACGACGGCACTAAACGAACGTGGCTATGACATAGCACTTGAGTCCCGCACTGCTGAACAGTTACCTCAAAAACTGCTTGAGTCCGGTAAAATCAAAACCATAAACTTAGCAGAGCTTGGAGAGTGGGCTGACATTGCCGTTGTTGTTGGTGGTGATGGCAATATGTTAGGTGCGGCAAGGGCGCTCTGCGAACATGACATTGGGGTCATTGGTGTGAATCGGGGTAATTTAGGCTTTTTGACTGACCTGGACCCTGACGAAGTAATGACTCACTTGCTTAACGTTTTAGAAGGCGAATACCACGTTGAAAAGCGTTTTCTACTTTCTGCTGAAGTGATTAGCAACGGATCTCCAGCAGGTGCAGGACGCGCCATTAACGAAATTGTTCTGCATTCTGACAAAGTCGCTCACATGATAGAGTTCGAGCTCTACATTGATGATCACTTTGTTTTTAGTCAGCGCTCTGACGGGTTAATTTGCGCTACGCCTACGGGCTCCACCGCCTATTCTCTGTCTGGAGGCGGCCCCATATTACACCCTAACCTCAATGCGATGACTCTGGTTCCTATGTTTCCTCACACATTAAGTAGCCGCCCTATTGTTGTTGATGGCGAAAGCCATATTCGACTACGCGCAGCTTACGACAACGATCTATTACAAATTAGTTGTGACGGTCACGTACGTATGGCAGTGCACCCGGGCGACGACATTGTGCTTAAAAAGCATGACCATACGCTGAAAATGATTCACCCGGTTGATCACAATTATTACCACGTATTGCGTAACAAACTTGGCTGGGGCAGCCGACTTTTTTAGAAGAAATTTCATACTGAGCTTGCAATAACAAAATAGTACTGTATAAATACTGTATAAACTGTACAAAACAACAGTGCTTTTATACGTACATGTCAATAAGGTGCATTTATGTTAGCTCAGTTACACATCCGCAATTTTGCTGTCGTTAAATCTCTGGATATCGACTTCTCAAAAGGCATGACCGCTATCACTGGTGAGACCGGTGCAGGTAAATCTATTGCTTTAGACGCTTTAAGCTTATGTTTAGGTGCCAGGGCTGATGCTAACTGGGTACGACCAGGCGAGGACAAAGCGGAAATAAGCGCTGTTTTTACCGTAGAGCCAAACAGCCCTGCAGCCCAGTGGCTTAACCACAATGACTTTGATGCAGAAGAAGACTGTATTCTACGACGTGTCATTCAGCGTGACGGTCGTTCAAAAGCCTGGATAAACGGCACGCCTGTTGCGCTGAACCAACAGAAATTATTAGCACCACTATTAGTTAATATCCACGGGCAGCATGAACACCAACTATTATTGAAAGAAGAGCACCAGTTAGAACTGCTCGACAACTACGCAAGACACACAGGGTTACTGTCAGAGGTTGCAACGCAATACCGTCAATGGTTCGAGCTTGAAAAAGAATATAAACACTATGTTCAACAACAAGACGAACTCGAAGCTCAGCGACAATTGCTCGAATACCAAGTCGAAGAATTGAATGACTTTGCTATTGCCGAAGGTGAATTTGAAGAGCTCGAACAACGCCATAAAAAGTTAAGTCACAGTAAGTACCTCATGGAAGCCAGTGCTTTTTCACTCAGTGCGCTTTACGAGGGTGAGCATAACAATGCAACAGGGCTGGTTTCTTCGGCGAATCAGCGACTAGAGGAAGCTGCGGATATCGATGAGCAGTTAAAGCCTGTTTGCCAACTCTTAGAACAAGCCAAAGTCCATATTGAGGAAGCTGCGCTCGAGCTAAGGCATTATCAGGATGAACTCGAGCTTGACCCCGCTGAGCTCGACATTGTTGAAGAGCGGTTAAGCAAAGCTATTAGCTTAGCGAAAAAGCATCAGGTTGCAGCTGCTGACTTATGGCAACACCATCAAAAGCTGAACGCCGAACTCGATAATATTGTGAATGCTGATAAAAACCTTGAGCAGCTTGATTCTGATCGCCAACAGGCGGAAGCCGATTACCGGGAGTTAGCACAAAAACTCTCTAGCAGCCGTGAAAAGGCGGCAGATGAACTCAGTAAGAAAATTACACAATCAATGCATGAGCTCAATATGCCTCATGGCCGATTTATTATTAATGTCGAGCATGACACGGATAAAAAAGCGTCTCGTCTGGGTACCGATGATATTCAGTTCGAAGTAACAACTAACCCTGGCCAGCCACTGCAGTCTCTCAGTAAAGTTGCATCGGGCGGTGAACTTTCACGTATTAGCCTTGCCATACAGGTCATGACAGCAACCCAAAAGTCAGTACCAACAATGATGTTCGACGAAGTCGATGTTGGTGTCAGTGGCCCAACTGCCGCTATTGTTGGAAAAATGCTGCGCGAGCTTGGGCAAACAGCTCAAGTTATTTGCGTTACGCATTTGCCACAGGTTGCTGCAAAAGCTGACAACCAGTTCCAGGTCAGTAAATATAGTGACAATGACGAAACAGAAACTATGGTGACAGCGCTAAGTCACAATGAACGTGTCACAGAGCTTGCCCGCTTACTGGGTGGGGATAGTGTAACGGACATGGCTAAAGCTAACGCGAAAGAGCTTTTAGCGAGTTAGTCGCTGACTGTGCTGGTGTTCAGCGGCTGCTTTGTTTATCATCGTCAAAAGTTAAATACAGTTATAAAAAAGAGAAATAGGTATTTCATGACCAAATTTGCAGTTTGTATCGCCGCATTGCTGAGCTTAGGTGGTTGCTCTGTGCTCGATAGCATGGTTTACAGAATAGATATTCCTCAAGGCAATTACCTTGAGCAAGACGATGTTGATAAGCTTCGTGTCGGAATGACTGAAGAGCAGGTTATTTACGTATTAGGCAAGCCTGTCGCTGAAAACAGCTTCGACTCAGATCGCTGGGTGTACTTGTACAATATGAACCCGAACGAAGGTAAAGTTTACCGTAAAGAACTGATCTTAACTTTCAATAATAAACGTTTAAGTGATTTAAGCGGCGACTTTGCTAAGTCAGATCAGTTTGATCAGCCTCTCGATCAATAAAAACCTAATATGAACTAAGGAGCATTATGGCGAACTCCTCAAAGACTGATGAGCTCGTCCGTGTTGTCCGAAGTCCCAGTGACAAGCGTGACTATCAGCACTTGGTTTTAGATAACCAACTTAAAGTGCTGTTAGTCCATTGTCCTGATAGCGTGAAAGCGGCAAGCTCCATAGCCGTCAGTGCAGGTCACTTTGACGATCCGCCGCATACCCAAGGTCTCGCTCACTTTCTAGAGCACATGTTTTTCATGGGCAGCCAGTCTTACCCTGAGCCCAGCGCCTTCAATGATTTTCTTAGCGCTCATGGCGGTCAGCACAACGCCTGGACAGGCACTGAATTTACTAATTTCCACTTTGACTGTAATGCAAACGCACTTGAAGCCGCATTTGAGCGTTTTGCATCAATTTTAAAAGAGCCTCTTTTTTCCGATAAGTGGATTCAAAAAGAAAAACAGTCCATTGAGTCTGAGTTTCGTTTAAAACAAAAAGATGAGTTACGTCGCCTGTATCAGGTTCATAAAGTGACGGCTAATCAGGATCATCCCTTTTCTCTGTTTTCTGTTGGAAACTTAAATACCTTAAAAGATGATGAGCACGGTACTTTACAACAGAAGCTTAAGCGCTTTTATGAGTCTCATTTCAGCGCAAATAGAATGCAGCTGGTACTTGCCGGTCCACAATCGTTGACAGAACTAGAGGCTATCGCGACTCGTCATTTTTCTGACTTTCAAAATCATGCACAACCAAAAACGGCCATAACTGAACCTCTGTATACTGAGGAACAAAAAGGCCTTTTCATTCAGGTAAAACCATTAAAAGATGCCTACCGCCTTATTCTCACCTTTCCGTTACCAGGCATTGACCAGGATTACCGAAACAAAACCACCAGTTTTATTGCGCATATTGTCGGCTACGAAGGTCCCGGCAGTTTATTTAACTGCTTACGCGACAAAGGCTGGATAAACTCTTTATCTGCTGGCGGAGGGATTAGCGGTAGCAACTTTAAAGACTTTAATGTCAACATTCAGCTAACCCTATCGGGTCGAAAAAATATCGACACCATACTGCAATGGGTTTTTGCTTACTTGCGAAAGGTGAAAACCGAGGGAATAGTAGACTGGCGTTATCAAGAAAGAAAAATTACGTCTGAGTTAAGCTTTCTTTATCAGGAGCCAACGCCCGTCGGTGAATTAGCCAGCCAATTAAGCATCAACGCTTTTCATTATAGTTTGGAAGACACCATTTACGGTGACTACCGAATGGATGAGCTTAATAATGCTTACGCTGAAAAATTACTGACGCTAATGACGCCAAAACACAGTCGTATTACGTTAATCGCTCCTGATGTCAAAACCGATCGGGAAGCGCCTATTTACAATACTCAATACAGCGTAGAAAAACTCACTGAGTCGCAATTAACGAAGCTTAGTCAAACACCCGCAGAGTTCATCGCCAAACTGCCCGAGCGCAACCGTTTTATAAATGACCGGTTACACCCGCAACCACTAGAAAACGAGACGTTACTGCCGGAATGCATTTCAAGTTCCGATTTGATGGAGCTGTGGCACTTGCAAGATACCGAGTTCCGCGTACCTAAGGGGCATATTTATTTAGCATTGAAATTACCTGCAGTAACCAGCTCAGCTTATTACTTCGCAATTGCCCGACTTTGGTCTGAACTCATTATAGACGCCTTAAATGATGATCTTTATGACGCTGAAGTTGCCGGGCTGCATTTTAATATTTACCCCACTCAGCAAGGTATTGTTATTCACACAACGGGATTGTCAGAGGGGCAACTTCCGTTAATGTCACATTTAATGAAACGCGCCTTAGTGCTTAAATTTGCGCACCGTCGTTTCCGAGATATAAAGCAAACCCTAGTTGCCAACTGGCAATCTGCGCATCAAAATCAACCTTTAAACAAGCTTTTCGCAGAGCTCAATCAGCAATTACAACCTGGACTTTTTAGGCTGCCCGAGCTTGCCAACCAGCTCTCTGCTTTATCTTTTCGTGAGTTTACTCAAGCATTAGAGAGAATGTTCGAGCCAGTGTATATAAAAGCCTTTATGCACGGAGACTGGCAAACGCGTCAAGCGCACGAACTTGCTGAACTTATTCAGGCAAACTTGCCCACTGAGCGCCCGGCACAAAAAGACAGAGATTCGGTTAAAAAAGTCAGCGAATTTTCTAACCAAGAACTTGAGGTTCCCTGCTCTCATCCTGATAACGCTATTTTACTTTATCAGCAAGGCAACAATGACAGTGAGCGAGAGCAAATTTGCTATATGTTACTTCAGCAGTTAGTACATCAAGCGTTCTTTCATGATATCCGCACCGAGAAACAGTTAGGTTATGCGGCGGGTAGTCAATACTTTCCTGTTCAGCGTCTACCCGGCATTTTATTTTTTGTTCAATCCAATAGTGCACCAACCGACACCTTATTTGACGAAGTTTCAGATAGCCTTGAAAAGCTGTTCAGTCGACTAGATACAACCACGCTGAAAGTTTGGCACCACACCAAAGCGGTTCTTCAACAACAAATACGCACACGCGACAGAAGCCTTCGGGTTAAGAGTCAACGCTTATGGGGTGCTATTCAATTGGGCGACACGTCATTTAACCGCCAGCTCAGATTACTGGACGCACTTGATAATTATCAATTAACCGACTGGCTGACTGACATACGACAAAAATTGTCACAAAATTCAGGTTGGTTGAGGCTTCAAACAAGCTAGCAAGCCAAGTAAAATAGGCTTTGACAGCGGGTTATCAAACCGATAACTTAACAGCATATTAACAAAAAGAGCCGTTTTAGCGGCCTCCTGGGTACTCTGTGACATTTACTTTGTATACGAGGGCGTGGGCCAACGCCGCAGTATTCTTTTTGCTTTCATTCACGAGTCAGCTAATGGCTCAACCTACCTCTACGCTGGACCTTCAACCAGAGGGTGTTAGGTTCCTGTCATCTGCCAATGGTCTACCCAGCAATTATATTCGCGACATCGAAATAGGTCCTCAAGGCTTTCTATGGCTCTCAACCGCTAAGGGTTTAGCCCGGTATGACGGTGTTGACCTAAACAATATCAATAGCCTGAACATCGATGCAGTTAACCATGCCGGTTCAGGCACCCTATTAACTATTGGCAATTCTTTATGGACGACTACAGATCATCGTTTATGGCGTCTTCAAAAAAACGCTGAATGGACTTCAACCCTTTTTCCAAAGCATGACACAACCGCTTTCAAAGTGAACACCTTCACTGAAGGACAGGATGGCCTGTTATTTATCGGAACCTCTGAGAGCCTGCTCACATTCAATCCGCAAACTCAGCACTTTAAAGAAAAAGCGCTTAACTATAACGGGCAACCAGTAACGAATATTCACTTTATTGAGTTTCACGGTGGCTGGTTTTGGTTGAGCAGCGGCTCCGGAGGTATCTATGTATGGGATGGTTACTCCGATAACGTTTTCTCAGTAACAAAGCGCAACCCCATATCGGACACTGTAAATGCCTCTGAAGTTAAAGCAATAACATGGTTTGAAAGCGCATTTTGGCTAGCGACCAATAGCGGGTTGAGGTTACTTAATAATGAGCTTCGCAGCGTTCAAACCCCACAACCAATTAATCAGCTAAAAGCGGTCGTTACCGATATTGAAAGGCACGACAACCAATTATTCATAGCCACCGAACAAGGGCTCTACAGTTACAGTAACAAACAGTTAGCGCAATTAACGCAAAGCCCAGCCACGGGGAAAATTGAGTTTTCTAATAACGGTGACCTGTTTCTGGCAACCTCGTCGAATGGGCTAGTCGAAATACCAAATTCTTATGCGCCAGCGATATTAAAACACTACACTGTCCCTAACCATTTGCCTGATAGTATCAAATCTCATTTACCAGAATCGTTAAAGAGAACGGGTAGCTATACTCAGACAAGCGAACATCAGTACTGGATACAGTCTGACTTGGGAATGGTTAATTACGACTTTATAAAAAAAGAAATTATAACTATCGCAGAGTCGCCGGTAAGCATTGAAAACGTTGCTGATATCGAAGCCTACTCTGACGATATCTTCTTGTTGACGAAAACACACCAGCTGTATAAATACAATACGGTGGAAAGCGAATGGCAACGCCTTGACTACGGCCTAAACATAAATGATTCATTTTGGCTCACTCGTTTAGGCGAGACATTGTGGCTACATTCAGAAAACAATGCTTATGCCATTAATCCGTTTTCTGAAATATCTGAAAGAAAAAAAATAAACCCGGCGCTGCCGCTAAAAAACGCCTCCCTTGCCATAGATATTAAGCCTTCGGGCAGTGCGGCAGAAGCTTGGTTTTCGTTACCATTTTCCAGAGTCGGTAACACACTCACCTATCGCTACAAGCTCGATAAAAATCAAACCACATGGTCTTACATTCAACATAGCGAACTGCCATTACAACTGAACCAGCCATTTCCAGGCACCTATCAGCTTACTGCTCAGGCCTCTTTAAACGGGGAGAACTGGTACGCACAGAATGAAACAAGCTATAGCATCACTCATTCTTTTTGGACAACTCCCTACGCAATTTTGGGGTATAGCATTGTCGCTTTACTCGCTCTTGGTATTACCATTGTCCTCTATCGTTTTAAGCTCAAGCAACTAACGAACCTCACTACGTCACTGAATGGTCAGGCAAAAGCGCTTCAGTTCAGTCGCAGCCAGTATTGGCAGTGGAACCTCTCTACAGGTGAACTATTGAGGCAGTATATTTGGCCAGACTGCCCTGCGTTTCCGGTCGATGGTCGTCGCCTTAAGTCACCGGAAAACACTTCATCAAATATTCACCCAGGTGACGTTAACCGCTTACAAGAGGCAATAGATAACCATGTAAATGGGCAAACGGAATATTACGAGTGTTCCTATCGAATAAACAATAACGGCGCCTGGCTTTGGGTATTGGATCAAGGCAGGATCGAGAAGCAAAACGGCGTCGATGTCATGCATGGCACGCTAAGTGACGTTAGCAGTTTAGTTAGCTCGCAAGACCGAATTGATATGTTGGCAGCTTCTATTACCAACATTTCCGATGGCATTTGTATTTTCGACCGCTTTTTCAAGAAGGTAGAAGTCAACAAGGCTTTTGAGCGCATTTTAGGCTACCCCCGTGAGCAAGCTTTGGGAAAAAGTTTCCATCTTGATCTTTATTCTGAAGAGTTTACTAACCAAATTAAACGCACGGTCATAAAAGAAGGTACCTGGCGTGGAGAGTTAACCGACATTAAAGCTGACGGTAGTGAGTTCTTAATGGAGCTTACCCTGGATGCCGTTCATGATGACGAAGGCGCTTTGTCTTTCATCGTCGCCAGTTTTTCTGATATTACGGAGCGCCAGCGCACCGAGAGCGAGCTAAGACGCCTTTCCAATACGGATACCTTAACCGGTCTGCCAAACCGCTCTTACTTTCAGGTGAGTCACTCAAACTTAGTGCGTAAGAAGGTCTCTCACACCCTGTTACTATTTGACTTAGACGACTTTAAAAAGGTCAACGACTCGCTGGGACATGAAGTTGGTGATGACTTGCTCTGCCTGGTTGCTGAGCGGCTTATGGATATTAGTCGGCGGCAGGACACACTGTACCGACTGGGTGGTGATGAGTTCGGCTTGCTGATTGAAGACAGCACCGACTTGCACCTTATCGGTGACTTAGCGCACAAGATAAACAGAACCATCGCTGAACCCTATTCCGTTAATAATCAAGATATTGTTATTGGTAGCTCTATTGGTATTGTTCTATTTCCACACGACGGCATTACCTCACAAGAACTTCTGCAGAAGGCCGATATGGCCATGTACCACGCCAAGCAGCGCGGTGGAAACTGCTATCAATTTTTCAGTCAGTCAATGAACGAAAATGCCGTGCAACGGCTGAAACTGGAAAACCAACTCCGCGCAGCGTTAAAAAGTAACGGCGTAGAAGTCTACTACCAGCCTAAAATTGAAGTGCATACCGGACACATAGCCGGTATAGAAGCGCTGGCAAGAATAAAAAGTGAGGATGGCTCTCAGATAAGCCCGGCAGACTTCATTCCTTTGGCGGAGGAAACAGGTCTGATTATTGAGCTTGGGGAACAAGTTTTACGTCAATCATGCCAAGCGATGAAAACGTTCATGCAGTACGCTGGGTCGCCAAAAACCATTGCAATTAACCTGTCGGCTCGTCAGTTTATGCAATCAGGCCTGGCATTGCAGATAGAGAG
>MDTC01135123.1_pt1 | contig 17215 bp, 13 predicted proteins | sample 811181 | NCBI WGS metagenome assembly MDTC01 (sample SAMN05326644, study PRJNA326480) | marine metagenome | isolation source: seawater | place: Pacific Ocean: North | collected 2011 | reverse complement strand
ATCATTAGCAGCTGCACCACCATCAACCCTCAACTCAGAAAAATCGACATTAAAGTCCTTGCACATTGCTTTTAACAAGTCACTCACCTGAAAAGCAATCCCTTCTAAAGCTGCTCTGACCATTTGCCGTTGATCGGTACCTCTGGTTAAACCAAAAAATGCTCCTTTAGCTCTTGGGTTCCAAATAGGGGCTCCGAGGCCTGCTAATGCCGGCACAAAATATACTTCAGGAGCTCCTATAACATCCTTTGCTAAGTCAGCTGTCTGTTCCGCTGTTTCAATCAGACTCAACTGATCTCTCATAAATTGCACAGCTGCTCCGGCAATAAATGATGAACCCTCTAAGGCATAGGTCAGCGAACCTTTAAGTGACCAAGCAACCGTAGTAAGTAAGCCCGACGAAGATAAAGTCATCTCACTACCAGTGTTAAGTAACATGAAAGCTCCAGTACCGTAGGTACACTTTGCTGAACCTGTTTGATAACAACCCTGACCTGCAAGAGCGGCTTGCTGATCACCTAAAATACCCGTAATCGGAATACCATCAGGAAGAAAACCTAAACCTTTAGTCTGACCAAACAAGCCCGCACTATCTCTAACTTCAGGCAAACAATCTAAATGAGGCAGACCGAGAATCTCCGCTAACTCTGGGTCGAACTGATTTTTGCGGATATCAAAAGCCAAAGTGCGACTGGCATTGCTGGGCTCGGTGGCATAAGTCGCAGCCCCACTTAATCGATACAACAGCCAGGTATCGATCGTTCCCCATAAAGCTGTGCCTGAGCGAATACCTTCCGCTACCTGAGGCCGATTCTCCATTAACCACGTCATTTTGGTGCCAGAAAAATAGGGATCCAGGCAAAGCCCGGTCTTCTCTCGAAAAATATTCTCAACACCTTCACCTTTAAGTCTGTCACATATCGACATACTTCTTTTACACTGCCAAACTATAGCTTTTTCGAGAGGTTTGCCGGATCCTTTTTCAAAAGTACATAGAGTCTCCCGCTGATTAGTTATCCCAATAGCGGTAATTTGCTGCCGTTCAACTCCGGCAGCAGCTGCCTGGTTAAGAGCCCCCTCTGCAGCTGACTCTAAAGATTGCCAAATTTCGTTTAAATCATGTTCGACCCAGCCTGGCTGGGGGTAATGTTGCTTAAAATCGACCGTTTTGCGCCCTATAACCTCTGGAGCAACATTATCACCTAGTTTAATAACCAAAGTTGTCGTACCAGTTGTTCCCTGATCAATTGCGAGAAGATACTGATTGGCCACTATAGACCTCCTGTATTAGCTGTCATTTATGATCGGAGTATAAACAACGGGAGAAAAACACTCAATGACAACCAGGCTATATTATTAGGCTTGATTCAATGATAGATTTCGGGTTAATCAGGGGAGGTATAGCGCCGCTATATCGACACAGAACAACCGGTTAGCCCCATTTAGACAAAGAGAAAGTCCATGCGCATTGCTTTTATGGGTTCTCCAAAGGATGTAATCAGACCTTTGGAAACAATCATCGAAATTTGTAAAGAAAGAAGTTGGACTGACCCATTAATTATCAGTCAACCAGCCAAACCAGCCGGAAGAAAAAAAATTTTAAAAGATCCCCCAGTAGCTGAATGGGCAAAAAGCCAAAATCTTTATGTCACTCAACCGGTGAAAGCTAGCTCGGATCAATTCCTAGATGAGTTAAGGGAATTTTCTCCTGATCTGATTATAACCGCAGCATACGGCCAAATACTTTCTGAGAAATTTTTAGCCATCCCTATACGAGCCACCATTAATATTCACCCTTCAGCTCTACCCAAGTTTCGCGGAGCAATCCCGGTGCCAGCAACAATCCTTGCGGGACACGCCAAGACAACCGTTTCCATATTATTTACAGTTAAACGGCTTGATGCCGGCGCCATCATCACAACTAAAGATTTTGAGATAAAGCCTGAAGAACGCGCTGATCAACTTACAGAAAGATTATTTGCGGAAAGCGCAAAAATGTTACCAGACGTCCTAAAAAAATTGGAAGACACTGGATTTATAGGGGAAGAACAAAACGAATCTCAAGCAACTCATTGCAAAAAAATTGTTAAAGCGGACGGGCTTATCAACTGGGAATTACCCGCCGAACAAATATATAATCAATTCAGAGCATACTACCCTTGGCCTGGCTGCTGGACTTTTAACCAAAAAGGCAAAGTGGCAATAGAAGCAATTGAGCACATATCAGAGTATCAAACAGGTATGAAGCCAGGACATTATTCATTTTCAAAATCTTTACGTGGGATCGTGGTCGGAACCAAAACTAACCCGCTATTAGTTAAGCAAGTTAAACCGGCTGGCTCAAAAGTCATCGCAGCTTCAGATTGGTGGAACGGTAGAAAATCAAAGTTGGATATTGAGGTGTTTCTAAATTCCACAGAAAAGGATAATGGATGACTATTCAAGTCGCTGTAGGCATCTCGGGAAGAGGTCGATCTCTAAGCAACCTCCTAAAACACCAGAAACAGCCAGATTGTCCTTATAAAATAGTGGGCGTCATCAGTTCAAATAAAAATTGTGCAGGCAATGATATTGCGCAAGAAGCAAACTTACCTCTTTTTTATGACAGTTTCAAAAACCCTTGTGTTGACAAAATAGCTAACTGGATCGAGAAGCATAACGTACAATTAATCGCACTGGCGGGATTTTTGCGCCCTTTTCCTGTTAATCAAAAATGGGATAGAGCAATCATCAATATACATCCAGCATTACTTCCCGACTTTGGAGGAAAAGGCATGTATGGAAAATATGTGCACAAAGCGGTATTACAGAGTGGACTAAAAGTATCGGGAGCCACCATTCACTATGTCACAAATGAATATGACAAAGGACAAATCATCGCTCAGATTCAAGTCCCTGTATTCTCTGAAGACAACCCAGAAGTTCTTGCTGAAAGAGTTTTTCAAGCAGAATGTCAGCTATATCCAGCAGCACTGTCAGCATTGGCCAAAGGCTCACTCCCCCTCAAAGGTCAGGAAATTTTCCAGTATCAATTTAAATTTGAATCCTGAATAATAATAGGAGTCATTAATATGAGCGACAAAAAGTTAACTGAAGATAATTACAGCTATAAAGCCTTTTATTTTAGAGACCGTCAAGCTGGAGTGAGCGAAGTATATAATCCTCATAGTGGATCTTATACTTACAATGCTTACTGCCTCGAAACAAAAATTGTTAAGGAACTGTTTAGTAGCGAAAGCGACTTTCTAGAAGATGCACTAAATATAATTAACGATGAGTTTGGCAACTGGGAGTTAAGAGATATTGCACCAGATAAAAAAAGTGGCTGTGGCGACTGTGTTGCGAAGAAATAATTTTTTCGTCATAGTTCCACTTAAACTACTCGCCTATTGCTCTATATTCCTCTGTAATACTAACGCATATGCAGATGAAGGCCCTATAGCCAGCTCCCTTGAAGAAACTGTGATAAAAGCTATTTACTCTGACACACCAACTACCGGCTGCACCCGGATAGGACAGGGACCTAAAGCCAAATTAGAAAATATAGATAGCCAATTAAACTTAATGCTGCACGATGTTCTTAAATTCCTCAGTGGTGACTCTTCAGTCAATATCCATAAGTTATTTCACAAAAGAACACGTGTTAAAAAAAGAATCGGCAAAGAAATACAATCCATTCTAAAAAAAACTCTCATAGAGCCTTTTAACTTCAGCATCTATCGCATCTGGACCATGTACTCAGAAGACCTGAATAAACATATCCATCAGTGTGAAGAGGGAGTATCGATCACAAGTCTGTATGGGTATAAAGTTCAATTTGGCGTCTGGATCCAAGTGCTCGCAAGAAATGAACTAGCCAGAATATATGTTTCCATCGTTCCCAATAAAAGTAGCTGGAAGATTGCAGGCTTTCACATACAGCAATGGACCCATTTAGGAAAAGACTTTGAGGCCTGGACTAGAGAAGCACTGGAAGATAAGGCAAATGGACAGACAGTGACTGCCTGGACAAAGTTCGACACCGCCCAAAAAATGTTATTTGGTGGTGATTTTCTATCATACACGGTGCGATCTGCCATATTAGAAAATCGTGATCAAACCTTTTCCAGAGAAAAGTTACGGGCATTCATAAACAATCAACTAAATGATGCCGATATAGCCTACGTTGGCTCAATGCTCGGATCTGATGGAGCTGGACTACTTATTAGAGAACGGTTAAAAAAAGAAATATCAGTTAATGATATGAAAGCACGGTGCAACAACTTGGGGCGCCGACTCATAAAAGTAAACGCAATTAGCAATAGCTCAGGCGGCATCTACTGCGGCTTTCTCGCCCCAAGAGAAGACCCAACTAAGGATGGAGCCCTAGGCGGTTTCTTTATCCCTCGCAAGCAACTTTTATAATCAATTAAAACTAATGTCTAATAGACATATTGATAGCATTTCCACCCATGTTATATTGACTTTAGCATATAGATTAAACATTAAACTTCTCTAGTTAAGAAAGAAGTGATTCGTCTGTTCTATGAATGCTTAAAACAATTTAGGCTACTCATAAGCGACCATCGCTTATTGGAGTTGGGAATATAGAGAGAAAAACTGTGGTTGAAGAACTAAACTCACAATCTGAAGAAAAACAGAATATTTTCGAAAATATTCCTCAATCCATTCAAGAACGCCTTTCAAAGAAAGGCATAACAACCCCAACAGAAATCCAACAGGCATCTTTTAACCCCATTTTGAATGGCTCTGACATTCTAGCTCAATCTGAAACTGGCTCCGGAAAAACTCTAGCTTTTGCAATTCCATTGGCTTTAAGACTTATGCAATTAAGCAAACCCAAAAGCGGCCATATTGGCTCTCTAATTTTAACTCCAACGCGAGAACTAGCGTCTCAAGTCACTGAAGTTTTCAGATCGATTCTATACCCCTTAGGCATACGCTGCTTAGCTGTTACAGGAGGGTCTTCTTATCAAAAACAACAATACCTCTTAAATCAAGGCATCGACATCGTCATTGGCACGCCTGGAAGAGTTACAGACCTCATGCAACGAGGAAACCTCAACCTTGCTGATGTTAAAACGTTTGTGCTCGATGAAGTCGATCAGATGCTTGATTTCGGTTTTGCTGAAGATCTGAACAAGGTCAGAGCTGGGCTGCCTTCGAATGTACAGACTATATTTTTTTCGGCCACGCTAGGAAAGAACATTGTCGGTTTAGCCCATAAGATCCTTTCTGAACCTGTGGAAATAAAGATAGCAAACCAGGCATCGCCAGAGACTATCGAACATGGCTATGTTTTCGTTAAAGTCGGAGCTAAACTAAAAGCTCTCGTAAATATTTTGATGTATTATAACCCCACACAAGCAATTATTTTTTGCGATACTAAAAAGGAATGCGCCGAAGTAACAACCGCACTCATTCAAAGAAATTTTCATGCAAGCCAGTTGAATAGCGACTTAGGCCAACCTGAGCGAGTCGCAACTATGAATCGATTTCGCAAAAATGAAATAAAATTTCTGGTTGCTACTAACGTTGCCGCCCGAGGTATCGATGTCAAAGAACTATCATTAGTCATAAATTTTAGCGTTCCGAAGGATACTCAGAGCTATACTCACAGAACAGGCCGGACAGGTCGAGCTGGAGCTACAGGTAAGGCCTGGACTATCATAACACCTAAAGATCTAAGGTCTTTTGATGACCTTATCCATCATCTTAAAATAAAGCCAAGTCATATCGAACTACCTCATCGTGACGAAATCCTTAAAAAAGTTACTGAAAATGTTGTTCAAAGTTTGATTACTGATCCGGACATGGCTAAAAATGAACAGGTGTATCAGGTTATAGATCAAGCGCTCAAATCAGTACCAGCCGAATCAGCAAAAACTATCCTAGCCGGTTTCCTGTGCCAAAAATTGAACACTCTAGATATCTATGACTCACAACACTTTGTTTGCAAAGGTTCGATCAAACCTCGGCCTAGTTATAGGCGATACCAAAACAATTATCGCTCCACAGAGAACAATAGAAGCTATCGTTCAAACCCGAACAATGGCTTACCAAAAAGGTACTAGATTAGTTATCCACCCGGTAAAATCTGCCCAAAAGAGCAAAAGCCATTACTGATAATATTGATGTATTGAATTTCATAAAATTTCAAAGCATCAGAGGTAGCCTTGTCTGCTACAGCCCGAAAAAGATTAGTAGAACTTCAAAAAAACCTATACGACCAGGCATTATCAGATGCTCAACTCTACTTACAAAACTCCAGCCCAAGCCTAAAAAGGTATGCTAACGAATACCAAAATAATCTGCCTAAAAGTGCAAAAAAAACAAACCGTGATCATATTATCAACACTATGCACAAACATAGATATGTTCTTTACGGTGACTTCCATACATTGAGACAAAATCAGAATGGTCTGCTAAAACTATTAAAAGCCTATCACAAGAAATTTCCAAATAGGCCTATTACGATAGCCATGGAGTCCTTTAAACATATCGATCAGGAAAAAATCAATCTATACCTAAAATCAATGATAACGGACACCGATTTTCTAGAACAAGTTCAATGGAAAGAGGAATGGGGCTATTCCTGGGAAAGCTATAGACCCATATTAGAATTTGCCAAAAAACACTACTTTAAAGTCGTAGGTATTAACACTCCTCGTGGCGGAAAAGATGAACTAGACAAGAGAGATCACTACGCTAGTGAGGTACTTCTTGATATCGGTTCTAAGTATGCTAATGATTTAGTTGTATGTATGATAGGTGAACTACACCTTGCCGACAAGCACCTTACCGGAATATTAAGAAAACGCTGTGAAGATCTACAAATAGATAATAAAGTAGTTAGGATCGTAAACAACGTGGATCAATATTTCTTCGGCAAATATGCCAAGCATAATCTGCAAAGAGTAAATTATTTAGCTCTCAAAGAAAATTTCTTCTCCATTCAAAATGCTCCACCATGGATAAAATGGCAGACATATATTATATCTGAGGAGCTTAAGTCGATCGACGACGAATATGATGATCCACAAGATGACGAATTCGACCTTTATACCGAAGATACTTATGACTTTGATAGTCACTTTCTATCCCTATTAAATCATATCAAAAAGTTTCTCCGGCTACAGATTCATCATGATATATTAACAAAATTCTGTTTAGTGACATTTCCAGACCAAGAAACCATCGATGATCTGTCCGGCTCCTGGGATATCGAGAGGTCAGAAGTAGCAAGAATCAGCAAAAGAATCGCAATCGACGGTTTTCATTTTGTACCAAAAGCTAATCTGGGTATTATAAACAACATATCAATGAATAACCTAGCTTATATCACAGGTCAATTCCTCCATAATGTCCTAAATAAAAAAATCGAAGCTGTCTCTGAAACTGATCAATTTTTCAAGAGAGTGTTAGCGCACGCTGCCGGCATGATCGCTACGAAAATATTAAACCCAAGACGTAAAGGTACAGATATATGGTATTTCCGAAGATTTCTAGGCAGCAATAAAAAACAAAACCTTCAAGGACATGCCCAAAACTTATGGATGTCTGCTAAAGCAGTGATAAAAATACATGAAGATCTACAAAGAAAATATGAAAACAATAATAAATTAACCCTCCCGAAAAGTATTGTTACCGAAGATAATAAACTTGCTTATGATATAAGTCGATCATATGGTCAACTTTTAGGACATACATTATACAGCCGTGTAATGGGTCAAAGCGCACCTGCGGATACTATGCGACTATTATTTACATTCCAAGAGAACACTAGTTTTCAATCACAGTTTTCTATGATCTACCGAGCGACCAATCCTTGATTCGTAAATATCTGATTAATCTCTTTCTCCTTATAAACTAAATAGTCATGAGAAAGTCGATACAAACTCCACTTGTCTTTTTCAGAATCATAGTAAAACCAATCTATGCAACGCTGACCAGTACCCTTGCAAGCCTCAGTTGCAATATTACGAGAACGGCTCATAAGCTTAACTACATTCTGATGCAAAGAACGTTGAAATTGTCGAGAGCCACCGACCTTACTTTGCTCTTGATAAATAGCCTGAACTATATCTTCTCGCCCGAAGGACTTGCCAGGATGATCTAGAAAAAGTTTAAATAGCTTATAAGTGAGCGTTTTCTTATATAAGGGAATGGGATGATTATTTACCCATAGTTCATCCTCTGTCAGGAGGAACCTAGGTAATATACTTATTCTTTCCTGCTCTTTTATTGGACCAAGAGCCTCCACAGTAAAATCAGAATGCATCCTTTTTACCATAGATGATATCTGCTCGGTTTCCATCACCCACTTCTGGAATTTGTCGCCTATAAATTTAGATGAATAAAACATTTTGAAACCTCTTTTTTAATTAGTGATTCTTAAATCAAAGAGGTTTTAGTCGGAAGCGAAAAGCGGCACAAGTCTATAATCTGGACTTACGTCATAACAGCTAAGCGCAACTACGATAACTCTATATTAAAGTTACGGTTCTTAAGTGATATAAGTAATTAAATTAATTAGAAAAGGAGGACATCACCACGAGAGGCAGATCCTTCGCCATCTTCGATATCTTCGGCAGGTTTTTCAGCGGGTGTCTCAGGTTTCTGGGTTAGATCTATAGATTCGCCACCAACCGCTACAGCATTCGGTTGAGCTGGCTGAGTAGATACCTGTTCTTGTTTTCGAGTCTTATCAGGCAATTTTGATACGTCACCAGACTTAGATTGAGAAGCTATACTTACACCTGCATTTTCAATCTCAGCTTCAGTAGCATACTCTAACCTAGTGACCATTTCTTCAGCTAAGTTTCCTATCTGCTTTATTGGAACAACAGCAGCGTCAATCTCTTGTCGAGTAATATCCTGAAACTGGAGAGCTAAGATAATTTGATCTATATTGTGAGCAACACTTTCGGAACTCACAACAGAGCTTTCAACCAATTTAGAGAAAACCTCGGTTGAACTATTGGCAGATTCCAAAAGGGACTTCACTGCTAAATCAACACTGTCTTTTTTACTCTCGGTTTTAGCTAAGTTATCGGTCAATGACTTAGATATAGCTTCTACTGAAGCGTTCACCTTTCCAACTATTTGAGTAATATCGTTAGAAGCTTGATTCGTCCTATCTGATAGCTTACGAACTTCCTCAGCAACGACACTAAAGCCCCGGCCATGCTCACCAGCTCGGGCTGCCTCAATAGCCGCATTTAGAGCTAGGAGGTTGGTTTGATCAGAAATATATTGAATATCTTCTGTTATTTTATTAATCGTAGCGGTATTCTCTAAGATTGCTTCTATCGATTTAGAATAGTTAATATTTAGCCGACCATTATCTTCCAACATCTCTGTCATCTCTTTCAACAACCTTAAGGCCATAGAGATTACGCCTGAAAGTGACATGAAATCGTCGGGATCAGTAGAACCCCCAGAAAACTGGCGATTAATTTGATTGGATTCTTCAAGGTGTTCTTCTGCTTTTTCGTATATGTACCTTACCTTGTCGCCAATCTGAATAGCCGACGTTTCAGTATGGTCAATAACAGCATCCATCTGAGTTTGAATCTGCGGCACTAACTCAAGTATGTGGCGCAAAAGCTTTTCCTGAGCTACAAGATGTTCGTCCTTCTCTCCTACTTTCTGCTGTAGCTGACGAACACGATCGTTTAAGTTAGATAACTCTAAGATAGGGACTCTTTCGGATATTTGTGTCACAGTTTTGAGGTTTATTAATTGTTCTTTAAGGTCTGAGACCTGTTTTTTAAGGCTCTCTATAATCTTGAGCTGAGCTTCATGATCAACCTTATACTTTTTATTTTTCTCCCCCATGAACTCAATCTCTGACAAAAGCTCGGCTTTTCTCACATCAAAGTCTTTTATCATCGTAGTTCTTATAATAGCCAGATCTTTCTCTCCACGGGTACTTGCAAACATACTCTGCCGTTCCAGTTCAGCCTTTAGCTTCTTTATCTCTAGATCTTTCTCAGACTGAGTCGAATCACTATTTTTACTACCCAACATAATTCCCAAAGCCATTAGACCCCACAAAACCGAAGCCAAAATGGGTAAGACGATAACAGGCAGAGCCATATAGGGAGCAACTGCTATTCCGATCGCCGGAAGAGTTCCGATAAAACATATTAACGATGGTTCTCTAAAAATCCTAAGCAACCTAATTTCATCTCCTTGTTCAGGTCAAGATCTTCAATCTGCTAATCGGACATTAAATGATAACAGTGAGAGAAAATGAGAATTATTTTATTAAGTTAATCAGAAAAAAAGAAACAAAAGGCAGGTATTTTGGTCTATTGCCAGATCTGTTCAAATTGACCTTTTTCTTTGTTTAGTCGCTGTTTCGATAACTTTGTTTCAGGTAATGCCGGATCATTCTTATCAGCAATGATTTTCCAAAGTTTTTCTGCTTTAACAGAATGCCCTGAATCACTGAGATTCTCAGCTAAATCCCAAAACAGATGAACCGTTTCTTTAGAAACCGGAACATAGTTACGTTTTTTATATTTTCCATATAATTTTAGTGGCTTGCTAGAAAAAAAACGAGCCTCAAAATCAAGCATGGCATAGCCACAGTATGTTTCAAACTGCAATGCATCGGACAGGTACTTCCTATAAAAGACGTCCACAATTTTTTCCATATCTTTTTTGTTAGTTCTATTTTTTTGATACATACGGGATAGGGTGGGCAACATATGACTGCAGACTAGATCTTTACCCGCTTCGTTCCAAGATTCGAGTAAATTTATAATCATACGATCATATAGACCTCTACTATCATTTAAAATAATTCGATCAACATATTGTAATAGACCATCAGAATACGCTACGTTTAATGTCCTAGATCCAATCATTTTAGACATCTGTTGATTTCTTTTACGCCACAAATCTGATTTAGTAGAATCGATCTGAGACATTTCAGTTGCTACCACTGCTAACTTTAATAATTCACTATCACTAGACCTTGCCTTTCTATAGTATCCCCAAAACTCTCCTGCTTTAATTGGAAAATCCGTCTTCATATACAAATCAAATAAAGTAACCTTCATGCTGTCTGATATCTTAGAAAAGAGTCGTTGTCGGTTAGTCTCAAAAAAAACAATCGCTTCTAAAACCTTCTCCTGCGCCAAATATTTGTCAAACTGACTAGCTTGGTATTTTCTAACTGGTTCGATCAGGTTTTTTAGAAATCTACTACGAGGGAAATCTTGGGCAAATAACCGAATTCGATTGAGCATTTTTTCAGTACGATCATGCTGAACATATGAACCAACTTCACAAGCCCATGCTAACTCGATAGCCTCTCTTGCTAGTGGGCTATCCATTCCACCAACTTTTTTCACCTTATCAAACCTATTCATCCGACTTTTCAAAATCTTGGATTGAGACCCTAGTGAGCTGATTTTAGGTTTTTCCTTCATATTAAGTTCAGCATTTTTTCTCATATTGACCAGCATACTTCGGCCATGTTTGATATTGGCACCACCGTAAGACGGTAACTCTAAACAAGCTAAACGAATTCGCGCATCTCTCGATGTAGCATGATTTCGAAAAACATTTATGTGATTAAAGTAAGCGTTCTTCGCCTTTTTATAGTCCTTACGAGCCATCCATGAATCTGCAATGCGAATACTAGCTACAGCTGCAAAATTATCATTTAAATTTTCTTGAGCTGTACGATGACCCGCCGTCTTCAACGCATAATGAAACATTTTTTGAGCTTGAGAGTATTTTCCCATCCAAAATAAAGATTCCCCTCTTAAAACAAATCTCGAAGGATATATCTTCTGACTCTCTCTGTCTATACTTGTAGCTAGAGTGTATGAATCATCTGCTAACTCAAAGTTATTAAGATCAAAATAGATATCTCCAACTCGCGAGAATATGTGAGCAGCCTGGGTACGATCGATGTCTTGCCTTAAGGTTCTATCCATAATCTGAACGGACTCAAGGTATGAGCGGTTGATGATAAATGATTCGGCCATCATCCTATTAAACTCTGTTCGATATTCTTTCCGTCCTTTCTCCCGCAAAAAGTTGATTCCATTTTGCGCAACAGCATACCCCCCCGAAAACTTATTATAACGAAAATATATTGCGGCAAGATTATAGAGGCTTTTAGGAGTCATCCGATCCAATAATGGATCAGGTAGATCTTTTTTGATTTCAAAAGCCCATGAAAAGAAAGTAGCAGAATTAGAAAAGATTCTCTTAAGATAAAGATCCTGCCAATCTAGTTTCTTCTCAACTCTATCTTTAAGACCTTTGTTCATAAGACCATTTGCTATAAAGTAGTCATTACGGCGGTGCCAAGGGTAATCCTTACCAAAACGAGCTTTACCACTCAGCCAAATCTTTCGGGCCTCTTCATATTTACCCTGAATAAAAAGATAACGTCCTCGATTTAAGTGCTCTAAAGCCCGGCCACTACCTTGAGTTGTCGGGAATTCCTGTTCAATAAGAGGACTACCATTGACCATAATGGGATTACCATTTTCATCAAAGTAATGAGCATCGATGGGAAACTCAACTTTAGGGATCAAGATTGGATAGCGCCAAAAGACTTCTTCGCCAATCGATCGAGTTTCTGGTTTAATTCCAAAATCACCTACAAACAAATAGGTTTTTAATATTTTTTTGAAGGCACTATCCGACATTTCCTCTGCATAAGAATTCAGAGATAGCAAAATAATACAAAATAAAATAAAGCGGTTGAAGTTGATCATTCTACTGATCCACGGCTTGCATTTTGATCATATGTTACCCTAATCTCAATTCGCCGATTAAGAGCTCTCCCTTTAGCAGTAGCATTACTAGCCATTGGCCTAGTATCGCCATAGCCAGCTGCAGATAACATTGTCGGAGGAAAGTTATGCTGCTGAGTCATATAGCGAAGGACATGGGTAGCCCGCAAAGCGGAAAGGTCCCAGTTGGTCATATTTCTTGGTTCTACAGAATCAGTGTGACCCTGAATAATCACAGTTCTGCCCATTTTTTTAAGCATCTTAACAACAACTCCAAATTCCGATAAAGAAGATTTCTTCATACGAACGGATCCACGGCGATAAAAATGCTTTGCAAGAAGCCTCAATGTAAACCCATCTATATTCCTTGTGATACTAATAATCCTTTCCTGACCAGGCTTAGTCTTGTCTCTAAATAGGTTTTTACCGTAAAACCTCTCTTCCAGTTGAGCTTTCATTTTTTCTATATCTTTATCAATAATCTTGGTATCCGGACGAGGAGAAGGATAAGTGTCCTTAAGGTTTGGTTTAGCACTGTTACCTTGGAAGTATTGGAAGATACCAAAACCTGCCTCATCTGGGCCAATCCGATGGGCAATCGGAATTTCATCTAAAGGCTTATTGAAACTTTCTTGCATTGAAGCAGTCACATCTGCCCGAGTTTTAGCTCCTTCTTCCTTCAGCGCATACAATACAACAAAAACCGCAAATAATAACGTTACCATGTCCGCATAACTAACAAGCCAGCGTTCATGGTTTTCAAATTCAGGGCACTTCTTCTTAGCCATGATGGCACCCAAAATCTAGAGTATTAGCATTAAAGGAGAAAGGTATCGCTAACGGATGAACAAAACCGAATAGGGGTAGCAGCAATCTATATGTTTTCAATAAGAGCGTATTTATTCCGATGGTACATGCTCCGGACAAAAGATGGATAACTTCTCTTCGATTATTTTAGGGTTTAGGCCATTTAGAATGCCATCGACACCGATAATAACCATTTCTCGGGCGTGAGCATCCATAGCCGCTTTTCTCTTTAATTTTTTACCGATAGGTATACCAAAAATATTAGCAGACCCGACACCATATAAAGTAGCAACGAAAGCAATCGCAATCCCAGGACCAATCATTTCAGGTTTGTCTAAGTTTTCCATTACGTGAATCAAACCCAGTACAGCACCAAGAATTCCTATGGTCGGCGCAATGGCACCAAAGTCTTCCCAGAATTTGACTGCAATTTCTGCTTCTTCCTCAACGACAAACTGCTCTGTTTCCATAGTATCTCTGATCACAGCTGGATCAGTACCATCCACAGCCAGTTTTACTGCTTTACGCAAAGGATCATATTCAATGGTGTCTACCTGCTTTTCCAACGCCAATATAGATTCTTTTCTGGCGGTATTTGCTAAATCGAGTACTTTTTCCATAATTTCAGCAGGGTCGGTAGAAGGGTTTTTCATCCATGTACCGATTTGTTTAAAAGAATACACAATATCGCCCAGCGGGTATGCGACCATTAGAGCACCAAAAGCACCGCCAAATACAATAATTGCGGCAGTAATCTGAATCATAGAACCAATATGGCCACCCTCAAGAAGATAACCGAGTATAATGGTACCGAAGGCCACTACTGGTCCGAGTATACTTGTAAGATCCATACCTCAAACCCCATTAATCTGGATTAATAACCTAATGCTTCTAGTCTCGTAAATTTAATAGAGAGATATAGCTTAGCTGTCAGAACTACTCCCAAACACACGGGACTGCCAGCTACAGACCGACTCCTGGATATCGCCAATGGATTCTTTGACAATAACCGACTCACCATTCATAAATAGAATTAAGGTATCTGGAATTTCTTCTAGATACTTAATACTTTCAAGGTTTACCAAGATTTTACGATCATCTAGCTTGGTTAAAACTACCATTTGCAGTCCAGTCAAAGATCAGATAGATCTGGTGTGTCATCATCTCCTATGATACTTATTTGCATCCACACATGTCAATAAGGCTTACATATTGCTGACGACAAACAGAGTTTAAATAAATAGCTTAACCGATAAGGAAGGTACAAGCCGTGGATATAGAAACCATTTCAGCGAAAACTAGGGAAGCTACCAAAAAGTTTGAAAACTTGTGGAGGTTTCTTTGACGTCGCTAATAAAGAACACAAGCTTTCTGAAATAGAAGATGAAATCAATAGCAACCCGAACTTCTGGAATGATCCCAAAGCTTCTGCACCAGTATTAAAAAATAAGAAGAAACTCGAAACGGACTTAGAACAAGCGCAAAATTTGGTCTCTACTCGTGAAGACCTTGAAGCAGCTATCGAACTTGCCACGGAAGGTGATGAAGAATATCTCCAGGAAGCTGTTAACTTACTCGAGAGCCTAGAAAAGGAACTAGAGACCCTCGAGATTCAATCTTTGCTCGGCGATGAACTGGACCCCAACGATTGCCTCATCACGATCAATGCAGGCGCTGGTGGCACCGAGTCATGCGACTGGGCATCCATGCTATTTCGTATGTACCTAAGATACGCTGAAAGAAAAGGCTGGAAAACTGAAATCTTCGACATACTCGACGGTGATGAAGCCGGAATAAAAAGCGTAACTTTTCAGGTAGAAGGTCACATGGGTTTTGGCATGCTAAAGGCCGAATCAGGGGTACACCGCCTGGTAAGAATTAGCCCCTTCGATTCAAATGCGCGACGACATACGTCTTTCGTTTCTGTTTTCGTAACTGCGGTCATCAATGATGATATTGATATAGAGATCAATCCAGCTGATATAAGAGTTGATACCTACCGGGCAAGCGGTGCTGGTGGTCAGCACATAAACAAAACTGATTCTGCGGTACGCATGACTCACGCTCCCACAGGAGTGGTGGTGCAATGCCAAACCCAAAGATCTCAACACCAAAATCGCGAACAATGTTTAAAATTACTTAAATCCAAACTCTATGAAAAAGAGATGGAAGAAAGACGCCAACAGCAGCAAGAAGTTGAAGGCGAGAAATCTGATATCGGCTGGGGAAGTCAAATCAGAAGCTATGTCCTTCACCCCTATAAGATGGTCAAAGATCATCGGACAAATTTTGAACATCACAGTCCCGATGATGTTCTCGATGGTGGTATAGAATCATTTATAAACGAGTATTTAGCAAAAACTGCACAAAAGTTATAATTTTCTTTTCCAAGACCCAAATCAACCAAGTCGGCAACAGCAGCCAACTTGGTTGGTTCAGCAAACAAATTTAGTTTTTACGAATACATTCTGATCAATTCAGGTTTTGACAGCATCTATCTTTCCCAGATACCCTAGAGTATGAGTTACAGTATTCAAAACTATTGTACTCAGAAAGTTTCACGAAAATTGAAGCCTGGGAGCGAGCATGAACGCAAAAAGTATTATGGGAGCTATAACTGACTCCGATACTGGTACCGACTTTAAAGAGCTTCATTGGAAAGGAAGCTACTCAGACTATCTTGACATAGTAAGTGAGCGTCCTGCAGTTGCACGCACATCTTTTCAGCGGGTGTGTGATATGATCTGCTCCATGGGAACTGAAAAATATACTGAATACAAAAAGGATATCAGTCACTATAAATTCTTTGATGACCCCTACGACAAGGGCAAAGATGCAATCTTTGGACTTGATGTTCATCTTGAAAAGCTAGTCAACGTATTTAAAGCTGCTGCACAACGTTATGGGCCAGAAAAACGGGTTATTCTTTTGCATGGACCAGTAGGTTCATCAAAGTCTACTATATCAAGGCTGATCAAAAAAGGCTTAGAGGCATATAGCCGAACTCCAGAAGGAGCTCTCTATACCTATTCATGGATCAATATAGGTGAGATACTCAGCATGGAGGATACTTTCCCCTGTCCCGTCCATGAAGAGCCTCTGCATTTAATACCACAGATCCAGAGAAAAGCAGTTCTAGAACAACTCAATCAAAATCGTGATCGAGCTGAATCAGTACATATAGAAGGTGATCTCTGTCCTGCTTGCAGGTTTGTCTATAAAAAACTACTCGAACATTATTCTGGCGACTGGCAAAAAGTAGTCTCTAATCACATCGAAGTTAGGCGATTGGTTCTGTCAGAAGCCGACCGCATCGGTATTGGTACTTTTCAACCAAAAGATGAAAAAAATCAAGATTCGACGGAGCTTACCGGCGATATTAATTACCGAAAAATCGCCCAGTATGGTTCTGACTCAGACCCAAGAGCCTTCAACTTTGATGGTGAGTTCAATGTTGCCAATCGCGGCATTATAGAATTTGTGGAGGTGTTGAAGTTAGACATTGCTTTCCTTTACGATTTGCTAACAGCAAGTCAAGAACACAAAATTAAACCAAAGAAATTCGCCCAAACTGATATCGATGAAGTGATCATTGGTCATACAAACGAACCGGAGTACAAAAAACTTCAAAGTAATGACTT
>MDTC01031065.1_pt1 | contig 17215 bp, 10 predicted proteins | sample 811181 | NCBI WGS metagenome assembly MDTC01 (sample SAMN05326644, study PRJNA326480) | marine metagenome | isolation source: seawater | place: Pacific Ocean: North | collected 2011 | reverse complement strand
GATGATGGCCTCGGCCACATTGCGAGGAACATCCTCGTAGTGACTGAACTCCATCGAGAAAATACCCCGACCCTGGGTCATGGATCGGAGTTCGGTGGCGTAGCCGAACATCTCGGCCAAGGGCACCTTGGATGAAACTTTAGACGTTCCGTCATCGACGGACTGCCCTTCAACTTGTCCTCGACGAGAAGAGAGGTCGCCGATTACCGAACCGAGGAAATCCTCGGGAATTTCGACTTCAACTTTCATCATCGGCTCGAGGAGAACAGGGTTGCACTTCTTGACAGCGTCCTTGAAGGCCATAGAGCCAGCAATTTTGAACGCCATTTCCGATGAGTCAACATCGTGGTAAGACCCATCGACCATCGTGCATTTGACATCGATCAGTGGATAACCGGCAATGACGCCGGATTCACAGGTTTCCTTCATCCCCTGCTCAGCAGGCTTGATGTACTCCTTGGGAACGATGCCACCGACAATTTTATTAATGAACTCGAAGCCTGATTCAGGCTCGCCAGGCTCCATTTCGATGACGACATGACCGTATTGCCCCTTACCACCGGTCTGACGAGAAAACTTACCCTCGCCTTTAGATGATCCACGAATGGTCTCTCGGTAAGACACTTGTGGTGCACCGATGTTGGCTTCAACTTTGAATTCACGAAGCATGCGATCCACCAATATTTCAAGGTGGAGCTCTCCCATGCCCGCAATGACAGTTTGACCAGTTTCCTGATCCGTACGAACGCGAAATGTGGGATCTTCTTCAGCCAGTGAAACCAGAGCTTTGGAGAGCTTCTCCATATCTCCTTTGGTTTTAGGTTCAACTGCCACTGAAATAACGGGCTCAGGGACAAAGAGAGTTTCGAGAACAATTGGCTCATTTGTTGAACAAAGTGTGTCTCCAGTGGTGGTGTTTTTAAGACCTAAAACAGCACCTAAATCTCCAGCTCGTAAGGCATCAACTTCTTCTCGATCATCGGCTTTAAGTACAACAAGTCTAGAAATGCGTTCTTTGGTGTCTTTCGTAGAATTAAGGACATAACTTCCCTTTTCAAGAACCCCGGAATACATACGAACAAATGTGAGCTTTCCGTAGGGGTCGGCCATCACTTTGAAAGCCAGTGCGCTGAATGGTGCGTTGTCATCTGATGGGCGTACGGCTTCCTTTCCGTTGGGGAGAAGTCCTTGAATTGGCGGTACATCAATCGGAGCTGGCAAGTAATCAACAACTGCGTCGAGAACAAGTTGCACACCTTTATTCTTAAAAGCTGAGCCGCAAAGGACAGGGACAAGGCCGTGCTTGAGAACACCCGTACGAATACCTTTCTTTAAGTCTGCGTTGGAAAGTTCGCCAGTCTCTAAGAATTGTTCAATGAGAGCCTCGTCGGTCTCTGCAATTGTTTCCATCAAGACGTTGCGCCATTTATCAACCTCTTCTTTCATGTTGGCGGGTACATCAAAAATTTCTATATCTTGGCCAAGATCATCTTTATAAATATGAGCTTTATTTTCAACTAGATCAATGATTCCACTGAGCTCTCCTTCAGCTCCGATGGGAATCTGAATTGGAACTGCATTGGCTTTCAGGCGATCTTTGATTTGACCATAAACTTTTAAAAAATCAGCACCAGTGCGGTCCATTTTGTTGACAAACACCATCCGCGGAACGGAATAACGATCTGCTTGGCGCCACACAGTCTCAGACTGTGGCTGAACGCCACCCACTGCGCAGAAAACTGCAATAACCCCGTCGAGAACGCGCATAGAGCGTTCCACTTCGATGGTGAAATCGACGTGCCCTGGAGTATCAATAATGTTGATCCGATGGTCATTCCAGCTGGTGGAAATAGCAGCTGCAGTGATTGTGATGCCGCGCTCGCGTTCTTGTGCCATCCAATCGGTGACTGCTGCACCGTCATGAACTTCGCCAATTTTGTGGACGACACCGGAGTAGAACAGAATCCTCTCAGTAGTTGTTGTTTTACCAGCGTCAATATGGGCTGCAATACCAATATTTCTGACGCGTTCCAGGGGAAAGGCGCGTGCCACAGGATACTCCGGGGTGGGGCGTTAAAAGGCGGATGAGACTCTACAGGTCAACCTGAGATGTTCAGGTCTACTGAAGATCAGTAGCGATAGTGGGCGAATGCTTTATTGGCTTCGGCCATTTTGTGCGTTTCTTCCCTTTTACGGACAGCACTGCCTGCTTCGTTGGCGGCATCCATCAATTCGCCAGCAAGCTTTTGAGACATGCTTCTGCCATTACGAGCTCTAGAGAAATTCACGAGCCAACGGAGAGCCATGGCGGTACCACGTTCTTGACGAACTTCCATTGGCACTTGGTAAGTGGCGCCTCCTACACGACGTGCGCGCACTTCGACCAATGGGGTTGCATTCTTCACTGCTGTTTCGAAAAGCTCTACTGGGTCGCCTCCGGTGCGTTCACCAATCAGTCCGAAGGCATCAGACAAGATGCGTTGGGCGGTGGACTTTTTTCCGTGCTTCATCAATCGAGCCACCATCATCGTGGCGAGGCGATTGTTGAATTGAGGATCCGGCAGAATCGGACGCTTAACAGCTGCGTTACGGCGTGACATGAACCGTCAGGTGTGGAGAAACAGAATTGGGATGGAAAGAAGTGGAGATCACTCCTTGGGCGATTTAGCGCCGTACTTCGAGCGGGATTGACGGCGATCTTTCACGCCAGCGGTATCGAGAGTTCCGCGAATGATGTGATAGCGGACACCAGGAAGATCTTTTACTCTTCCTCCGCGAATCAAGACCACGGAGTGCTCTTGAAGGTTATGGCCGATGCCGCCGATGTAGGCCGTCACCTCAAAACCAGAGGTGAGACGAACTCGGGCCACTTTGCGTAGCGCCGAATTTGGCTTCTTGGGTGTGGATGTGTAGACGCGGGTGCAGACCCCACGACGCTCGGGGCAGGCCCTAAGAGCAGGTGATTTGGTTTTCGCCTTGAGCGTCTGACGCTCGTGACGAATAAGTTGCTGAATGGTTGGCATCGACGGTCGGGATGCGGCCGGAGACCCGACCTAGTTCGACAATCCGTCACCATACTGGTTCGCCTGATCTTTTTCTTCTAAAAACGTGAAAATGCGCTGCCGCAGAGACAACACCGCACGTTTGCCTGGGGGCTAATGAGAAAGCCGCCGCCACTGAGATCACCCCTGTAGTCAAGGCACAGCCCCTCCAAAAGATGCAGTTGCTCCTCGGGAGCATGAAGAGTGACTCCATCCGCTCGAGCCATGGCAATGCCTGCGAGGTGACCAGGCCTTAATCGAATCACATGCTGTTCACAGCTGCCTGATACCAAGTCAAGGTGCATCAGCCCCGGGGTGCCTGCAACAGCGGCCTGCCGTCCTAGTTCCGCTGCAGCGGTGTCGCTGATAGAGAACGTGGCACCCATAAACCGTTCGTTTGCTGATTTGCTCATATTGCCAGTCTTGTCTTTTAAAAATGGATGAATCCGAGACCGTTTTGCACCCGCGGAGCAATCCCACGGCCTGTCATTACCGTTTTATTGGCAATCAGCATGGTGGTTGAGCTTCCACCGTCGAGATTGAGTGCATCGGTCATCCTGAACTGTTTTAAAGCCAGGATCGTCTCAAGCAGGGTGGGATCACTGCCATTGGCACCTTTGATCGCGAGAAGCCAGATCCGTTCTTTGTCTTGAGCGACGACCGTGCGAGGAGCCGAAACAGAGAGAAAGCCAGCACTAAAACCCTCTTGGCGGCCATTCAGCACAACTTTCCCTTTGGTCAAAAGAAGGGGACCTCCTCCCATGACCTGAGGAAGCTCCCCTAAGGGGTTTGAGCTGCGACTATTGATCGTTACGGAATCCCCCACAAGAGCTGGCAGGGCAGTGCCTGCTCGAGCGACGACCAAATCGCCTTCCTCTGGCAGCGGAACACCTCGAACTAGCGATGCCTGGTCATAAATCGCGTCTACGCGTCCTTCGCGAATAGTCAACGCTTGCTCCTCTCCGCTGAGGGCGCTGTACGTCGGCCCCCAAGACCTGTTGTAACGACTTAAACCGCGTTGAACGTAGCCGCTGTTCAGCATTCCGAGAGGCCACCGACGCTTCCCACTTACGATTAATTCCTGGATCAATTGCAGGCGCCCAAACAGCAGAGGACCGGACTGGTCCCAACCGATGGCACCTCTGTTGAGGATCGGTCCTGAAAGCCACCTTCCATCAAGACGAACGGCTCCCAGAGGCAATTGGCGAACACGGTTGAAAAACCCGCCGTTTACCGCCACTAGCGCTTTGGCAGGTTGCGCTAACTGATTGAGGTAGCGCAATCCTGGCTGGGCATGGCTTGGGGCGAGTGGTCTCAAAAGAAGTGATGACGACTTGTTTTGAACTCCGGCTCGGTACAGATGGATGCGCTTTACACCAACTTGAACAATGCGCTGATCAAGAATTACTCCCTTCTTGATTAGGGATTGAATGTCTGGGTTGAGTAATGCTCCCTGAAAAGATTGATTAGATCGTTGCCTTGAGGATGATCTAGTGGGGGAGATGCCATCAAGGACGATTCGCCAGGGCTCTTTCAGAGTCAAAGTGGAAATCTTGGTGGATTGGTCCACAAGACGCAGCCCTCTTGGTTCACGTCGAGCTTTTAATCCCAGCCTGCGCAACTGGCTTTCCTGCCTCGCTGTCGCCTGTAATTGAAGTAATAAATCATCTCCCTTGCGCTGGATAAGTGCAGGCCCAGTGAGGTCTAAAACGAGACGATTGGAGCTACTTCCCTTGCCTTGTCTGAGGGTCTGCAGTTGTGGCTGCGGGAGTTCGACTCGAAGCCTGTTCTTGGCTCGGTTGAGCTGAACACCCAGAGCGTTCAACCAGGGAGTCACATCGAGGGCGACTTCATCGCCGAGGGTGCGACGTTGAAGACCGCTGAAAGGCGATTGAATGCCGTACCACTCGAGAAATTCTTTGCCTAGTAAGGATTTGCGTTGGAATCCCATCTGCCCAACGAGTAGATCCAACGGCATCCACAACTGTCTTGGACTCGTGGTTCCTGGGCCTTGCCAGAGCCATGTGCTGGTCGTGTTGATGCCACCAATACTCAGCTGATCTCCTTTGAACTGATCGGTTCTGCGGACCTCTGAGATGGCCGAAGGTAGTGGAGGTGGCGTTGCAGCTTCCATCACTTAACGCTAGCTGGGGTAAGCGAATCCTTAGGATCCAAATCAGCTCAACCAGCTGCGGAATGCGAATGCCGTTGCTGTTGTACGTCCCGATTGCAGGTTATGACCCTATTCACCGGCTCCGATTGGCCTTACTGCGACAGCAGTGCACCTGCAGCAGTTGCCGGTGAGAAGGATGCATGTGGTGTGGGTTTCCTTGCTCAGCTTCAGGGAAAACGCAGCCATTGGGTGCTGCAGCAAGCCCTCCGTGGTTTGGGTTGTATGGAGCACAGGGGGGGCTGTGGTGGTGACGGTGACTCTGGAGATGGCGCAGGAGTGCTGTGCGAAATCCCTTGGGATTATTTGAGAGTGATCTGGCCCGATGCATTAAATGCCAATGGTCTCGGCATGATGTTCTTGCCAAGAGACTCAACTTCCCGAGCCGAGGCGAAGCGCCTTTGCGATGACGAGGCGACTGCTCTTGGCCTTACTTCAGCCGGCTGGCGTGATGTCCCTGTCGATCCTGAGGTGCTTGGTTCGCTCGCGCGTAAGACCGCTCCTGTCATTGAACAGTGGTTGATTCATGGGGCTGTCGAAGGCGATGCCCTTGAAGCATTGCTTTTGCGCCTGCGCCGTCGTGTTGGTGCGCGGGTAAGAAAAGAATTTGGAGTCCAGGGTGCTCGTGACTTTTATGTGGCCTCTCTGAGCGGACGGACGATTGTTTACAAGGGCATGGTCCGTTCCGAAGTTCTCGCCAAGTTCTATGCGGATTTGCGTGACCCTCGATTTGCGGTGAGTTTTGCGGTCTATCACCGCCGTTTCAGTACCAATACGCTTCCTCGCTGGCCATTGGCTCAACCGATGAGGTTGTTAGGCCACAACGGTGAGATCAACACTCTGCTGGGCAATCTCAATTGGGCTAAGGCATCAGAAGCTGGTCTTGAAGACGTTTGGGGTGATGCTGCGAACGACTTGATTCCAGTTGTAAATCCTGACTTCAGCGATTCCGCCAATCTCGATGCCACGCTTGAGTTAATGGTGCGCAGTGGGCGGTCTATCACTGACAGCTTGATCACTTTGGTGCCAGAAGCATTCCGAAATCAGCCTGATCTTGATTGTCGTCCAGAGGTGACGGCGATGTATGAATTCAATGCCGGGATTCAAGAGCCATGGGATGGCCCGGCGTTGTTGGTGTTTGCAGATGGGAAGCGTGTGGGTGCCACCTTGGATCGCAACGGGCTGCGACCAGCGCGTTGGTGCACCACTGCTGACGGATTCGTGATCATGGGGTCCGAGACAGGCGTGGTGGATCTGGACGGAAAAACTGTTGTTCACAAAGGACGCTTAGGTCCAGGTCAGATGGTGGCAGTCGATTTTGAACGCGGTGAGTTGTTGAACAATTGGGCCGTGAAGGAAGATGCGGCTCAGCGTTTTCCTTACGCCGATTGGTTGGAGAAACATCGGCGCTCGGTTTCGGCTCAGCCTTGGACTCAAAACTGTCAAATCAGTGAGCTTGATTTGCTTCGCTTGCAGACCGCTGTGGGATTCACAGCAGAGGATCTTGATCTTGTGATTGAGGACATGGCAGGCCTCGGGAAGGAGCCCACCTTTTGCATGGGCGATGACATCCCATTGGCGGTGCTCTCTAACAAGCCGCACCTTCTTTACGACTATTTCAAGCAGCGCTTCGCTCAAGTCACTAATCCGCCGATTGATCCCTTACGCGAAAAGTTGGTGATGAGTTTGGAGATGCACCTAGGGCAAAGGCGCACTTCCGTAAAGCCTTCAGCAGAGGCTGCGGCCTCAATCCATCTCGACAGCCCAGTGCTGAATGAGTCTGAACTCACAGCTCTGACCGATCGAGGCCTTTCGGTGCGATTCCTTTCAACCCAGGTTGCGGTGGAGGCCTGTGCAGGTGGACTGCAGTCAGCGGTCGATGCACTTTGCCTAGGAGCAGAAGAGGCAGTGCGCAATGGTGCTGAAATTTTGGTGCTTTCAGATCGAGTGAATGCAGATGAACAACCTGAGCAACTCACCGCCACCTCAGTGGCTATGCCAGCTCTTCTGGCAGTTGGAGCAGTGCATCACCACCTACTACGTCAGAAATTAAGACTCCAGTGCTCGTTGGTGTCCGACACCGCTCAGTGCTGGAGTACGCATCACTTGGCTTGTCTGATCGGCTATGGCGCAAGTGCTGTATGTCCATGGCTCACCTGGGAGACCACACGCCACTGGTTAGCGCATCCCAAAACACAAAAGAGGATTGAGCAGGGCAAATTACAGGCCTTAAATCCAGATAAAGCTCAGGCAAATGTGCGTCTTTCTCTGGAAAATGGACTTCGAAAAATTCTTTCTAAAATTGGGATTTCGCTACTAGCCAGCTACCACGGTGCCCAGATTTTTGAGGCAATCGGGCTTGGGGCCGATGTGATTGACAAGGCTTTCTCTGGCACCACCAGTCGGGTTGCTGGCATGACCCTTCCAGAGCTTGCCAATGAAACGCTTTCGCTTCATGCGAAGGCTTTCCCTGAACTGAATCGCAGCAAGCTTGAGTTCATGGGTTTCGTGCAGTACCGCACAGGTGGTGAATATCACCTCAACAGCCCAGAAATGTCCAAGACTCTTCACCGTGCAGTGAAAGCTGGGCCTGGATACGACCATTTCGCGACCTATCGAACGCTGTTGGAAAACAGACCGGTGACGGCTCTTCGGGATCTACTCGAGTTCAAGCTGGCTGCGACTCCTTTGCCGCTGAGTGAAGTGGAAAGTGCAGAGAGCCTCTGCACTCGCTTCTGCACGGGTGGGATGAGTCTTGGTGCCCTCTCTAGGGAGGCTCATGAAGTGTTGGCTGTGGCCATGAACCGTATTGGCGGAAAGAGCAATAGCGGTGAGGGCGGCGAAGACCCTGCTCGTTTTCAGGTTCTCAATGATGTGGATGGAGACGGCCGATCGTCTTCCTTCCCAAGCATCGGTGGACTTCGCAACGGTGACACCGCATGTTCAGCGATCAAGCAGATTGCTTCTGGCAGGTTTGGAGTGACAGCGGAATATTTGCGTAGCGGCAAGCAACTTGAAATCAAGGTGGCTCAAGGAGCAAAGCCTGGCGAGGGCGGCCAATTGCCAGGGCCAAAAGTTGATGATTACATCGCAGGTTTGCGGAACAGCAAGGCTGGAGTAGCGCTCATTTCACCTCCCCCGCATCACGATATTTATTCGATCGAAGACCTTGCTCAACTCATCCATGATCTGCATCAGGTGCATCCGAAAGCGCCCGTCAGTGTCAAATTAGTTGCTGAAATTGGCATCGGTACGATCGCGGCTGGTGTCGCTAAAGCGAATGCTGACGTGATCCAAATTTCTGGTCACGACGGTGGGACGGGTGCATCACCGTTGAGTTCGATCAAGCATGCGGGTAGCCCATGGGAACTTGGTCTGACGGAAGTCCATCGATCTCTCTTGGAGAATGGTTTGAGAGACCGAGTTTTGCTGCGTGCTGATGGCGGCCTTAAGACTGGCTGGGATGTAGTTGTCGCGGCTCTACTCGGGGCGGAGGAATACGGATTTGGTTCTGTTGCAATGATCGCCGAGGGCTGCATCATGGCCCGTGTGTGTCACACCAATAATTGCCCTGTGGGTGTGGCTACTCAGAAAGAAGCATTGCGCAAGCGTTTCACTGGCGTACCCGAACACGTGGTGAATTTCTTTTGGTACGTGGCGGAAGAAGTTCGCCAACTCATGAGTGTCCTAGGAGTCGCTCGTCTCGAGGATTTAATCGGACGCAGCGATCTGCTTCAGCCCCGATCGGTAGAGCTTGCTAAGACCAAATGCGTCGATCTTTCCAGTTTGCTGGCTCCAGTTGGTGATGCCAGCAATCGCTCCTGGCTTCAGCACAGTTCTGAACCCCATGGGAATGGTTCAATTCTTGAAGATTGTCTTTTGAGGGACGCAGAGTTGATGGAGGCGATGGAGAACCATGGCTTTATCAGTCGCGACATTGACATCGTCAATACCGATCGCAGTGTTGGTGCTCGACTGGCGGGAGAAATCGCCCAACGTCATGGAAATCGTGGCTTTCAAGGACAGTTGAAACTTCATTTCCGCGGAGCTGCCGGGCAAAGTTTCGCCGCTTTTCTTGTGCAAGGCATGACGGTTCGCCTGGAAGGAGAGGCCAATGATTATGTCGGTAAAGGCATGAATAGTGGTCGTATCAGTCTCGTGCCTGGTGATGGAGTGGAGAATCCTGGAGATCAGGTGATCCTGGGTAATACATGTCTGTATGGGGCCACCGGTGGTGAGCTTTTTGCTCTAGGGCGCGCGGGTGAACGTTTTGGTGTTCGCAACAGCGGTGCCTATGCAGTGGTCGAAGGTGCTGGAGATCACTGTTGCGAATACATGACTGGAGGCGTAATCGTTGTGCTGGGAGGCACCGGGCGCAACGTGGGTGCGGGCATGACTGGGGGGGTTGCGTTTCTATTGGATGAGACTGGTGGTGTAAGGCCCCGAGTGAATGCTGAGATCGTTGAGGTTGTCAGCATCACCACCCCACAGCAAGAGTCATTGTTGCGATCACTTTTGGAGATGCATGTGAGCACTACCGCCAGTACTAAGGCCAAGGCTTTGTTGTCAGATTGGACTAACTCAATGTCGGCTTTCAAGGTGTTGGTGCCCCCAAGTGAGCGAGCGGCAATGGGGCTTTTCGAGCGCACTGCAGTGACGGCCTGATCTTGGAGTCTCATGGCCTGGTTCATTAAGCAGGAAACATTCACCGCAGCGATGACCTCACTCTCGGCAGAGGATCGTCTGATTCATCGCAATGCCCATCGCTGTTGGGTTGAAGCTCAGCGGAACTCAGGGGTTGCCATGGCAAGTGGCTTCCTTGTGGACGATCAACACAACCCTGGTGGTGGTGGTCTGTTGGTGTTTGAGGCCTCTTGCTATGAGTCGGCCGAAGCGCTGATCCGTGACGATCCAATGATTTCTAGGAACTTGGTCACTTGGACATTGCATGAATGGAACCCTGTGGTGGGAAGCCTTAGGGCTTAATCCATGAATTGTGACTTGGTTGAGAGTTCAGCGAGGGTGAGTAGCCATCAGTCTCTGCACCTCTCCTGCGTGATAACTGCTACGTGTGAGAGGAGTGCTAACCACTTGCAAGAATCCAAGCTCCTTTTCACCGTGATGTCTGTACATTGCGAATTCATCAGGGGTGACAAACCGGTCAACTGCCAGATGCTTGGGACCTGGAGATAAGTACTGCCCAATGGTGACAATGTCCACGTCGTGGCTTCTGAGATCGCCCAATGTCTTCTGTACTTCGTCATTGGTTTCGCCAAGTCCAACCATCAGGCCTGACTTGCTGTAAGACCTTGGCCAACTTTTTCTCACGCGTTGGAGAAGTTCCAAAGAACGTGAGTAATTTCCCTGCGGTCTTGCACGGCGGTACAAACGCGGAACGGTCTCGATGTTGTGATTGAGTACATCGGGAGCTGCATCCATCACGGTGGCGAGCGCATCCCAGTTTCCACACAAGTCCGGGATAAGCAATTCGATTGTGGTTTGAGGCGAGCGCTCACGCACTTGCTGAATACAGGAGACAAATTGAGAAGCGCCTCCATCAACTAGGTCATCACGATTCACGGAGGTGATGACAACATGCCTCAACCCAAGCCGGGTAACGGCCTCCCCAAGACGCAAGGGCTCAGTTGGGTCGAGTTGACGAACACTCCTGTCGAAATCAATGTCGCAGTAGGGACATGCGCGGGTACACCCTGGCCCCATGATTAGGAAAGTAGCGGTTCCTCCGGCAAAGCATTCCCCAATATTGGGACAGCTTGCTTCCTGGCAAACGGTGTTCAGCTTTAGGTCCAGCAGCAAGTCAGCCACCTCCCCAATGCGCTCCCGCTGGGGGGCTTTAACGCGCAACCAGTCAGGTTTCTGAAGGGACGTCATCTTCTAAAGTCGCCTCATCGGGATGTAGCGCAGCTTGGTAGCGCACTTCGTTCGGGACGAAGGGGCCGCAGGTTCGAATCCTGTCATCCCGACTCTATGAGTTGTGTTCAACTGAGTTCTGCGCCTGGGTAGCCGCGTGGAGTCACCATTCGACCTCCGTCCATCCTGCTGCTGCTGTTGCCGATAACCAAGATAGTGAGCATATCAACAGTCTCCACGGGCAGGTTGTCGAGCCGATGAAAAGAGACTTGTTCTTCTATTCGTCCTAGTTGCCTTGCAATCACAACAGGAGTGGAGTCAGGGCGTTGATTCAGCAGAATATCAATGGCACTTTGAAGCTGCCAATCTCGTCCTTTGGAGCGGGGGTTGTAGAGCGCAACGACGAAATCGCCTGCAGCAGCTGCTTCTAAGCGTCGTTCAATCACCTCCCATGGAGTCAGTCGATCGCTAAGGCTCACCGTGCAGAAGTCATGCATTAAAGGCGCACCCGCCTTGGCTGCCGCAAGCTGCAAGGCAGAGATTCCTGGATGCACGGCAAAGCGTGGCCGCTCGTCTTGGGGCAATTCCAGCCAAAGTTCCAGAGCGAGCCCAGCCATCCCGTAGATCCCGCTGTCGCCAGATGACACCAAGGCCACGCGAGCACCTTCGCGAGCAAGACTGAGAGCCTGCAAACAGCGTTCCCTTTCCATGGTGAGTTTCCCATCCAATCGGATCTGGTCCGGACGGCGCAGAGGCTCAAGCAAATCAAGGTAAAGCCCGTATCCAACCCAGGATGGGCATCGCTCTAGGGCGCTGCGGGCTTCAGGGGTTAGGAGCGCAAGGTTGCCAGGACCGCTGCCGATCAGGTGTAATTCGCCGCGCTGAGGCGCGAAAGACTCCATGCTTTCGGCAATGGCCACGGTGACGGCTCCCTTTTCAGTTTTATCCGCGTGGGTGATCCGTTTGTGCAGTTTGAGATGCCCTTTGTTTCCTGCACTTAGTAAGGCTGCTGCTTCTGCAACAGATCTGGTTCCCATTTCTGCGCCAACAATCTTTGAAGGGGTTGGCACATCTACACCGTCAAGTGCTGTTGCGGTGTGCAATCGAAAGGGCCAATCATGAAGGGTTGCGAGTTCTTGAAGAGCCCTCTCATCGCCCTTTCGGTCGATGCTGCTGATGCCTGCAACGGCTGACTGTGCTAATCCGGCTTCTTCCAGTGCGTCAGCAACTGCCCGCTGGATCAGCTTCAAACTTGTGTCGCGTTCGCAGCCAATCCCAAGCCAAAGCAGTGGTGGATGCCACGTGCAGGCCCCAGAATTGGAGAGGGATGTACTGATCTTCAGGGTTGGTTCGTTGTTCTGTGAAACGACATCGTTATTCAGCAGGAGGCTGGATTGAGCCGCCAAGCTGCTCTGCCAAAGCTTGTTACCAGAGTTCTGGACAAGTTGGGTGCGCTCTCCGCGTGCCTGGGAATGCATGAGTTGCGTCCAGTTGGCAATTGTTCCTCCGCGTTGCCATCCCCAAGCGTCTCCGAAGGCATCTGTGGCAAGTCGGCCTGAAACAGCACTGTCGCCGCTCAGCACAGCTTCCCCTCCAAGGGCGGAAGCGATCTCCCTGCTCAGCTGCTCGGCACCAGCTTGGTGACCGCCAATTAAAGGAATCACCCATTCCCCTGCTGCATCAAGTACCAGAACGGCTGGATCTTTCTCTTTATCTGATAGCAGTGGAGCAATCAGACGGGTGGCAGCACCTGTAGCTCCGACCACCATCAGCACCGCCCCTTTTTTCCAGTGCTGCTTGAGCAAGACCACGGCGGATCCCACCAGACACGTTGCACCTCGATCAGGAATAGAGGCAGCGGCTCCGGGAGTGAGCGCAAGTTGATCCGTTAGGCCGCATTGCTCAAGTCTTTTCAACAAAAGCCAGGACCTTGGGGAAAGCCCTAGAGCCAATCGGCGGGCAGAGATTGGAGGAGATGATTCGTTCAGGATGGGAGTTCCGGAGATCAACGCTGGGTGCCATCGGCGTTCAATAGATCTCTAGCTGATCCTCCCAGGGTGCTACTGGGCAAGATCCTTTCTGGTTCCTTGGTGATTACTGGTGCTCTTGGTGTGGAATTTGGTTCTGTCTCGGCGACCTTGTTGGATTCAGGCGTGGGCTCTGATGCAGTGTTTGATTTTGAATCGAGGTCCTGTTGGACGTCGACAGTCTCATTTGGTTTGGCTTTATTCGCTACGGGTTCACCCATCACCAATCCTTCTGTCAAAGACCCCGCGTTTGAAGACGAGTCGCTGGGCCTCTCTTCTTCAGTCAATTCCTGCTCAGGGATGAACTCTTCGAAGGACTCCAGTGTCGAAGCGGTTGGTTGAAGAGGCTCACTGTTGGGCAGCGTTGCGCTCTGCTCATCGGGCTGGGCTTCACCAAGCAAACGGGAGATTTCGGTACCAGTGAGATTTGGTTGTAACCAGATGGGTTTTGGGTTCCGTCCCCCAGGGATCGCCCTTAATTGGTTGTTGAACACTGGGGCGATCGATTCACCAATTCCATTCAGTAATTCCATCTGCACACTATTAATGTCGTTGCCTTTGTCGATTCCCTTCAGCCAAAGGGCCTCTTGCTGGTCCACAACAAAGCTGTCGTTGTTGATAGTGATACGAAGACGCCATCGAGCATCTCCGGCTCTGAGGTTTTGAAGCGGAGCGTTCCAAACCAACCAATCGAGGAGAAGAGGGGTCTCACTTCCAAGTTCTGCTGGGCTCACAACGGCCAGCCACGGGGAATCAGGCTCTGGTTGAGTACCCGCCAAAGGGCGAAGCTGATCCAATTGCCAATTCAAGCTGGCACCAGGTGTTTTGACGGCTTCACCCCAGGGGTAGGCGGCGTAGGCCGAGAAACGGTGGCTTCCTGGAGAGAGTGCAGGGATTTGAAGCTTCAGGTAATTCTCTTCCCACTCACTAATACGTAGAGGGGGGTGATCGTCAATTTGAATTGCTACGTGAGGGCCGAGGCCTAGTTCGAGGTCGTTGGCCAAGGGCCAATCCTCGATCTTTAACTCCAGGTTGAGAGGGCCACCCTTGAGTTGGCTTCGATCTGCGGGACTGATGAGAGACAGGCGAGGATGATATTTAGCCAAGGCCTCATGAAGCTGTTGAACGCCTCCAGGGGGCTCAACTTCTCGAAGACGACCGGATGGGTTTTGAGTGGGGAGGGTCGTTCCGCTATCAAAAGCGGACTTGGAATCTGCGGATTTAATCCAAGGAATGCTCGGCATGGCCAGCACAGGTTGGCCGATGCCGAGCAGGAGCATCAGCCCGAAGAGTGCTGCAAACCATTGGATATTGGAGTGTCGCCGGCCCGATTTATCCATGAGGCGGGAATGCTATGCAGCCATTGTGAATGGCACCACTTCTCAGGTCTAGAGCATTGGTTGAGTATTAATTAGTAAAAGGAAATAACAGGATTGTTGATAGTTTTTTATCTTTATTGGGAGGTTCCTGCTGATACCCGCTGGAACCAGACCCCAGTTGCAGACTGGTGCGCTGCCGGATTGAACCTTTGTAACTCGATGAGGCTTTAGGCCCTCTCGCGACTCTATGCTCAAATCAGCGGTCCCCTCTTTGGGGCCCAAAGCACCAGTGATAGGCAGGGTTTTCCTGGCTTGAGCTGGCGCCCGGCTGCAGCCTTCGGGCCTTGGCCGGGGCCCCGGTGAACTGTCCGGTTCACCGGAGGGGTGGCCCTCCACCTCGATCCCGTCCCTCGAGGAACGACTCGATGACCATCAGCCCACCAGAGCGTGGGAGCACCGCGAAGAGCCAAGTCGAAAAGGTTGACAAACCAGCAACCTTTGAATTGTTCGGTAAGCCCGGACATTTCGACCGAGCTCTCGCGAAAGGCCCCAAGACCACAACCTGGGTCTGGAACCTCCACGCCAACGCTCACGATTTCGATAGCCACACGAGTGACCTTGAAGAGGTCTCTCGGAAGATCTTTAGTGCTCACTTCGGCCATTTGGCCGTGATCTTCATCTGGCTAAGCGGTGCCTTCTTTCATGGAGCACGCTTTTCCAACTTCTCCGGCTGGCTCGCCGATCCAACCCACGTCAAGCCAAGTGCTCAGGTGGTGTGGCCCGTGTTCGGCCAGGAGATTCTCAATGGTGATATGGGTGCCGGTTTCCAAGGCATTCAGATCACATCTGGCCTCTTTCACGTTTGGCGTGCATGGGGCATCACCAACGAGACCCAGCTGATGTCGCTTGCCATCGGCGCTCTGGTGATGGCAGGTCTCATGCTTAATGCCGGTGTATTCCACTATCACAAGGCAGCTCCGAAACTCGAGTGGTTCCAAAACGTTGAGTCGATGCTCAACCACCACTTGGCAGGTCTGCTTGGTCTCGGTTCACTTTCCTGGACCGGACACCTTCTGCATGTGTCTCTGCCGACGACCAAGTTGATGGATGCCATCGACGCCGGCCAGCCGCTGGTACTCAATGGCAAAACCATTGCTTCAGTCGCAGACATTCCTCTGCCACACGAATTCTTTAACCAGGATTTGATCGCGCAGCTCTATCCAGGTTTTGGTGCCGGTATTGGTGCCTTTTTCTCCGGTGATTGGGCTGCATACAGCGATTTCCTGACCTTTAAAGGTGGAATTAATCCGGTCACAGGAAGCATGTGGATGAGCGACATCGCTCATCACCATCTAGCCATCGCGGTGCTGTTCATCGTGGCTGGTCACATGTACCGCACCAACTGGGGCATCGGGCACTCCATCAAGGAGATCCTTGAAGGGCAGAAGGGTGATCCCCTTCTGTTCCCGGCCACTAAGGGGCATGACGGACTCTTTGAGTTCATGACTACCTCTTGGCATGCCCAGTTGGGAATCAATCTGGCCATGCTCGGTTCTCTGAGCATCATCGTGGCCCAGCACATGTATGCGATGCCCCCGTATCCATACATGGCGATTGACTACCCGACTCAGATCGGACTGTTCACCCATCACATGTGGATCGGTGGTTTCCTGATTGTTGGCGCTGCTGCTCATGCAGCCATCGCAATGATTCGCGATTACGACCCCGCAAAGCATGTCGATAACGTGCTCGATCGTGTGTTGAAAGCTCGTGATGCCCTAATCAGCCACCTCAACTGGGTGTGCATTTGGTTGGGGTTCCATAGCTTTGGCCTCTACATCCACAACGACACAATGCGTGCCCTGGGGCGTCCCCAGGACATGTTCAGTGATTCGGCGATCCAACTGAAGCCTGTCTTCGCGCAATGGATTCAGGGACTTCATGCTGCAGCTGCGGGTAGTACCGCTCCCAACGCACTCGCTGGCGTTAGTGAGGTGTTCAACGGCTCAACGATTGCCGTCGGAGGCAAGGTTGCTGCGGCAGCGATCCCCTTGGGGACCGCTGATTTCATGGTGCACCACATTCATGCATTCACGATTCACGTGACTGTCTTGATCCTTCTAAAGGGTGTGCTCTATGCACGTAGCTCCCGTCTCGTTCCAGACAAAGCAAACCTTGGATTCCGCTTCCCATGCGACGGACCAGGTCGAGGTGGCACCTGTCAGGTGTCTGCTTGGGACCATGTGTTCCTAGGCCTGTTCTGGATGTACAACTCCCTCTCCATCGTGATCTTCCACTTCAGTTGGAAGATGCAAAGCGATGTCTGGGGCACGGTGAATGCTGATGGAAGTGTTCAGCACATCACAAATGGCAACTTTGCCAACAGTGCAATCACCATCAATGGCTGGCTGCGTGACTTCCTGTGGGCTCAGGCCGCGCAGGTGATCAACAGCTATGGCTCGAACACCAGTGCCTATGGCCTGATGTTCCTCGGGGCTCACTTTGTCTGGGCCTTCAGCTTGATGTTCCTGTTCAGTGGCCGCGGCTATTGGCAGGAACTTATTGAGTCCATCGTTTGGGCTCATAACAAGCTGAAGGTGGCACCTGCCATCCAGCCCCGAGCACTCTCTATCACCCAGGGCCGTGCCGTGGGTGTCGCTCATTACCTTTTGGGCGGCATCGCGACCACATGGGCCTTCTTCCACGCCCACATCCTTGTGGTCGGCTGACCTCACTGACCTTTCCCTCTAATGGCAACGAAATTTCCTTCGTTTAGCCAGGGTCTGG
>MDTC01263614.1_pt1 | contig 17216 bp, 11 predicted proteins | sample 811181 | NCBI WGS metagenome assembly MDTC01 (sample SAMN05326644, study PRJNA326480) | marine metagenome | isolation source: seawater | place: Pacific Ocean: North | collected 2011 | reverse complement strand
CGCTCCGGCTCGTGTAGCCGAACAATTAGCTGCATGGCGGCAGAAATTGGAGACTGCTGCGAAGGAAATTCGTTAGCAGTTGAAGGATGTCACGTGTCTAGACAATGTTGGCTTACCAGATGGTTATCTCTGGGTATTGCTGTGGCTCTGGCCACCCCAGCGCTCGCAGATTCGACAGATGACACCAATGGCACTTCGGCACTCGACCCTCTCCAGTGGGCCGTTGTCGATTCCCTGAGATATCCAGAACGTACAACACCTCAGGAGTTACTCGAAGCGGCTATCCGTGCTGCCTCTGTTGAGGCGATTGAGCCCACCTTGGAATTTCTGGATAAATTTGATGATGCCTTTGCGGCAGAGCCTGATAAAGAAGAGATCCTTGCAGCACTCGGTGGCTATTTTCAGACTTCTGAACTCAGTCGTTTTCAGAGATTTCTGAAGCGTACCGCTCCACCAGAACAGGCCGATGCGGTTGCTTTCCTTATTCAGGGACTACAAGCCGCTGCTCAGAAAAAAAGGATCGACTCCGACAGACTGAAAAAAGCAGTTGTAGATCTGCAATCTGATGATATTTTTACACGACGAAAAGCAGAGACAACTCTCATGGAAGGAGGAACATATGCCCTTCCAATGCTTGTTGATCTCCTAATGGACACAGGATCTGGTCATGACCAGATCCCACAATCAAAATCAGAGTTTCGGTCGAGAGAACTTGCTAAAGAACTCATTGGACAACTCGGTGAAAGAGGAGTTCGAGCTTTAGTGGCTTGGCTTGGCTCTGATGATTTCAAACGATTTCCAGGAGTCATTGACGCCTTACACATTTTGGTTGATTCCGGACGCCTACCAGCAGGAAGAACGACAAACCCCAACGCATCAGCTGAATTGGATGTAGCGAGTGTTCTTTTTGCACCCGCTTTTATTCCCGAATTTGGTGACCCGACGCGAGAGGCAGCAATACGACTTCTTATGAAGTTAGAAGTTCTGGGGCTTACTGACTTTGGCGGTGAAGCCTTCACAAAGGACCTTGCCTGCCGAATGCTCAGTGCAAAACTCAATGGGCTTCTTACACCAGCTGGTATTCCACCTGCTGACAGTCTCACTGAAGGAACAACTCTAAATACCAGTCCACAACCGACCGTTGAGCAGTATCTCTGGGTCACAGATGCAAACCGGCCTGAGATTCGCTACCTACCACCGAACACCTGTCGAAGTCTCCGCGCTGGACACATCGCACGAGATCTTTCAGGACTTGGTTGTGCCGATCCGAATACCGTGCGTCTCGTGCTTCTCGCACAATCCGAGGCTCTCCTTGTCTTCCAGACATCTCCTTCATCAGCTTTGAACAACTTACCCGTTGAAGTAATAACAGGAGCCTTAGGTGGACCTGACGGTTTTTCAACAGAACTTGCAGCAGAAGTTCTTGATGATGCTCTTGACCGCTCTATCCCACTTGCGGCTGCAGTTGCCGCTCGTGCAATACGCGAATCCGTAAAAAACACGTCATCATCGAACTCTATGATTCGATCGTGTCTTGTACGAGCATTAGGTGCTCCTTCAACACTTGTTCAATTCGAGGCCTCACAAGCACTGGCTGTCATTTCATCACAACTTCCATTTAGCGGATCAAGTCGGCTCCTTGATCGATTACTTTATTTTGCAAATTCAAACGGTATCGATGAGGCTCTCATTGTTCACCCGAATCAGGAGACTGCTGAATTTTTGAAAAGTAGCATCAGTCAATATGGGTTTGTTCCATCATCTGTTTCTCGTGGCCGTCCATGTATCCAGAAAGTTCGACAATCTCCTGATTTACAACTTATAATTCTTTCTGCCCGACTGCCTGACCTTTGTGCGGCAGAGGTTGTTGAATTATTACAACAAGATTCTCTTGGTAAACAGTTACCAATACTCGTGATGCTCGATCCTCTTGATGACAACAAAGCGTGCCGTCGACGCACCCGCCTCGTGCTACGTCTTCATGACCTAGATAATGCTCTGCTTACAGACAGGCTTGATAGCCAATTTCTTCCTACTCTAAAAAACACAGGGGATGAAGAAGAAGTCATACCACCCCGATTTCTGGAGACACTCACACAAATTACTGGACCGCAGGCAATTGATGCAGGCTGGCGGCAAGAACAAAGAACAAACCGACTCCAACGTGCCTCCATCGCTCTCACCATCCTCGGACAACTCGGGGATAACGGATGGGATATTCGAGGAGCTTTTCATGTCGCACACAATGGCCTTAAACATTCCGAAACGTTTGATCCTGCTATGCAACTCCTCACAAATATGCCCAGCCCCGCTGCCCAACAATCACTTTTCGATGTAGCGTGGGCCCCAGATCTAGACAAAAGCATTCGAAAAAAGGCCGTCGATTCTCTTGGGGTAAGTCTTGAGCTACATGGTATTCTTTTGACAAACAGCACCTTACGAATCATCAATGATATGTACAATAAGACAGATCGCGGAGATGATTCTTCGATAGGCCATGATCTTATTGCCCTTTTCCAACCGCTAAAAAAATGAGCGGGCACTGATGCTCAGGAAACCAACTGACGACTCCCTAAATTCCATAGCAGGCTTCATCGGAACAAGTCCTGCCATGCAAGAGGTCTATGCGATGACCCACCGGGTGGCAGCCTCAACTGCATCGGTGCTTTTGGTAGGAGAGACTGGCACGGGCAAAGAACTCATCGCACGTGCTGTCCATGAACTCTCACCGCGAGGCAGCGGGCCTTTTGTCAGGGTAAATTGTGGGGCTCTGTCAGAAAGCCTTTTAGAGAGTGAGCTATTTGGCCACGTACGGGGTTCTTTCACAGGAGCGGTCGCAAATCGAGCCGGTCGCTTTGAAGCCGCGCACACGGGAACAATTTTTCTTGATGAAATCAATTCAACCACTCCAAAACTTCAAGTAAAGCTGCTCCGCGTATTACAAGAACGTGAATTTGAGCGTGTCGGTGACACTGAAACGATTCATGTAGATACTCGTGTTATAGCCGCAAGTAATCGAGAACTCCTTGACGAAGTCGCAAAAGAAACTTTTCGTGAAGACCTGTACTATCGACTGAACGTGGTTCCGATTTACCTGCCACCACTTCGTGGTAGACGAGCTGACATCCCATTACTGGTGAGCCACTTCCTCGAGACCTATTGCCGAGAAAATAAACGAGATACCATGACAGTACAGCCAGCAGCTATGGAGGCTTTGGCTCGACATCACTGGCCTGGCAATGTACGCGAATTACAAAATGTTGTTGAGCGTTGTGTCATCATGTCTGACAGCGATGAACTTACGATAAAAATTCTCCCACCAGCTTTTCGTGGCGAGCAGTCGGCCGTTGCCATGCCTGGCCGAGGTGGAGATCTAGATAGCCTGGCTCGTGATCTTGTTGAACAAGGCATGGCATCAGCACCGGACGGTGATGCAAATCTTTTTGAACGGGTAGTAAGCCGTGTTGAAAGAGAACTTATTGCTCAGATGCTCGCAGCCTGTGATGGAGTACAACTCAAGGCCGCTGGGCGTTTAGGAATTAATCGGAATACGCTTAGAAAGAAGCTCCTTGAACACGGCCTTGATGACCCGTCTGAAGAGTGAAGCAAGACAACAGGCATCGACACGCTAAACGCTACCTCAAGGTGTTTCTCTCTAAGCTTCTGCCATCTCACGCGCATGATAGCTTGATCGAACAAGTGGGCCTGACGCCACTTGCTGAAAACCCATACGACGAGCGATATCTCCAAGCTCATTGAATTCATCTGGATGAACATATCGATCGACTGGGAGACTTTGTAACGTTGGCTGTAAATATTGACCGAGCGTCAGAAAGTCGACCCCCTGGTTCAATAAATCAGTAAACACCTGCAATAGTTCCTCCCGGGTTTCACCAAGACCAAGCATCAATCCACTTTTTGTCTTTGTGCTAGGGACTATTTTTTTTGTATCTGCAAGCACTTGCAATGTCCATGCATAAACACTCTTGCGGCCACGAACACGCCTATAAAGTCGTGGTACTGTTTCAGTATTGTGATTAAAGACATCAGGGCGACTCTGTAACAGGAGTTCGAGCGCACCTGGCTTACCGATAAAATCAGGAACAAGCACTTCAACTGATGCTCCGGTTGCCTGCCTGACTGCCTCAACAGTTTTCCGGAAATGATCCGCACCACCATCAGGCAAATCGTCACGTGTCACACTTGTAATAACAACATGTTTCAGACCCAGACGTCTTGCGGCCTCAGCAACTCTTTGAGGTTCATCACCTTCAAGTGCTTCTGTTTTCCCCTTTGGCACTGAACAAAATCCGCAAGGACGAGTACAGACATTCCCCAAAATCATGAATGTGGCAGTCCCAGAAGACCAACATTCCAGACGATTCGGACATTTTGCAGAAGAACACACTGTTTCTAAATTGAGTTCCGCGATCAGCCCTGCTGTCTCACCATGCCCACCACCCTCACCAAGGTTTTGTCGCAACCAAGGTGGAAGCCTCCGTGACATGAGCATCGGAATTTCTTCAGCGGAGGAACATCCATTGTGCTCTACCGCTGCTGAAGTATTCAGTATTGGTAACATGCTTACTGTACTCGGCGCACTTACTTCATCTTTCGACACAGAAATTTCCTCAAGCACTCTTAGTTATACGATCACATGAACGTATTTCAGTATTTTGAAATATAGGTTTTCCAGACTGAATGGAGACATCTCCGCATCCAAATGCATCTACCATCGAACGAACGATCGCCGTCCGAACATCCTGCAAACGGACCTTACGACGAATCTCCGCCTGTACTGATCCCATCGTACGCTTCTTAATACCTGTGACGACAGGGACAGTATCAATCCGGCGATAAAGCCCTAAGTCTGGGCAGACATTTACAAAACCACCGTGCCAGACAACACCCCGTCGAACTGCGAGATTCACCGTCGCAATCAGGCCCGAACGACCAAAAATTCCAGGCTGACGAGAGTCCCGAACTGTTGAACACCTAAGGCTTTGAATAGCTGATTCGAGACCAAATTCAAATCGTTCAAGAAAACCACCAACATCAAATGACGAAAGGCCCAACTTTGTGAGTGGCGCAAATAGGCTAACACCAACCTGTCCCGGTCCATGAAGCACAGCACCTCCGCCCCGACCAACAAAGCGTACGGAAATACCTTTGCTCGCTAATTCATCTCTAGAAATATTAATGTCTGTGTGCGAACCAATCCGACCAATGGTAATCCCAATGGCTGGCTCATAAACAATCAATGTTGGAGGCCGCCCATTTGGCTCTGAAACATCCCATGCAATCCGCTCAGCCATACTTTGATATGCATCTTGTTGGAGTCGCCCCATAAGCCAAACACTTAATGATCGCTGGTTTTGCTGAGGGCTTTCACAAGAACTCTTTTTTCGTAACGCCATCATAAACGTCCTTGCTTCTTGGAAACCGCATTAAGAAGTTGCGGCCAAGACAGTCGACTCCAATGAAGTGGCTCCGCAAGTGTAGACGGCATTACCTGTCTCTCACCATCTAACGCGAGCCCTCCTGTTTCTGCCTCTTCAAGCACTCGATCAACCGTTACACTGAGACGCTCAAGCCAATCTGGCACCTCAACTCCTGAACCGGTTGCAATTCCAAGAAAATCTTCGGCATGTGTTTCAAGTTGACTACCAGCACCTTCAGGATCACCAACAAGGAGTTCTCGCACAGCAGGCTCAACAAGTGATTCAATCTCATCCTGTTCAAGCATCGCTGTAAAAGGCCGTTGCACTCGATCGGAAACACTAGCCAAACGAACCCCAGTCTTTTGCTGAAGCACTGAGAGGCGTTCGATGAGATCATTTGCAGTGTCCGCAGTCTCCTCTTCCATACGTTCTCTCCAGGCGGATGCTGCCTCAGTCGCCCCACTTCGAACCAGTACCCGATGAGCCATACTTACAGGACGAAGGGTCCAGACGATCCTTTCATATTCTGCTTTTATACGTAAAAACTCGAGTAGCACATAAAGATAATCACCTCGATCAGATTGTGTTGTCGTTGAGTTCCAGTCTCTATATTCTGAATGATTTTCTGCAACACTTTCTAAGATTAACCGAAGTCGACTCGTTGCTTGTTTGAGCGAAATATCACCAGCATTGATTGCTTCAATCAATTTTATAGGACTCGCTGTATTCGATTCACCATCTTCACCTGAATCCAGAATGCGCCAATCTGCTCCTGCAGCATCTTGTTTGATAAGCCGCTCAAGAAATGGGCGGACACCACCACGAAGAATGCTTCGCAAGGAAGACGGTGTAAGCAAATGCTGAGTAAATAAACCGGCACCATAATGCTTAATAAATTCTTCAACGACATGAAATGATTTATCATCTCGAACTCGCTCCAGCACAGAAAGTCGTAACTGTCGAGCGTGAGTGGTCCACGTTTCTAATAGCTTTGGAATAAGAATCGCCAGCCCATCTAAGATTCGTTGGGTTGCAACAACACTCGATGGCTCAGATTCGCCGGGCCCAGGTACTGGAGCGCTGGCTACAATTCGGCCTACGAGCGATGTCGTCGCCGACTCAAAAACACGATCAAACTCACTAACACTCGCTGCACCAGGAGGACGCCGACTCTCCAGTTTTTTTGCAAGACGCACAAGGCCGATTGTGTCCTCTACGAGACCACGGCGAGGCAAAACAGCTACTAGCCTTTCCAACAGCCGTTCTCGCATCCTTGCCGCAAATACGCGATCAGCCCGACCACCTCTCGCTAATGGCACATAAAGCACCGTCTTGCCACGAAGATGATGACGAATGCGTTCCATTTGTTGATGGATCATTTGCTGATCATCAACAAAGATGGCAGCCAACAACTTTCCAACTGCTGGCTTTGGCATAATTTTAGAAGGAATACGATTCGCTTCATCGTGAGACAGATTCGTTTTTTGTACAACCTCCTGAGCTATTGCAATTCGGGCTGACAACATCCAAATTGTTTCACCAGTTTGAAGTGCTGCCTCAACCAATCTTTCTGCCGCAACATCGCGTTGCCAACGAAGACGATCAAACTCTGCTGCGGTCATTCCACGAGGCTGGTGCTGATCTCGCGAAATAATATGCATGGCGGCACGTACCATCGCTCGCCGCAGTCTCCTCAAGGTCTGTCGCCAGCCTCTCAAAGAGTCGATTTCAACTGCAGACGTCTCAATCTGCCCAGCAGCTGCATCAAGACAACCAGTTACTATCGTCTGCCGAAGCATCACGATAACACCTGTCATAAAATCAGCAGCTTCTTCAACTGCTACAACTGGATTTGAAGCACCGGCAGGAAGATCTACATCAAGCATCCCGCCGTCTGTCCCATCATCTGTGGAATCCTGCCAAACCATGGACTCATATGCAGAAGCAACACTTTCATCTGTGCCAATCTGATCATCGTCTGTTTCATCAGTGAGTACTGTTCCTGATTCGTCTCGACTCTGAGGTTCTTGACCGGAGGCAGCAATATCGATCATTTCTGTAAGCCCTGCCGTATTCGCCTCGACTAATTCTAGAAATCGCCGCACACGATTACAGCCCGAATCACTAAGGTCTGTGAGTGCGGACCGCAACCATCGGTGGGACGCAACTAACCATGAATTTCCAGAATGATCAATTTCATCACCCTCAAGCAGTGTTATCCAGTGCACGAGCAATCCCATAGCTGCATCAAAATCTTTTTCTTGCAAAAGGGCATCTGCTGCTGCTGCATGAGTTCTCGCAGATGAAAAATCTGCTACTGCATCCCGCCAAAACGTAGGGGACAACGGAACCGGTGCAGTTGCACGTCGTTCTTCCAAGACCGCAACGACTTCACGAGCAGACTGAACCATTTCAATACCAGAAAGATGCGGTATCCCACCGACTGATGTCGTCGCATATTGATCCCACCAAGACGCCAACTCTTCAACTAAGCCACTGGCCTTATTTGCAATTTCTTTATTCGACTGAAGACAGGATCGCTGCCAAGCTAGACAGGCACACTCAAGTAGATTACCAACGCTCCCAATCAGGTCATCTACTCGTGAATCTGGCAACGCCTCCCCTCCGGGCTCGTGAAGTGGAAACTGGCCAGCAAAACCAAGAATGTTCCATGGATCAACTAATGCACCGCAATGAATACCTCGCATCAAAAGATTCTTTGCTTCACTTAGCGTTTCTACAGCCTTTTGGAGAGATTCATTATCTCCACGACGGCACATTCCCTGAGCAATAACAATACGGCTCGTGATCCGAGCCAACATCCTCGCGCTCGCTGCGGGCACAAGACCTACTAATCTCTCAGCTGCATCGATCCGACCAAGTCTGGCAAGAACTGATGCCAGTGTCACACTCCCAACTTGTCGAGCACGACGGTCGGCTAGCAGCATGTTGATATGTCTCCGCACACCCCCAAATGGCTGTTGTAGACTTCGAGCTTCTGTCTCAAGCCGAAGGCGGTGCTCGTCAGGAAGCCGAGTTATGAGCCAGCGATAAAAGTTATCTCGATAAGCGGCTATCCGCGGAAGCAAATCCGTGAGAGACATGCCAGATTGTATGGCCCCTGGGCCGCGCCCGGAGAGCCCCGAGGCCATCAACATAACACCTGCTAGCACGGCTGCTGATTCCTGCTGAAGTTGTTCTACTGGTACACCAGGATGCGATTCTGCTGACCAAGACAAGATTCCCTCAAGTGTTGCCTGCTGAATAACGAGGCGTCGGTAATACCCTTCATCATCAATACATGCCGGATCCCAAAGACCAAAAAGATAATTTGGACGACTTGCTGCTGGATGTAAAAAATCAAAAGCTCGAGGATCAACTGCTAGTTCGCTCAGCAACTCCAAGTCAAAATCTGCCTGCTCAAGAAGTTCTTTTGGAGCCTCTTCTAGAATCTGAATAGCTTGATCAACAAGCATTGAAAAGTGGCCGTGAGCTGCTCCTACGCCGCGTATATAAATTGGAATAGGCCGCACCCGCTCGTGAAGATATGGCTCTGATAGCTGACCATTTTCAAGTACCGCAACAGGCCGCCAGCCCATGTAGTCGTTAATTTTGAAAAATACTTTTTCAACAATGCCATCGTCTTCTCCCTCCCATGGTCCACCGATTGCAAGAATCGCTTGAAAAATTGCCATGAGAAAAAATGGTCGCTCTATTGCACCCAATGCCTGATGTTCTAAAAGGTCACTGTGAAATTCACGGTACGCCGGCAACACTCGTTCAAAAACAATCCTGACAACACCCTCTGCTTGGTCAATATTCTGAAACACAGGATCAGTCTGGTGAAGATGCTTAAGGGCTTCCTGTAATGCATCTGCTACCTTCTCAACGGTACCCGCCTGCTCTACGATCTCACCATGTTTGGCACATGGTTCAAACTGTGCATAGATATCATTAATGGCTCTCCACGCGGACACATCAATAGCACCAGCTGAGAAATTCAAATACCCGAGTAGTAAGGCAAATGAATCTGGCTTTTCAGCAGCGGATTGGGGAACCTTTGGCATAAAATTAAAAGCAGTGAATCAAACTGTCTTCAAATGGTTACGAGGGAGACTTTTCAGTGTCATATCTTACCAATCACAGATCAATACGCAGCAGGGGTGGCTGTTTCTGCGGAGAGAGAACAAAAGGACTTTATTCCATCTTTTTGCATCAGTTTTTCTGTGAAGTAACGTATTGGTAGTGGTGGTACGAAGACTTGAAGATTTTGAAGAACTTCGACCAGAACAAGGATCCTCGATAGGGAGCATAGATATGTTTCAGTTATGGAGATTACGGATAGGTCTGTGGCTTATCATCTGCGTAATTAGTGCTTCCTTATCCCAGGCAGATGCGGAGAGTCTGTACGGAACCGCAGCTGATCCATTCGAGGTTGAGCGTGTTGGACTGACTCGCGAATGGATTATTCAGCTTCCTTTTGACTCTGATCGCTACCGACTCAATCAGATCGACACGGCACAGTGGATGGTTATTGCACAGTCTGAAGATGGCATCGTGCACGCGGTTCGATCAAGTGATGGTAATGCTCCTGAAGTGAACGGTCCTCTTCCTGGAACATTGCTTTGGTCAGCGCCCCTGGGGCTACCAAAGGCACCTCTTCATTCTGCTGGAATAGATCGAGATCTTGTAACGATTAACCGTGACATGAATACTTTCGGAATCGACAGCCGTACTGGTTTTGTTTTCTGGAAGCGAAGACTACCAGCTCCTCCGTCTGCGGGGAGCCTTCCTGTTGGTGACTGGGTCTATGTTCCCCTTTGGGACAAAACTGTTTATCGCCTCCCCGTCAATCCCTACCGACGCCCCTCAGATTCCGATGGGGAAGCAGGGGCTGATTCACCAACAAGTTCCTCCAATAAACTGAGTCTTGACCCGGTTCGCATTAAAGCTCATGGTTTCGTTGAGCAACAACCTTCACGATTCGGGGAGGGTGTTCTTTGGTGCACCGACCATGGACGCCTGACTGCGATAGAGCCTGCAGAAGAGGGCTGGGAACGACATGAATTCTTTCTCCATGACAATCCAAACGGCCCGGTCTTGGTTTCTGGCACAGTTGTCTTTGCTGCTACTGAAAAGGGAGAGCTCGCAAGGTTTGAAGATGCAACACGAGGCCTTCGACTCACATGGCGGTACTTGCTAGAAACCAGCCTCCATCCCAATATGCCGCGACCACAAATCATGCTTAAGAACGAGACACTTCTCGTTTCTCTTGGCGCAGAAGGTATTGCCGCACACAATGCTCATAATGGGGAACGATTGTGGAAGACATCTCTTCAGGGCAGGTTTCTGGCTTGTATCGGCGGCCATCTATGGTGTTACGACATCATGAACAGGATTACCGCCATTCGACTCATTGACGGAAAACAAGACGCCTGGCTTTGCCCCGGACCCTTCACTATCCCTGTTACCAATCGTTCTTCGGAGCGAATTATCCTCGCCTCACCTCGGGGGCTTCTGGCTTCACTGAGACCACGAGTTGTAGCGAGTGAACAATCCAGCATTCAACCTTCGACATCTTCTTCAAACACCTCAAATGAAGAAACCTTTTCCGAAAACCCTCAGCCTTCTACTGAGAAGGTCGAAAAAACAGAAGGAGAAAAGCCTGCACCACGGGGCAAAGACGAACCATTTAATTTCTTCGGAAATTAAGCAGCAGGATTTCTATGGTTTAAGCGGTAGACCTCGGGCCCACAGTTCAAGCGCAAGAATGAGACAGCCAATCGAAATCGCAGTAAAAGACAGCATCATCATTCCGGTATATGCATTTTGCCGCTTCGGATAATTTGGCTCACCACTATCAACCATCTTTACATCTCCAAAAGAGTCGCACCGCTCACACTAACTGTCGAGTTTGAGACGTGTTGCAACACGATCTCCTCGCTGAACAATTCCACGGGCAAAGTCTTTTAGCACACGAACAACGGCACGGTCAGGCTTCACACTCACAACACGAAGGCGGCCTAAATATTCATCAGCTCGAAACACTTCTAATTCATGGCCAGCTTGAAGCCCATCATCACTGCCAATCGAAACTTCAACGAGATCGTCTGCAACAGCTGTAACAACGCCACCAACAACTGGTATGACCGTGCGAGGTCGCTTTAATGAAAGACCGTTTTGCTGCAAAATTACCCGTGCATTTGAAACCTGTTGCTCAAGCTGCGTTTTACGCTCAGTAGCCATGGCTAGATCAGATTCGGCCTGATGCAATTCAGCAGCTAGTTCAGAACCTCGATTTACCGATCCCTTGAGATTTTCTTGAAGACCATGGATTTCCTCTCGTAACTCACTCACAAGTTTCTCGGCAGCGTCTCGTTCATCTTTTGCCTCAGCGAGTTCCTTGATGTCCTTATCCAGATCACTAATTTCTGCATCACGCTTTTGCTTGAGGTCTGCTAGCTCCCCATCTTTTTGCTGAAGAGCTGTTTCAAGTTTTGCAACTACTTGCTCTCGGTCTTTTTCGGAAGCAACAATTTGTTCATTGAGCTTCGTCAGTTCTGACTCTTTTTCCTGACGCTCTGCTTGAGACTGTTCAAGTTCTGTTGCCAAACGCTTTGATTCTTCTTGCCAATTTGTATGCGATGAAAAAATTGCGATAGCAAAGCTCATGAACACAACGCTCATGATCATCACAGCAAAAACAAATATTTTCCCGAGAGTATTCATGCCCGAATCCGTATCGTCGAACAAGGAATTGAAACAAAAAACTGGCAATTCCAGGATTTTTCCCGGAGCAGCCTAGTCAACAAAATATTCCGAAGCTATTGCATAATTCGTCCCAAAAGCTGGCATTCCTCCAACTATCTTACTCTAGGGTACCTCTTCTCACCCAGTGTTCCAACGCCACTGTCACCGTAATCACTACACATATCCCAGGCAGGAGACTGCCCCAGACAAGCCAGAGTGTCCATCGCCCGTCTGGTGTGGCCTCAACCGAAAGTGTGGCTGCCTTTCTGCGTGGACCGCACGCCAGCAAACGCCCACAGCCATCGATTGAAGCAGAAAAACCAGTGTTTGCTGCAATGACAATTGGTGTCCGAACCTCCACAGCCCGAAAAATAGCTGCTGTGAGATGCATATCGAGTTCACTCGATCCCCAAAACCATCCATCATTGGTCAAATTTGCCATAATGTCGGGACCACCATTGATTTGTCGACAATACCGAATGAGTGTACGAATTGTCTCCGGAAGTGCCGTTTCGTAACAAATTGTGCATGTCAGCCTCCGGCCGGCAACGGATGCTATGAACGGCTGTTGACCAGCCGTTAGACCAACTGGAAGCGGCGTAAGGCGATACAACCAGGGGAAGGTCTCGGCAAAGGGTATATATTCACCAAAAAGCACGGGCTTCATCTTGGCATACGTTTCTCGCACTCGACCAGCAGCATCGAGAAGAACCGCGCAGTTGAAATAACGAGTTCCTGTGATCGCACTGGGGGTCACAAACTGTTTATCAACGCCGACAAGCCAATTTGTTCCGTACGAGTTTGCATAGATTGCAAGCGGTTCGAGGCGTTCAGTTTCGAGTTGCTGACGGCAAAGAGCCTGCAATGCAACATCACTACGATCAAGAGTGCCTGCACGATCACTTTCACTAAGCATTGTTTCAATAATATTTTGAGGCAACCGTTCGTTAGGATCAATTTCAAGAAGACCAAGTCGCCACATTGTCTCGGGCCAGATTATCAGATCAGGCAACGAAGAATCTTCCAAGAGACCGCGTCGAGTCAATTCATCGTAGTGCTGAGTCACTTCCTGAAAAGCATTTGGGTCATGCTTCAGTTCAGTATCAATGGATCCTTGCACAAGAAGCGTTTTGAGAGGTGCAACAAGAGGATCTGGAACCGTAGCAAGTCGCCAATAGCCGTAAAAGATACACGTACAAAAAATGCCGCAAACCACCAATCCATTTCTGACTATTTTTTCACCCTGCCAAAGCTTTTTTATTTTTCGTTCACTGAACATAATTTTAATTGGATCAACAGTTGCTGCTGCCACAACCATGACAATTGCACTGACCCCGACGGCACCGGCGACATCTGCAATTTGTAGCAGGGCAGTCCATCGCCATTGTGTATGACCAAGCATTGCAAATGTGAACCCACCAAAAAGCCAGCCCCGCAACTGCTCGCATGCCACCCATGATATTGGAGCTGCCGCAATGAGTGGCCACTTCCACCGCCGTATAAGAAGACTCGCGGACCAGATAAACAAAGGCAGATAGCTCGCCAAATAGGCTGACAAAAATACCCAGCCCAGTGACGTCGCTGGGTGGGGCAATCGAAGCCAATGGATTGTCGCAAGCCAATGAACGAAACCGGCACACCAGAGCATTCGCCAAAACTTGAAGGACGAGGGGCCAGTCTTTTTTGTAATTAGCCAAAGCCAAGGTATTGGCGCAAGCCATGCTAGAAACCACCAATCATATGGTGGCTGAATCAGAAACATTATTCCAGCACCACTAAATGCTGCGACCGTCTCGTGTGTAGAAGATTGGTCACGAAATAGTCTTCGAGTGTATGCCGGTTTCATTTGTCCCCGTCCCCTGGAAGTATTTCGGCAATGACCATCCCGGGAAACACTATGGTATCTTCGTCTACGAATTGGCGGACGCATTGACCTGCAACCGGAGCAAGTAAATCAACTGTCGCTGGATTTGTTGCAAGTTCAACAACACGATCACCCTCAAGAACATTACTTCCCTGTGGAACAAGCCATAACGAGAGAATGACCGGCGTTTCACCGAGCCCAAGGTCTGGAACAATGATTGGCACAACTGTGGCTTGATTGTATGACTGCATTACGTATGACTTCTCAACACTCAGTAGTTTTCCTGAAGCCACGCAAGCATAACCTGCCCAACGACACCTAAAGACTTTGGAGAGCAGTTGGCTGGAATATCTTGTGTTGTATGCCAGTGCGGATAGTCGAAATCAATGATATCACAGGTTGGGATACCACCAGTCATACGAAGGGGCACGTGATCGTCATTGATGACATACTTGGGGCGTGAAATAAATTCCCTGACTTTCAATTGCTCTGCAGTTGCCCAAATCGAGTTTACTACGGGGCGTGTGTCAGGCCACTCGACACTTTGGTGTTCCTGCCAAATTGCAAGATTGCGATCACCTACCATGTCGAGAATAACACCACAGCGATAGGCATACGATATGGCTCCTGCTTTCCGTGACGCAGCATATTGTCTCGCAAAAAAGAGTGACCCGAGGCAGTATGAATCTCTTCCCTCTTCAAAAACATATTCTTCAGCATCGAACAATACAAAATCAACACCTACCGATCCTTTTAGCTCCGACATTGAGTCTGCGAGTTCCATCAAAACCGCCACACCGCTTGCACCATCATTTGCACCGACAAAAATTCCTTTAGGCTGGCGTCGGTCCCGATCCGGATATGGCCGGGTGTCGTAGTGCGCTCCGAGAAGCACACGATCATTTCTGCTGGGATGCCAGGAAACAATGAGATTCTCCATATGAATCCATTCACCGTTGCGACCATCTCGACTTCGAAATGCCTGCCGGAAAACTTTGGCTCCAGCTTTTTGAAAATAACGAATAAGAAATTCCCGCTGCTTCTGCATTCCAATAGAACCACTTGGACGCGGTCCAAATTCACAAATAGCCTCGAGATACTCCATCGCCCGGGTTCCAGAAAAACTTTTAGCGGTATTCACTTCCGCAGCCGTTGCAGACGAAGAAACAAGCAGAATCTTCGTAAGACTGAGGAGAACACTCATGACACTGACGCTCACGAGATACCCCCACAAGGAGAACCCCTTACGACTTTTTTCTCTACGTACCATTGGGTACTCTTTCGGTATCAGAGACACATCCGGCGGTATCAGAGACACATCCGGCGGTATCAGAGACACATCCGGCTTTGAACACTGTACTTTATATAGTATCTCATCCGGATAGCATCTCATCCGGCACACCTCAAACGAACCTTGGCCAGAATCATATCTGAATACTGTTGCAGGATGAATCTATTCTTTGCGTTAAAGACTAATACCGGCATCGAGCCCTAACCATCGAACCCCAACCATCGAACCCTAGACCACCAAAGCCCACTCTGTATATTTCTCGGACTTCTCGACCATTCAATTTCTCTTCTAAATTCATGAGAGATGATCCGTTTCATTAAAAGAAATTAATTCCGGACCCGGCCACTGAAGTTGGGACACCGAACAATTTTCAAGCGCTGGCAAGCGAGTAAATGGTCGTTCGACAGCTTCTGCAAGGAGTGCATGGTCACGCCCCATGAGAAGACCAAGCGCTGCCGTGAGAATGCCACCATGAGCAACCACAATGATACTGCGGGCTGACCGACACAAAAGAGACTGCAGCGCATGACGTCCTCGTTGTGCAAGCTGCCGTCTTGATTCTCCACCCGGTATCTGAAAATCAATGTCACCAGAACGCCACTGAGCAACATCCTCAGGAAAACGATCTGCAAGATCATCCCACAGATGTCCTTGAAAAACGCCTGCATTTAACTCCACAAGATCATCTTTCAGATTGACGGGAAGTCCTGTTGCTTTTCCGATAATCTCAGCTGTCTCTCGAGCACGACATAGCGGACTACTCCAGAGTTCGCAGCGATCTGGAAATGGCTGAGATCGGCACCATGCAGCAACTGCAGCTGCTTGCTGACGACCAACGTCAGTGAGGCTTATATCCGCTTGGCCTTGGACTCTTCCCTCACGGTTCGACAGACTCTCACCATGGCGAATCAGAATCTGGAGCATAGATCATTAGTCTCTACAAGAGATATCACTTGCGAGTGCCACCACCCTGTTTGTGCGCATCTGATAGACGTTTCACAAAATTAGAACTGGCATTCTGGAGCATAAAGACCTCACTATCGGCTTGGGTCGCTCCATGAGGACGTACAATACATATTACTTCAGCATCTCCTTCGTGTTGACGCACGTGATCCAAAAGGGCTTGTTCTCCTGCAGTCAGACTTTGTGAATGCTCGTTATTTTCTATTGAGCCTGGTACTGGAGGGGCTACAACTTGTACTTCTTGTGGATTCCCTTTCATTGGCTGATCCAAGTCAGAAGGAGTCCGTGGGCCACTTGACGCAGTAGGAACGGCATCGGCCCTATTTCTACGGTCAAACGAAAAGTCAGGCATTGCATCTGGCATATGAGGCACAGTTGAACTGTCGGTATTTCCTGCCAGCTCATTTTCCGTTCCGGGATAAACATGTCTATAAACGAACGCCAGTCCAGCCTCATCAAGGTGCTCATGAATTGACGGAAGTGCAGCAAAAAGACCCTCATTATCCTCAGGATCAGCCGCGTTACAGACGCCTAAGAGCGTGCCGTCAATCGCAAACAAGCCACCACCACTACGGCCCTGCACTGGCTGTCCAGCAACTTGTACATTGGCTGGGCCCAGATATTTATCAACCGAAGCGACTCGGCTCACATGCATGGTGGGGTCACGGCCTCCATCACAACCAATTGTTACAACACCTTCTCCAACTTCACGCGGACGACCAACAGAACCAATTTGAACAGGCTCTAAATTCGCCTCCGTAAATACGCTCACTAAGGCGAGATCTCGATCAAGATCATAAGACACCATTTGACCAGCTAAACGACCAGCAGCGGTATCACCAAACAAATCGACCTCTATTGTTCCTTCGCCAACAGAATCTCGAAATATATGCCCGCAGGTAAGTAT
>MDTC01238262.1_pt1 | contig 17216 bp, 3 predicted proteins | sample 811181 | NCBI WGS metagenome assembly MDTC01 (sample SAMN05326644, study PRJNA326480) | marine metagenome | isolation source: seawater | place: Pacific Ocean: North | collected 2011 | reverse complement strand
TAACCATTGTCAATAGCCAAGGGTGTATGAGAGGATAGTGTTGTTTTATTACCAGCAATAGAACGTATAAGAAGGTCATTCATAACACTGCCTGATTGAATAGATAGATTCTCTATCTCCTCGCCAAATCTCCAATAGTCTAACAAGGAACCTTCAGATTGGTGCCTCAGTAAATTAAAATAACTACCGGCTCCATAGATCTGTGACACGTCGGAACTATCTAGATGTTTATCCCATATCGCAACATCTTGTAAAGAACCGGACATACGATATGAACCAACAACAGACTTTGAATCAAAAAATACAAGGGAGTTAAATTCTCCTCTTGTGGTTGATAAACCGCTATGTCCAGCTGAAGTGTCAGCAGCACCTTCGGAACTACCGTTCAGATATAACGTTGGCGATGCGTCATTACTAACACCGTCATGAGTAATTATTATGTTTGACCACTCAGATAGTTGGTCCCTGATGCCATTCCACTGGTGAGATCTTGACAAACCTCCATTATCCTTAATGTAAATTCTAATAGTACCACCGTCAAAAAATATTTCCAAGGCGCCACTGTCAAATACTCTAGTTCCATTTTGAGTTATATTGTCAAGTTTAATCCAAAAAGAAATAGCAATAGGTCCTGAATTTGGGTACGGAGCATCTATAATAGAGCCTAATAATATTTCATTGTTTATGGTGGCTCCAATCGAATTCAAAGCGCGTGAAGGTTTAGTTGATAGCCCATCTCTCAAAGATGGTCTGGTATTTCTCGGAACTTTGTGAAACGAAGCCGTATAATTGTAATCACTGCTGTCTACTGCTCCATATACAGAGTCAACACCAGCTCTGCTCATAGGACGCTGGTAAAGCGTTCTCAAGCCGTCTCTAGTGTTAATATGGCTGCTTACTCTCATCGATTTAAAACCAGAGACAGACCTTGCATAATAACCTGTTGCAATGGAAGATTTATCGGCGTTCAAGTTTGCGCTTAAATCGATTGCTTTTCCATGTGTCCCAGCCGTATGTATAGGTGAAAATGAAGGTGTAGTTAGATATTTTGTTAACGAATCTCCAATTTTGTAACCATTTGGTCTTAGTTCTTCGCCAAGTCTATAAACGGAAACTATCTCAGCATACTTTGGATGACTCACATAGTCAGTTTGTCCAGAACCATTGTTGTATAAAAGATTAATATCGTTTTGTGTCCAATTTAGTGGAGCACTGGAATCTTCATTATGAAAGAGCACAACGTCTTGAACAGCCCAATTGTATCCTGTATTAATTTCAAAAGTTCTAAGGAAATTGTCACTCCAACTTTCTTCGTCCCAAGTGCTCATACCATATGCTGCTGGGGAACTGTTGTGTAAACCATCAACCACTGTGCTACTGTGGAGAGAAGAAGATAGGGCATTGATATAAAGAAAAGGATGCAGGGTTGAATCACTTCCTCCTTCTGGATTAAAAGCAATAAAGTAATGGTTCCAGCCACCATTAACAACAGCACCAGCACCACTCCATACATAAGAAGCATCTATACCATCGTTATCCAAATCCTCCGCTAATAAAACTATATAAGAATTTTCCTGGTCGTGTCTTAAAGTAATGGTCAGCCTCATTTCTGCTGTAGTTCCATCAGTAAATTTAAATACTGGTAAGTCCCCGAACGTATTTGTGTTGTTTGCCCAAAATGAAATTGCAAATCTATTTGTATCCGGTGTTGCAAAAAGCTTATTCGAACCTCCAACAGTCAAGTTAAAACTAGATTCATTCGCAGAGTCATTGGTTATCGCAAATGAGTAGTCTACGGCATAAGTGTCCTCTCCACTTCCTGAACCTCTGACTGTTAAATTTCTGTAGTTTAGATGATTGTATACAGAATATTCTCTCGCATATGCATCAAGATATCCATATGTTTGTGTCTCAACACCACCGGGTGCTGAGAAGCGAGAAGTAATAACAGTTCGGTTTCTCACAGAACCGGTTAAAAAGTCATCTTCTCTCTGTGTTACATTGATCAAACCTCTTTCAAAAACCTGATCTACACCACCAGATATCCCATTGAAACTTCCAAAAGATGTACCACCAAATATTGTTTCAGAACCAACAGGGTGTAGTGGACCACTACCAGAAACAAGTACTCTATTATTTTCACTTACACCCATTGTGTACATGTCTGTTAGAATGTTACCTGTTAGATAAAATATCGCACCGTCAGAGCTACTTGAATTATACACTTGATAAGAGGGAAATTCTGTAAATATGGCACCAGACAGACGTGTCCAAAAATCAGAATCGCTACCAGAAGAATTTACATAGTAATCGTTGCCTGCCTTTGCATAATTACCACCAGCGTTTGTGTTTTGCTGATCAATGATAAATTTAGTTGTTGTTCCATCTGTAGAATTAAACTGTACGAAATGTCCGTTTATCGCCCCATCATGTCTTTTTGAAAGTAGGGTTCCATTTGATGTAAATTGAGTTATGGCAAAACTTGAACCTGTTTCTTCAAATTTATAAAGCTGTGTGGCGGTGGCTTGGGGAGGGCCATGATGCTGCGCTTTCCAAGTGATTGTACCATCTGTCCTTGTAAAAGCTAGGCTTGCTTCTGCTCCACCCCCAAGTGGCTGTACCTCGACTCCAAAAGACGAAGCAAGGGTGGTTTTAAGGCCTTCCCAAAAAGTTGCGTTGGATGTTCCACCTTCTACTGTTCCAATAGTCACAAAAACATCACTGTTTGATGCAAGAGTAAGATTGTGTCTTCCTATCTCTGGGGATATTGAAGTCACTGCTGTTCCTGTGCTTAAAGCTGAACCTGATACTTGACCGATATTAGATTCCTCTCCAAGTGTCCACCAATCCCAGATGCTAGACGCTGAGACGTGAGAATAAGCATCAAACCAAGAACCTGAATGGTATAATACCGTGGCATCTTCTGCTGTTAGCCCAGTGTTCCAAACTATAAAGTCTTGCAATGATCCTTGAGCTTCATTACCAGTTGCAGCCGCTGACCAAGAGCCTAAATAGAATTTTTCTATATTTCTTAGTGTCCCCGATAAGGAACCAAGTGTGCTAGTAGGCGAGACAAGTGCACCATTTATATACAACAACACGTTGTTAGATAATGCTTTATTAACAACAATTGTATAATGCTTCCAATCACCAGCAGTAAATATATTGTTATAAACATACTGTTTTGCACCCCCAGTAGATTGCTCCACTCTAAGATCTAAGTCATCATTGACAATTTGAAAGCGCAATGTTATATTGTTGCTGCTATCATTTAACATCAAAGGAATCCTTGTGTGCCCATTTGTTATATTATCGCTTTGAAACCAAAACGAGAAAGATACACTAGCAGCATCTGGGTTTGTATAAGAAGTGTTAGAAGCATAGCCAGTTTGAGTATTTGTTAGCTTCCAATTCAATGCTTTTCGATACTTTGATGGATCGTTGGCTTGTGTATTTCCAGTATTAGCACCAAAAGTTGTATGACTAATTGTAATTGCTGAAGCCCCTGGATACGGTTTAAAAACATCGCCTTCTGTTAAAGTTGATGCAACAGCAGCTTGTCCAGTAGAACTGTGCAGATCGGTAAAGGAAGCGCCTGTCTCTGCAATAGAGACTGTGTTCGAACCTGCTGTATCTTTTATTAGGAAAAACTGAGCATCTGTTGCCGATGCAATGAAAGTTGTATTCCAGCCAGAAAATTCAGTATTAAGAGAGGAGGTCAATCTTCCGTAAATTACGTTATCATCTGCTACTCCTATTCCAATCATAAAAGTGTAGTTATCATCAGCAGCAGAATCTGCTTCGATGTCGTTATTTCCGCTTCCAAAACTTGAACTAATAACCTTTGGATCACTAGGGTTTAAGGTGTTTAGTGTGTTTCCAACAGTGTAGCCCAAATCGTTAAAATACTGTTCTTCTCCAAATTTATACCAATCGATTATATTAGAGGAAATAGCTGATGTTGAAGGATCAAACCAAGAGCCTGCGTTATAAAGTCCAGAAGCTTCATCTGCGCTTAAAATTTTATCCCAAAATAGTAAATCCTGTAGGCCTTGTTGATTATCTAAAGTAATTCTAAGACCATCAATTGTGGGAGTAGTGCCTCCAGGCGGTGTGTAGGTGCTTTTAGAAACCAACGATCCATTTTGATAAACTTTTGGGTCTCCTGTTGTCAAATCAGATACCGGGAAGGTGACAACATAATGTACCCATTCACCGGCAGAAGTAGCCGTATTTGTTTGATGGGTTGTACTATTGTTATCGTTATCTGTGGCTTCTAATCCTTGTACAAAATCATCTCTTAGTGCAACATAGTGCCTGAAGTCTGAACCTTCTTTAAAAGCAATCGTTGTTCCATGAGTTGTTGTGTCACCGGTAGTATTATTGTGCCAAAAAGATAAGGAGAAGTCATTAGCTCCAAGACCAGTATATGAGCCCTCAAAGTAATCCGAAGTTCCAGAGGTTGCTTTCAAAGCCTTTCTATAGCTAATAACAGTTACATCTGTTCCAGGGACGGTTGTTCCGTCAAAATCTAATTCTACTTGCACTTGTTCTGATGCACCTGTCAACTGCAAAAGATTCCCATCTGATGAGCCTGATGTCACGTCAAGCTTCCACGATAAATAAGAATTAAGAGGGGCTAGAGGTATCCCTTGTACGACAACTGAGCCTGTATATTGCTCAAGATAGGATGTTGAGCTAGTAACTTGAAAAGAACCAGTAGCACTTACACCATCAGCAACCATTTCTAAAGCATCATTTAGACGATTGCTCTCACCAGTTCCAAACACGTTACCAGAACCAGATGCAGCTATGGATATCAAGGTTATAGGATTTGTCGTTGCAGGTAAAGCTTGTTGTATTTGCGATGGCAAAAACAAATTGCTTATCTGATAATCAGATGTAGATGCAGCTTTTTTCAACCTGTTGTTGTTTTCTAGTCGACCAACGGTGTTAAAGTATTCATATTTTCTTGTATAATTTCCCATTCTTCTTTCAGAACCACTAACATTAGAGATGGTATACGGAGCTTTTGCCCTTAAGCCTCTATAATGTATCGCCCATTTTCTAGAGGCATCGGGATACGGACCACCGTAATCGGGCCCAACAAAACCAAGTGCACCATCTGATGATAATTCATCTGGGTGTTCACCCGCTAAAATTCTAAAAGATTCCGGTCTTGTGAACTCATCATCAAGTTTATTTGTTGAAGTCTTGTTTGCATCATGTCTGTTTATCTCAATATGTCTCGATTGATGACCTCCCATCCAAGTTTCAGTGAATGTTCCTTGCATTGGAACATCATTCGCAAAATAAGTCGTATCTGAATGTAGGTTTGTAACAATCGCAGTGGAAGAAAAACGTTGGTGAATTTTTTTATTAGCCCCATCAGGCATGCTACCAGATATCAAATTGAATGGTGCTGCGTAATGTCCCTTAGCTTTGTACACATACTCTAATGATGCAGATGCTGGTGATAAGCCATCATTGGAAGAATCTTTACCAGCAGTCATTGTAAAATCAAGTTTTCTTTTTATGTTTGGATCTTCGGCATCGTCACACATTCTAGTTTCAACTATATCTTGTCCAGGACCAACACCCACAATGAACACATTTACAGGAACACCAGTATTTGTTTTTGCACCGTGTGGTCTTGTAACATTGGTGACAAACTCTCGGTTTTTTTGCAAATTATAATTTACTCCACCATGTATTGAAGTACCCAAATCCATCTCAAGCTTATATGGTCGTCCGAATCTTTTCGTGGTATAGGTTGGTCTTAAGTATATATTTTTTTGATCGTCTCCAACATAAACGTTGTACGACTTTGCGTTTGTTATTATTGTATCATTGATTGCCTGTCGTTGAGTTGAAAGAGCTCCTGTTCTTTCTTTTCTTTCTCTCTGCCAAAGGCAATTTGTATTATCCCTTGAGTCACCACCAGTAAAATTAGAAACAGTGGCAGAACCGATTGAGTCTGTATTCACTCTGTTTCCATCAATCCCAGGCTTACCCTGTGTGATAGTTACCGTATCAACACCATCAGACTCTGCTATATAACTTGCATCTGTTGTTGCATTGATCGCGATTGCAATGGCTGATGCTCCAGCAATCTTTCCTGCTGTTCCACCACCAACACCGGCAAATCCAACTGTTGCTGAGCCTCCTGAGCCTCCTCCTGCTGCTTGGGCCACACCACCATTGATAATATAGGTCGTACTAACGCCTGTGCCGTCAATTAAAACAAAAGTGTCTCCGTGTGATATACCACCGGCATCTTGTATACTTATTGTTGCTGTTGCAGTTGTCATTATAGGGGCGTGTCCAAACTTCCAATTATATGAAAGCTCGCCTAACCCTTTAGCAGTTCCCTGTGTTGCTTGAATAGTTTTTACTGTTGGGAACTTTCTTGCATATTTTGGTCTTTCAAAAATATGACTTTCAACAACATCACTAATTCCTTTTGTAAATGTGACAGATGCTGGTTTGAGTTGTTCTACAAAGAATGAAAGTGATGAATCAATCCATTTAAAGTAGTCTACGTATCTGTCTAAATCTGTATCTGTTTCTACTCGGTTGAAAAACATTTCTCTTGCTTTTCTAAGTCTCTTATACTCCATTCTATAATGGTCGACAGGTTTGCTGAATAGGTTGGAATACTCTTTCATTGTTGAGAACGTTCGAATCATTTCCTCAGAAATTGTCTGATACATGCTTTTCTCTAAAGCAAAAATATTGTCTGTTGTGTCTTCATCTTCAATAAAAAGCTCATCTTCCTTGCCCATTATTTTTATTCTGTTATCTGTGAAGGATATTTCTGGTAGTTCTTTTCTTCTTGCAAATATAAATTCGCTTTTAACAACACTTGGGTCATTGTTTGAAAAACCTACGCCTCGTCCCTTATGTTCCCTTTCTACAATATTAGAAGCCCAGCTGTACATATTTGATGTTGAGCCACTCGAAAAGTCTTCAACTATAAAGCTACCAGTTGCATCAGATGCAGTATTTTGATCAAAATTCCAATGAAGTATTAGAGAGTCTCCACCAGGAATATGAACAGAGCTTGATATTGTGTTGTTAAACAAGGTTGTAGCATTGTATACCTTATCATGACCATAATTCATTGGATCTAAATTGTGCTGTCTTATTGATTCCTTTTCCAATTCATCCATCCACACTCTACAAGAATCAAACATTGTATCGCACTGAGAAATGGTAGAACCAGTAAAATCTTGTTTGTGAGCTCCAATATAAACTCTTTTTGGTTGTGTCAGTATCTGAACACCATTAGCGTGTGAGGCTGTGTAAGCTATCGTAAACTGGTTTCTTATATCTCCTAAATTGTGGTTCACCCCATAAAGCTCTATTTCATAAGTTGGCTCTCCACTAAAAGCTTCGTTACCAATGAAAGGGTATCCAGTTGGCTTTACGGATAGTTGAAAGTTCCATCTTTCAGCATTATAAACTTCTTCGATAAAACCAGACTCAGCATATATTGAGTCATCTTGATTTTTAAACACAAATTTAACTCTGTCCGAATCTCTAGCGGCTCTAACAGCATATACTTGTAAGTTTGCATTATTTGGGACACTCCATCCGTAGTGCTCGTTTGCTCCACTAACTGCCTGATTGAAACCGAAAAGAGATGCTGATATCTGTGGTAGAAAATACCCCTCTTGTTCAAACTTCTTACCTTTTGGAAATATAACACCAGCTTCCATAGAGAACGCAGAAAACTTCTCTAACTGCTCTGCGCCAGAGCCTGATATAAACGTTCTTGGATTGAGACTCGAAGATGTTTGAGTAACCGATCCACCGGTTCTAGACGATTTACCTAAGTCTAAGACCTTTGTCTTAACAGATGAGTTTTTGTACCTATCTTTTATGTAGTGCTTGCCGTTGTCTGTGTATACATTTAGTTTTACCAGCTCATCGTCAACACCATAACATCTAAGCAAATTTCTAAACGATTTCTCTGTTCCCTTTGATTTAAGAATATAATCAAGGTTATTGTATATGTTGTTGTATATAAGCCTTTTTGTTTTCTCTATTGACTGCTCATAGTGTACACCGTGTTCGTTTCTATCCCAAAAGTATTCCAAAACACTGCTATCAACAAAACTATTTGGAGTTAACAAACCCCTGTCATTTAAAAACTTTTCAACAAAAGGATACGGCTCTGCTGATGCCGAGAAGTAATTTTTGTCTTTTAATTTTGGAAGCTCGCTTATCTGAACGTACAAGGTGTCTAAATAAGAGCTTAATATTTGATATAAATATTTTATGTTGTCGTTTTTTTCGTCTTCTTCTCTTATCCAAGATGGCAAAGAATCATACAAATATGCACTATTTGTTCTGTCATACAGGGAACCACTTGACTCCATCTCTGTTAAAAGGTTCTGAACTAGGTGATGAGTAGCTCTTATGATTGGGTCACCGGGCTCATATGTTAAAACACCGGCAGCAGAGAATGCTGACCCTGTATTTCTTGTCACGTTGCTTGAAAAGCCTGCTTGTTTGTACCATACACCGTTTGCAATACGACCAGAGTAATCTAAAACTACACTGTCAACTGATGATGTACCTGTTATACCTTCATTAAACTTATAATAGACACCTAAATTAGTACGATAGTCGTCCGTATTTGAGCCTCCGCCCACTGGATAATACCAAGTGTTGTAAACATACTCGTTATCCAAACTCGTCTTCCAGAAGCGAAAGTCGTCCATTGAAGCGGATAGCTTACCTGCGCCGACCATACCTTGAGGATAACTTGGACCAGCAGCGTCTGCGAATGAGGCGGTTTGTAATGAACCAATATGAGCGTTAATGTTATTTGGCACATCTAATAAGTTTCTTGTAGTTGAAAAAGAATTTGCTTTGTTTAGAAGACCATTATTGTAATAGTTTACGTTCAAATTGTTGCTAGCTGCTTTGACTGTGATAGTATGGTGTTGCCATTGTCCGTTTGCTACTGCTGCTGCATTGTATGTTGTCTCGCAGATTGCCTCGTTTGAGACACCAAAGGTTCCAGACATAAGAGTCAAAAACATCGTCGCAGTTGGTGTAGAATTGCTAAGACCTCCAGAAAGCTCCAGAGTTAAACGTCCATAGTTGTGCTCTCCTTGTGCATTTCCATTCCATAAGTCAAGAACAACCTCTTTGTCTGTTCCAGATGTTGTAAATGCGTCTTTTTTTAACCAAAACTGTATCGTAATACCTTCAGTCATGTTCATTCTATAATTTATAGTTCTATTTTTATCTGTTTCATATTTAACACCGAGTTCAAACACATCTTTAAGTGGATGATTGCCAATCGGATCATCTTGGTCCTCATGTTGAGTTATCGAAGCAGAGTGCATACCACCAGCGGAAAATATGTACTCTTTGTTGGTTGGTATACCATATTTCCCAATTGTACTAGAGGTGCTTCCCCAGCCATCAGCAGAGAATAAAGCAAAACCTGTTGACTTTGGATATTTGTATTTAAACAGCCACTGATCTAGATAGGTTGAATTTGAATCAAATTCTAACTTCTCAGCTTCCGAGCCATCATAAGGGTATTGTTGATATATCCTCTTAATACTTCCTTCGTAATACTCTTTGGCAGAACCAAAGTGCACAAAGTTAGAAGGGTCAGCAAAATTTACATTTGGGTAGTAAGTTTTGTTTCTCTTATCTATCTCTTTTATTAATTCTGGTGACTCGACCGATGCGGTTACAGCCTCCAGAGATCTTTGTGTAACAATTTTTTTGTTAAAATAATCACTAATACTCATCGTTTCTCACTTTAAAGTTAAATTCATATGGTTGTGTATTCCAAGAACCCACAGCGTCATCATAAAATGCAAACCTTATTCCATACATTTGATCCTTTTCAAGGTTTGACATATCAAGGTCAAAGTAATTCCCACTAATATTATAAGAAAGTGCTGTGTGGTAATCAGAACCTGTTCCGAATGGTACAACCTTTAAGCCATCCGAGGCTCTGAATATCTCATATGATGCACTTGTTATTATTGTAGTTTCTGGTGAGTTTATTGCTTTTGTGTAAATATTCGGAGCCCAGTTTCTTGGCCTTGCATATAATTTAAAACGTGCTGTTTCTGATGGGCCGTAGCTTTCTCTCATGTTTGATAAATTCAAGATATACCTATTCGATGGGTTATAAACATCAGTGGCAAATCTGTTTATCTCGATCGAACCTGTATTTAACTGGGTTGCTCCCTCTGCGCTGGTTAGTGCCTCACTACCACTAAACCACACATCATACACCTTGGTTAGTGTAGAAGAGCCTGTAAATGCAAATATGGCTTGGTAAATGCCTGTTGAGACGTGTGACCCTGTGATGACATTAGGGTAGTCTTCTGATACGTGTGTGCCGTCTTCTACTAGGTCTAAAGGACTACCTGATGGAGCAGTATTCAAGGCTGAGCCTGAATAGATGCTGACATAAACACTATCAGTTCCAATTGATGGAATGTCCCTCAGTCTCCCTCTAACAACGTTGTATAGATATATCTTATTTAGATTGTCCTCGGCAGGAGCCAATGAAGAAGATAGAAAGAACATTCCCCTATCGTCTTGCTTGCTGTTGTCCCATCGAGCTTCCAAGCAAGGTCTTTTATAGTAAAACTCAGTTCCTCTTGCAAAAAATTTCTTAGTGTAAAAAGACTTGTCTCTAGCTTCAATTGCGCTTGTTAGGGCAATACCAAAACCATAGTTTGATTTGTCACCTCTTAGCCATTCTTCAACTAAACTTGTAACGTTTACCTCTATATTTTCATGACCCTCTGGAAATGATGCTTCGAACGTTGGAGATGTGTGATAATCACCACCAGTAGATATCCATGGTCCACCACCACCAGCAAAATTAGAAACAACTGTGCTGGAAATTGAATCAGAATTTTCTTTATTACCAACTATCCCGACTGTTCCCTGAGTAATTGTTACAGTATCTGTTCCATCTGAAACGGCAGAGTAGTTTGCGTCTGTCGTTGCGTTAATGGCTATCGCAATAGCGCTAGCACCAGCAATCTTGCCGGCAGTTCCACCGCCTACGCCAAGAAAACCCACTGTCGCAGAGCCTCCAGAGCCACCGCCAGAAGCCTGAGCAACCCCGCCATTAACAGTATAAACTGTGCTTACTCCAAGAGAATCAACCAAAGTAAAGGTGTTTCCATGGGATATCCCGCCAGCGTCAGAAATTACTATAGTTGCTTTGGCTTTATGTTCATGTCCTGCGTTGGTCCAAGTTGAACCAGATAAGCCTAAAGTTTTGTCTGTATAATTTACCATATCAAGACCATCACCTTCTTGCCAAGACTGCGAAACCGCCGATATAGTCATTGAATAATCTTTTGGCAGCGTATCGGGGTGCCTTGCGTTGTAAAGTTTTAAATAAAATGATACAGCAGAAGCAGTTGGAATTGTTCCAGCAGTTCTATCTGTTTCTATTTGTGTTGTATTGAATTGTACCAACACTCTAGACAGTTCAGAAGACAGTCCTGAAGAAGACGAGTCTTGACCATATAGGCTGAAAACCTCAAGAATGTCAGAAGCTCCCATGTTGGAGCCTGTGGCTCTGTTGGAAGTTAAGAAAGTTTGATCAAATGCGTTGGATATTGTTGTGTCTGCTATTGCAAAGTATTTTTTTATTGCCATTATAGTGCTAGTCCTTTTATGTCAGAGTCGGGATATTTTAATTCAAAAACAACATTTTTTGGTGCCTTGTAGAATGTTGCATCGTTAGAAATAAAGTCTTCCATAAATATCTGTGTAGTTGAATATACACTCCCAAATTTATTTATTATTTCAACATTTTTTACGTCTACAACACCTTCGGTCCTATTAAGGATTTTAAATATATCATTTATGTATATTGGTTCTCCGATGTAAAACTTCTCAGAGTAATTGTCCTTAAGGCGTTGCGTCGCATCAAAAAGAACAGAAGTGGTGTCATATCTCTTATCAGTGTCTATTTCAAAGTTTATCCCAAAGTTTATTATTTTGGCATCAAAGATTTCTATCACATCGTTTATAGAGCTGTAGTCGTTCAACCATGTTACTAAGTTTCTCTTCGTAGAGTCATTGGTTCGAACAAGGTGGTCATCCTTGTTTGAAGATACAACATACATTGCAAGCTTCTTGTTTGTTGCAAACGGATTATTAATAATGTTAACTCTTTTTAATTGTCCAAATTTGTTAGGCATATTATAAGCTACTGCTTCGTAATCCGTCTTTGTAACAGCTCTATTTTGAGTTGCATAATAATTTTTTGATCTCACTTTTAACTCATCAATCGTGAACTCCAAAGAGTTGCCAACTATAGCTTCTTCGTTTACAACTTCTAGAGAATTTCTTATTTCTGTCAATTTTGAAGCATCTAGTGAAGGCTCATCAATAAAGGTCATTTCTGCGAAGCCTACTGTTTTTATAGAGTTAGGGTTTGCGTTTGTTGAAGAACCATCGTTCTTTTTAAACGTAATACTCAGGGTTGTTCCTTGTGGTGACAAACCAAGTTTATCTGTTCCTAATAACTTTGTTGGGTCAATAGCTTTGCTTGTAATATGGTTTCTTGCATGCATCTTTAATGCAACACGAGAAGGATCAGTTAAACCAGAGTCATCATCATTGTCTGAACCAAAGCCAAACTGAAGGTAGGTTCCAGTATCATCTTGATACACAGTAAAGCGTCTAGCTGTGACAAATGGTTTCATTATTGACCTTACACCATCTGATAGGGCATTAGGGTTTGTAGTTTCAAGAAATACAACTTCTTGACTAAGATAGTCCACTTCATAAAAACGATTTCCCTCAGAATCTACAACATCTATAATTTCCGTTATTGAAGCATCTCCAACTCTAATTTTTCTAAACTTTTCAAATGATGATGATGTTAGATCAGCCGATGTTATAAATGCCTTGCCAGAAGAAACTTGAGCATAAGCGCGGACTGCAAAATGAGTTGTTTGGTTGTTGGAGGGATCGAACTTAACAGCCACAATATCATTTTCAGGATTGCTAAACCTAACGTCCTCTAATAAAGAAAATGTAACACCACCAGACGAGCTAAATTCAGCCCCTTTTTTAAGTCTCGGCATCAAAGCCATATCAGGCGCATTACCAGCAGAATTGGCAGGAACTAATACAAATAAAGCAACAACTCCTTGAGATACAGGTGCTCCTGAAAACTTATATCCGTAATTTCTTGCATGTTTACGGACATTGTTGAACTCAACAGCGGTATCTAAAAAAGACTCATTAACAGAATAGTCTAGATAATATGATAGTACGTCGCCAACATAAGCGACTGTATCAAAAATCATTGACCCAAACGAAGCTTCAGAGAAATCTTGATAGTTATCAGGGTAGTATCTCTTTGCATGTTCTATTAAATCAGTCTTTATTGAATTAAAATCTCTACTAGTATATTTTATTGGGATGTTTTTATTTTTTGGCATCTTGAAACCCTCTTAGAGTAAATAGATAAATTGAAAAAAACTCATAGGCTAGAAGCATCGAGTGATAGTTTAAAGTGTCCAACAATGCCAACTTCATTTATTTTATATTTTATTTCAACAAAAAGCATGCTACTATCTCTATTTTCATTTACAATCGTGTTAAAACTAGACAACCAAGGCATGTATGTCCTTATTTGTCTTGTTATATCTCTTCTGATTGAACCTACAGGTGCTGAATCAAAGTTTTCAAAAAGCCTGGATTTTATTCCGACTCCGAAATCTTTGTCAAACCTTTCTCCTTTATTTGTTAATAGAATTGATTTTATATCATATTCTATTGCTTTTTTAACTTCATCTTCTGTGATTGTCTTGTACCCGTTTCCATCTGCGCTTATTTCAAGCGGAACTTCAACAGTTATTTGTTTTATTAATCTTTGTGAAAAAAAATCTTGTTCGTAACTCATATATTGTCTCCTTTAAAAAGTCTAGTTTTGCACGTCGGCATTAACCTCAACACCCGCTATTTCATCTTCAACAATCTCTTGGTCTTGCTCTTCCAAGTCTGCTACGTCTTGCGATATCCCAACAAACGGATTGTAATTAGATCCCACATTTGGATCGTAGGTTTGAGGAGGAATTGCTGTATAATAGCCGTCTCCATCATCGTCTTCTAATTTCTTTTCAGCCACAAGTTCAGCAAGAATTTCAGCATCTTCGTTTGGTGGATGAGATACGTATGGTGCACCTCCGTCTCCGGCGGCTGGGACATATGGCTCATCTTCATCTACATTATTTTTAAAAACCATTCTTTGATCTGGTAAGATTTGACTCATTGAACCAAGAGCTCCATCTAAACATTCTTGATCATTTTTGTTAAAAGGCCTGTCGTGGAATCTTTTCATCATCCACCATGGTATAGAGCTCAAATCAAGGTTCCCATAAATGTCTGGTAAAGAAAGCTTTTTAAATTCTCTTGAACTCTTTTCTCTTTGTCCCTTCTCCTTGTCTATTTCTTTTGAATCATAATAAGTTGAAAACAATCTTCTCATTTTTCTCTTTGTGCTATGTAATATTTTTGCTTTCCACTCTTCATCAGCCGGAGCAGCAGTTGGATCACGTTCATTTTCATGCTCACCAACAGATTCGATGTAGCCGCTGTATGCATTTGCCATCATTAGAGACACTGTTGCCTTTACAGGAAAAAGATATTCCATAATAAAATTAAATTCTTTCAGTTCGCACATTCTATCAATATAGCATTTTAATTTCTCACCAGCATTATCTGTTGGCACCTTATTTACAACATAGTTCTCTATTGGTTGGTCCAATATGTCTTGCTCATACGATAGAAGTTCTAGAGCAGGATACGAAACCCTTTGACCGCCATCTCCTAAATTGGGATCAAAATACTGTATTCTTCCGTTTGTGTTTGCTTCGCTGAATCCGTAAGCACTATCTTCTGGTGCTAGTCCCATGTGCAAAGAAGCTATTGATAATCTTACTCCAAATTTAATACCTATTGACCCAGTATATCCTTCTCCTGACGGGTCCAGCTCAGCATCTCCAAAGAAGTCAGATATAAATGTATTATCATCAAAATAATAAAGACCTTGCTCTCTAATTTCCCTCCAAAGATTTTTATAAGCACCGACGCTTATTCTTTTTCCTATTACTGATTTTAGTTCTTGGATAAGAGGAGTTCCTCGTTTGATTGTTTCAATAACAAAGTACTTTTCAACAACAAAACCAGTTGGATATTGGCTCTGAATAATATCTGATACACTTCCTCCTCCCTTTCTTATAGCAAAAAAATCTGATTTTGAGTTTGCAAAACCATAGTCTAAAACATCTCCATATGTACTATTTGAGACACCTGCTGCGTCTAAATTTTCAACGCTACTTAGGCCTGTTTTTATGCGGGGACCAAAAGCCATACCAGAGGCAGGGTTGAGGGCATACTTCAGAATGGAAGATATCTCAGAACTGTTTGTTTGATTTTGTTTATAAAGCGATAGATACTTTTTAAATTCTCTAAGAACAAGATAAGAGCTAATTCTTATTGCCAAATCTTTTTTCTTCCATATGGCGTATATCTTGCAGTACTTTCTTATTTGCTTGAGGGTAAGAATTCTTCCTCCATGAAATTTGAGCTCTCGACCTTTAAGATATTGTTTAAAGTTTTCTCCAAAGGCACAAAAAGATACAGCATCAATCATGTTTATAAATTTACTCTGATAAGACTCTGGAACGTCGTATCCATATTTCATCCTTACTGCTGTGATATTCCCTTGATCATCCCTAACTACTCTTTTTATTAGAGATAATATTCTTCTGTCGTTTTTGTCTGGTTGATGATACTGCTTTCTATAGTTTGAAAGTGAAATTAAAGCTTGTTTGAGGTTGTTGTCTGTGATGTTTCCTGACATCATTTCTCTTTCAGTTGTTTGTACCATTTGTTCTAAAAACAAATACCAATACTCTTCTTTACCATATTTTATATAAATTGAATTTTCAGGTGTATCAGAGAGTCCTTGCCTCATGTTATCTAAAACAAAAAACGCTAAACCCTGATCAAAGTTCCCAGGGTTTGAACCCAGTTGCAAAGTTATCGGCGCACATCGAAGAAACATTTCCATAATATATGTTCTTATTGTTAAATTAACAATACCATGTAAATAGGCATGAGAAGAACTGTCTGCTACTAAATCAAATGGTGGCTCTTTTACGCAATCGGGATCATAACTCATCCTCTTATCTCTTGTAAGCTCTACCTCTAATCTGTCAACGGTTTCTCTTATTTCCTCCAAGAACAACATGCTTGTGGAAATTGGTTCACAACCATCATCTTCTGGTAGAAATTGTTGCATCATTCCCATAACACCAGTGTGTTTAGCAGGCTTTATATAGATTTTTGGTTTTTTGTATTTACCTCCGTATATATCGGGGTCCAAGAACATAACCCTAGGGTTCTCAGTTGCTGACTTTCCTAAAATTTTCTGCTCTTCATCTTTATCGTAATACCAAGTTCTGGGGTCTTCTGGTTGAGACTCAGGGTTTACATAATATAAATCTGGGAATTGAATTTTGGACGTTCTATCGTATCCATAGGCCAATCCAGGCGATTGTATTCCAGCTGCTGACATTTGGCCTTCTTTTAGAACAGACTTCATCATAGCTGTCATTAGGTCTTGGTATATCCTATCTGTGGCGCTTTCACTTTCATAAATTCTTGCAAGGTCGCTGTCGTAGTATACATTAGTTTCCCTTCCAACAATACCTTGTGCCAAGTTATAAATCTGTTCATTCGCACCTGTTGTTCGATCCTGTAAATATTTCATTAGAATCCACTTATTTGGTGGTAGAATCTCTTGATTACTCTCGCCGGTTTTATATTTGTCCAATGATGAGATAGGTATCTCCAAATCCTCTCCATACTGCTCTCTATATTTTTCAAAATATTCAAAGTAAATCTCTTCGTATCTGCTTATATCATAAGGTATTCTTAAATCATTTTCTATAGTGGTAGTTTTAACATCGGATTGTTCAACTCCCAACTCTTCGAACATCCTATTCCAAACCCCTTGTGCCATTCTGTTTAGTGGAGATGTGACTACGTCTCCATTTTCATCCGTATTTATAAAAGGATTCATTTTGAATATCAATCTTTCTTGAACTATTATTGAATATTTTTGTACAGGATCATCGCTAAGTTCTAATACATTATTTTGAAACCTATCTTTTATAGTTGTATAT
>MDTC01269030.1_pt1 | contig 17220 bp, 16 predicted proteins | sample 811181 | NCBI WGS metagenome assembly MDTC01 (sample SAMN05326644, study PRJNA326480) | marine metagenome | isolation source: seawater | place: Pacific Ocean: North | collected 2011 | reverse complement strand
CGATGATAAAATACAAGATAACCGCGACAAATTAAATGGCTCGGTCAGCTCTTGCCTATCAAAAGATCTATTCCAAAAAAGCAAACAAGACGCTAAAATTAGCTGTTATCAATTCGACTCTGATATGAACCCAATGCAGGCTCCCGATGGAAAAATCTTTGGCACGACAGATGGTACTGTTTCTGGAAGTGTTAGAGGTGATGCTGGCACAAGTAAAGAAGCCTGCATGGTTGCCTTTGCCCGCGAGCAAGTTCAAGATGCGGTCGATACAGTTGACAAATCTCTCGACCTCGTATCGGGGCTTTTATGCCAATCGAAGAAAGATGGTAGTGATGCCAGCCTCCCCGAAATTAATGCGACTCTAGACCTAACAACGACACTAGCTAAGGCCGGTGATGGTTTCCTTACAATCAACACAGCAACCATAACCCGGCTGGAGGATGTAAACTCTTTACCCGTTTATCGCACAGATATTACCATAGTCGGACCAGACGGTGGCGCAATGGAAGTCCACCTTGTTCACTCTCCGGGGGAAGGAGATAATGGTAAAGGCATCCTCTTCACAAAACAATCAGGTGGCAATGTCGCTAAGGATCCTGGCGGGGGCAATAATTCGAGCAACAAAAACTTTGTGATGAGCATCAACTATGACCGCACAGTGGAAGATGGTAATAATATTATGCGCTTCGAGGTACGCAGAGGTGCAATTGTAAATACGGTAGATCCTTTTACAAGCTCAGGGCTTGTAAACTATGATGCGGTAGGTCAATCAGCACAAAACTCTGAAATCCACGCTATAAATTATGTTGCCTTTGATATGAATGTAGATACCGGTGCAGGTACACTCTCATATTGGATGAACCCAGGTGGCAACTATATAGAATCGGCACGAGGCTTTGTCTTTAAGATAGATCAAGACACTGGCGGAATACTTAAAGGCTGTGGGGTTTCTGGAGCCACCAGCAATATTAGTGTTAGAAAGGCTTTAGCTGACTCGACAGACCTCAAACCAACCAATTATTGGCATCCTTTTGAAAACTCTCATGCTCAATGTGATAACCGCTATCCATGCGCAGGCAACGGCCTATCCCAAACCGGAACCTCTGTCACAATTCAATGCTTCAAACAAGACAGCAGCGGGGTATACCTAGTCGTGGACTCAACTACCGGCACAACCACCAACGGCTACGCTGTTGTGGAATCGAACGCCAACCCAATTGCCCCTCCAACAAAGCCAAAGAACAAAATAGAAGGCTCTTTCCAGCCCCCTAAATAGATCTAGGAAACAACGATCATTGCCATGTCGATGATCATGATCGATGACTTTATCCTAGGCTTCACCTGCAGGTAAGCCTAGGATTTCGCCTAGTCGCTGAGTAAAAGCCTTTAAGCCAAGATCCAAGCAACCATAGCCGGTCTCTATCGTGCATTGATCTTGCGAAAATGATTTTTCCTCTACAACTTTAACATTTAAATCAGTCACTTGGAGTGCGCTCAAGGCTCGAGTAACACTCCCCATGGATTCCGGGTGCACCTTAACAACAAGCGCTTCAGCGAAGTTTTCCCTTGCTATAGCCTCTGTCACCATACGCCCAACCAACTCATCGACGGGCATAGAACCAAGCAAACTTTCAACTACCTTATAAACCAAGCCTGGTACCCTAGATTCTATCTGGCTAAGCTGAATACGGTGCTCTTTTTCCAACTGCACAATCCTGGCAGCCTGTACAACTTGGCTGCGCTTTAGACCAGTTTCGAAAGCTTCTTCCTCTATAGCTTTTGCGGATTGTTTTGCTTCTAAAATTATCTTTTTAGCATCTTGCTTGGCTTCCTCAAGAACACCTGCAGCATCACTCACCACTAGGTAATCATCTGCCTTAAGCAGATTTGTTTCTAGGAAATCACCAGCTATTAATTTCTTCACCTTTGCGAACGAAGCCATCGCCTGTACTCCTTAAAAACCTTCATTATGAAACGCCAGTACCTAGCTGCATCTAGCTCTGTCGGTATCTCTATTTTTTCAACAATCGAACGAGGGCATTTTAGTGTCAACCTTTCCCCAATCGCTTGATGCTGCGAAAGCAGACCAATCCGCAAACACTTTAGACCATCCATAAAAAACTCTGAATCAGTAAACTGGGGAGGCGGCCGCAATAGCCAACCAACATTAAGAATAAATTCATAGCCAGCTTTCCCCAAATCGGCTTTGATTGCCATCACTTCTTCACGGCGCAAGGTTTGCCTAATTTTCTCATGGCCGCATACACCACCTACCACCGCCAAAAAATTCTGAAAATCCTGGGCACCTATAGTAAAAAGAGCAAGAATGTCTTGGTCCAGATCTGCATCAACGACAGATAACCCGAGTGACTCAATAATATAGCCTGCAATAAACGGCGAAGTTGGATCATCTTTAAGTAATGTATTTACCATTTCATAGTAGGGCATACTCTCAAGCCAGCTTGCATCTAAAAACCTTTGGGGTGACTCTAAATAGGGATCACTAATTGCTGTACGGCTATCAATCACTTTAGTTTCGTAGCTCCTATCCCTGTTTCGCTTTAGTTACTAGCTCAGTCGGTTGACCAAGCCGTTTCACCATTCCCAGCATCGCTAGACCAGCAAATACCACGAACAACAATGAGAAAATCAATACTCCACGTAAAGCAGATACTGAGTCTTCGCTAACATCGATACCAAGAACACTTTCAATTTTCTTCGGTGCTGTCATAGCTGCGCCAAGCTTCTCTGCTGGAATAGCAGAAAACAGGGCGACACTAACAGCCTCAAACTTGAGTCCTTCTACACTCGACTGCACCAACATCTTAATTTGCGGCGTAAAGGTTTCTAGATCAAGACCTGGAGCATGTTTGATAAAGACCGCTGCTGATGGCTCTTCTTGTTGTTTTCGACCACTTTTTTGCGGCAAAACCACATGAACGCGGGCGCTTACAACTCCATCTAAACTTGACAATGTCTTGGCTATATCTTGTGATAAAGCATAGGTATACCGAGCATGCTCCTCAATTGGAGATGATATTAAACTTTCTTTCGAAAAAACTTCTCCGAGGTTGGTAAACTTTGGCTTGGGGTAACCATGATCTTTAAGCAATGAAATAGCTCGACCGACCTCGGACCTTGGAACACTAAGAGATACAGTCGCTGATCTATCATCATAGATTTTTTCACTATCTATATCGTTATTTAGCAACAAGGCCATCATCTCGTTACCTTCCTGTTCCGGCAACTTCTTATACAATTCTTCCCGACAGCCGATTAGAGCGCTGGCAAGGTTTAACAAGAAGAATAGACGCCAAAAATGTCTAGATCTGCTTTTCATTAGTTACCTCTCATCAATGCTTCTGTACTGTGGGTTACCTGATTGCTTGCCTTCAGCCCACCTTCGATCACCGTCGTTACTTCCAGCATCTTCACCTGAAGCTGCAAGCCTGCCATGACCGGACTTACACCTTCTGTCTCGGCAATGGAGGCATCTGAGATCGCACCCAAGCTATCCTCGACAAGATCGGAAACATCCTTCACACCATCCATCATTTTGTCTCCCAAGGTATTATCCACCTCAACTGTATCCTCAACTTCAAAGACAATGTCATTAAATTCAGAAACATCTGTTGGATCAACTTCAGATAAAGAAACATTATCTGGCATCGCACCCGCAGAGGCACCGCTTGTCGCACTTTGGATTGCTGATAATTCGATTGTCATAATATATTCTCCTCTTCAAGTTGCATAAGGGCCCTAGACACCTCCCCTACATCCGATTTTTCCGAACAGTACCCTGAAACCATTGCGCTTTTACCAGCGGTATCTCCTAAAAAGTGGAGTACAATCGCTAAGTAAGCCTTCAATTCCTGAGAGTCGGGGCTACGAGTCAGGCCCTCCTCTAAAATAAATTTTGCTCTGTCATATTTTTCATTATGAATCAGGGCTAGAGCTATTCCTATATATGGAGCAACACTATCACCGATCTGTCCTTCCACTTCTTTGAAAAGGGACACAGTCTCATCAACTAAACCCTCCTCCGCTACAGCAAAAGCTTTTTCAACGATCGTTCTTTTTTCTTGTGTACTAAGCTGCTTCATTTTGCCCACATCCCATAATTAAAATATGATTAGTTAATTTTCTGCATAATCCCACGATGTAAATCTCTAATAGACTTTAGCAGGTTACTGTAAGTCTCAGTATGCATCTGAAACTGCATCATTATCCTTTGAAAATCGAGCATGTCTGATATATCTGTTGGATCTGCATTAGCAACTTTCTCTTGGAGATTCTGCTCTGCCTCCCCCACTTTTTCACCCATAGTTTTCATCATGTAGTCGATATCAAAACCTTTTTGTCCTGTAGCTTCCGTCATTATATTGTCTCCTTTTCTAAATTTTTTCTTCTCATTCAAGTTAATCAAAATATAGTGGTATCAGATCCTTGCCACGTTTTAACACAATGCGATCCTCAAGAATTTGATGCACAACACCGCCCGATATCTCTGCTCCTACCAAAATCTTTTCACCTCGATCGGTTGTGACATAAGGGTTTTTACCAAGGCTGATACTTCTAACTCTTATATTTTTCAGCTTACCAGCGACGCTAACTATCCTTGGATTGACCCCGTATTTCTCTTCGTAGGCTTTTTTCACCTCGAGCCAGAGCTGACCTCGCTCTTTTGAAATACTTCCCGCAACTTCTATACGATCTCCTTTTGCTGCAACGCGGATTTCCTGCTCCAAGCCTTTTGCGACTATCATCTTCTCTAAGATTATTGCTTGACCGGAGGTCGTCACCACCTCATCTTGCCAGGTCGCCACAGAAGAAAAGTCATTTATCAGTTTTTGCTTCATCTTAGCCCACCCCAGCCCATCTTCAACATGCCCAGATAGCTTGACACTCCCGGGTTTTTCCCCAATGTCTGCATCTATATCAGTCCAGCCGTTGCCCTTGAGGTTCATGGCCACAGCCTTCACCAAGTCACCGGTGACCCGAACCTTATTTACCACACCATCGACATCCAATTCCGCCAACAAAGTATTCATAGCGGCCATTGTCGGAACAAACCCAACTAGCGTTTTTACGCCGCCGACCTCTTTCATGGAAACACCTGAGGGTAAAATTTGCTCTTTTACCTTTGAAACTTCCTGCAGTTGTTTAGACTCACCATCATTTGCCGTAATCTTGGCTGGCTCAGAATCCCAGAAGAACCAGCTAGCAATAGCTAAAAGAGCTGCCGCAATTAACGCCATTTTTTTTCTCAGCTTGCCAATCGGTCGGGCAGTGTCTTTATCTTTTTTCTCTCTAATGCCCGAAAGCTCCTCAGTTTCGGCAATCGGAACCCAAGGTTCACCAACCGGTAGAAAAACAAAATCCACACCTGATAGGCTGAATTTTTCACCGCTATTCAAGGTACTCTCCTCCAGGCCCTGCTCAGTTACAACTCTGCAAACTACACTACCTGCTGCTACCGAAAACTGCGCAACTTCAGATGGTAAACCAGCATCCTGAAGAATCAAATCACAATCATCGGAAGCCCCGATAGTCAGTTCACCTACCTCCACAGGCACATTCGCTCCCTGATGAAGACCGTTTAAAACTCTCAAAGTCCAGAGATCACCTGTCATTTCCCAGCCCCCTCATCAACTTTTTTATTTATATTAGGTACTTCAAACTTCTCGACTTTTTCGTATATTGTTTCGATATCGCTTGGTGTCAGCTGATTTGAAGCTTCTTTCTTTGCAAGAATTCGCGGAGATATTAAAAACATCCGTACCATCCGGGCAGAGTCACTCTCTGACCAGTTAAACAATGGCCCAATAATTGGAATATTTCCGAGAAGAGGAATCTTATTATCCGTGTTAGCATTCCTATTGTAGTAATAACCACCCACCAATAAGCTGCTCTTTTGCGCAACGACGGCTCGAGTATTAATCGTACTTTTCTTAATAACCGGGATATCGTCTACTGTTTCCTGGTTTTGCTTACCATCTTCAATGCTAACATCAAGGTGAATCCAGCGGTTATCTTTATCATCGACAACTCTTGGAGTCACCCGCATCAAAGTTCCTACCGATACCGGAAATAGTTCTGCAGACTCTTTACCCGCAACTCGTACGTGAAAAGTAGAGCTACTATCAATAATAGCCTCTGATTTGTCGACCGTAAGTACAGAAGGACGAGAGAGAACCTTAGCATTACCATTCTGAGACAGCATTTGAATGCGGCCCATAAACTCCTTAGCTCCACCCGAGATTATAGTCGGAGAAGGGAGGCCCTCGGTTGAGGCAATATCCGAACTCGGCGTGCCTCTCGAAACAGAAGCATCCTTGCCGTCATACTGCCATTCCACACCCAATCTATCCAAGTGGTCCGTACTTATATCAATGATGCTAACGTTGATCTCAACTTGCTCAAGCTCTATATCTAACTTATCGATCAGACGCGCATACATATCCATATTTTCAGAACGATCACGGACAATAACAGCATTCAAGTGCCGATTACCCTCGATAAAAGCATCGCCGGCAACATTTCCTTTTACAACCTGTGCCGGCTGACCCGCCGCTTGCGCACCACCCATAGGAGTTAGGCTAGGTACAGAGGGGTTATTAACTACTGTCTGCAAAGGAACCTGAGTACCCATCACGATGCCTTTGAGAACACTAGCAATACCCTTGACAATATGCTTCTGCCCACGAGATTCGTAGGTTCTATCATAGGCTAGAGCATACTTGAGAGTAAAAACTTCTACAGTAAGGTCACCCGAAAGGCCTCTGGGGCGGCTAGTATCGAGTACTTGAGTCATTTCTTGAGCAAGCTTCACAAACCTAGGCGGCCCAGATATATAAGCTATCCTTCTAGCAGGTATAGAACGCCATATAGATTTATGATCAAGAATCCCAAGCTCCAACATAGAACGTTTCAGCTGATTGATACCAATGTACTGCGCCCGTATGATCGTGTTCTCTACCTCTTCGCCTGCATAAACATAAAGTCGAGATCCATCAAAATACCACGACAAATTATAAATACTAGCTAACCGATTAAGGAAAGGGTTTGGTGTATCGGAGAACCGTCCATTAACGCTCCCCCTAACCTGAGCACTGATCACCACCGGATAGCCGAGATTCGAAGCAAAACTCTTGATCACGGCATCAATAGGCTCTTCCTTGGCTATATGGGTATACTTCGGATAATTAGGAAGGTCTTTTCCCAAGCCAATACCTGCTAGAGAAACAAGCAGAAGTGTTAACCACCCCCACACAAATTTTTCAGCTAATTGCTTCAATCTCTCACCTTTCCATCTAGATTACCAAGATCTCTTGCGGCAACAGCCGCTGGCCCATCGGCCTTAGGCTCACAAAATCTCCTGGCCTTTGCCGACAAAAACTTTAGGCCAGTGGCAAAACTGGCGAGTTTTTTATCCAAATCAGCCCTCCTGCCATTCCTTTTAACGTTTGCCATCAACACTAATTCCCCATTGATCGGGTCACGAGCCAAAGTCCCACACATCAGATCATTCCGTTGAACAACCTCTCGTAGTAGCTCTTTAGTCCAACTCACGGGGTCTCCCTTCTGCAGCAATGTACTGCAAAGCTGTAGATAAACTCCTGTGTTTACTACACTGACCTTCAAACCCTTTTCCACCTCCCAATAGGTTTTGGCTCCAGGTTGGGTTGGAACCACAAATCCTGTTAGCTTTTCTCTTTTAGTTATGGTGATGTTCGGCATTCCAAGGTCTCTGTCAGGTAAACAGAAATTCAATACAACAGTAATATCAATGATTCCTCATGGTATTTCAAGCTTTTTTTGTTTATTTTTGTTAAGTACCCAATAAAACAATAATTTATTTTTATGCCGGCTACATTGAATGTAATTTGTTTATTTTCAGCTTGAAACCTAAGGGACGCCCATGATAGATAAACCCAGATATAAACTAATAATGGTTAACAACGAGCCGGAGAACCTATGAGTAGCGAAAATAATAGCCGATTTTCTCAGCAGCTACAGACAATAATTGAACAAAACCGTGAGGTCCTCCAGCAAGCGCAGCAAATGCTTGACCGCACTAAGAAGCCCGCTGAGGTTCTGCAAGCTCTTAATAGCACGATGACCGACCCGACCCAACTTTCAATGGATGACCTAACTCTCATGCGCAGAAAGCTTGGAGAACTAGATATTACTGACAGACCAAATACACAGACAAATATCCCAACGAATAGATCAAGACAGTTATCCAAAATATTACATCGAAAACAAACCATCTAGCAGGAGGCACTATCATGAGTCATTTCCTTACAGACCGAATAGAATCAGACCTAACTAATCCCGCAGACCGCCTTAAGCAAAGAGGTGATTTACCAGCATCTCCAGAAATAACTGGTGGGATTCTCAATCGCATCTACGAAGTTGGCATGCCAAAAGTCCTGAATGCCCAGAGCCTGCTTGAAAAGCAGATGTTAGAGATGGAAGATGACAACAAAAAAATGGACGTTATCTATCGTCAGCAAGCTATACAAGGCGAGGCCCATGCATACTGTTCAGAAAATAAGGATAAGCTTGACCTGGAAAAACTCAAGTCTCATATTTATGCACAGCTAGGAATTAAAGGTAACGACCTGGAAGAGATCGCAAAAGTCGAAGAGTTACTAAAATCACTTAACCTGCGGGACGGGCTAAAACAAGAAGAGGCTCAAAACCGCATACAGACTGGCATTGACCGTTTACAAAACCAAGCTGAGAGGCTGACATCCCTGTCCCAGACCAAGCTTTTGAACATCCAAAAGCTCATGCAGAACCTGAATATTTGTTCTGACTTTGTGGCTAACATGATTCAAAGCGCCGGAAAAATGTGTCTCACACCGATTAACAACACCCGGATGTAGGAGAACTATTATGGGGAAAGAAAGCACAGCTATGAGCCTTGATCTGGACCAGATCTTCCAGGATGTACGCAAGATGCTCGGTGGCAAGAATACCATTAAAGATACCATGGGCCTTTCTGACAACTCCATGGAGTATTTATATGGCACAGCTTTCGACTTCTACGAAGCGGGCAAATACGAAAAATCCACGAGTATTTTTAAGCTCCTGTGTTACTACAATAACCATGAGCTAAAATACTTCAAAGCTTTAGGATCGTCGCTGCAAATGCAGGGCAAATACCTAGATGCTATCACAGCATACTCATTCGCTACTATCATGGACCACAAGGATCCAGAGCCACCGCTGCATGCTGCTCACTGTTACATGAAGCTCGGTGACCTTGAAAAGGCGCGTACAGGATTTCTCTGCGCCAGCACTTATGCAGAAGAAAGCGAAAAACCCGATTCGATAAAGAACTATGCGGCAAAAATGGTTGACCTCGTCGATGGAATGAAAAAGCCCGATAAAAAATCGAAAGGACTCTGAGAGATGATTTCAGAAAGCAGCACAATCGCTCCACGAACTATACCGCAGCAAGCAAGTTTAGCTGATGTTGGTAATCTGATGGCTGCTATTTTCGAAGCCCAGGCCACGAGTTTCGAACAGGAAAGCAAAAAAACCAAGGAGCGACTACAAGAAGTTCCGCGATCTTTATTAAAGCCAGTTCTCACTGCTCCTAACCCGATTAATGCAAACCGCCATCACGTTATTCGTGAGGTTGAGACCATGTTTAAAAACCAGCAAAATCTGGGTGATGCGTTGGAGCATGGAGAAGGCTTCTCCTTACCTACAAACACCCGAGGCGAAGTTGACTTCCCCGCTATCTTAGAGCAGATGCATGCCAGTCGTCTGGAGTTTCTCGATAAACAAACCAATCTTTCCAAAATGAATGTAGAACAATGCTTCAAAATCAAGGATGCCAAGTTCGAGGAAAGGCAGCAGAAGCTACAAGAACAAACAAAAATGATGACCAATGCAAAAAAAGGCTCTGTGGTTTCTAGAGTGTTTGGATGGATATCCTCAGTCGTTATGGCTGTCGTTGGTGCAGCCATGGTCGCCACCGGAGTTGGGGCTTTAGCCGGAGGCTGTTTATTAGCATCGAGTTGCTTATCTTTGACTCAGCAGATCTCCGGAGAAACAGGAAACTGGCTTAATAAAGGGGCTTCTGCGCTTTTTAGTTTTCTTGAGAAAAAGGACGCTGAGCTGGCTGGCAGTATTTCTCTCAGTATTATTATCGCCGGCTTAGGCCTGGCTGGCGGATTTGCAGGTGCAGCTAAATCAACCGCAGGCCTTGCACAGGCAACATCGAAGTCGGCCGAAACAGCACACGCTGGTATAGAAGCACTCAAAGCCACAAGTGGCTCTATTGATGAAGGTTTAAGAATAATGACAACTGCCGGACAATACGTTGGTGGTGCATCTCTTGCCGGCCAGGGGGTGGCTGATATCTGCGTTGGCTACATGCATCACGTGGCAGGCAAAAAGCAGGCTGACTCAGTAGAAATCCGCGGTGCTATTGAAAAGCTATCTGGACATGTGAACGACGGCTACGATTCTATAAGAGCCTTTCTGGATGTGTATGCTGAAGTAACCGACACGATCTCAACAATGCTGAAAGATTTTAAGGATACAAATTCAAATATTATTAGGCCAATACGGGGCTAAAAAGGAAAGAAGTTAATGAGTGAGGTAGGAACAAATCTAAAGGCCGATTTTAAAAGAGATCTCTTTGTAAATCTCACCCGTGGGAACATTAAAGCCGAATCAATGAAAGAACAGAGCCGGCTTACACTAGGAGAAGAGAACGAGGCTACAAAGTCAGCAAAAGAGCTATTAACGGCCATGGATGAGTGGCAAGCAAAGTACAAAAAACCGCGTTTAGATTCACCGAATAGTAAAGTGATGAGTGATAGAAACATCGGCTTCCAAGCGGTGCAAGAATTATCCATTATTATCACAAAGTTTGGTATTTCAATGCGAAAAATGACCCGTGACATGAGGGTCAAAGCCAGAGCTTTGGTAAATGAAGCTATTAAAAGCCAGGCAGATCAAATCCGAAAGTCGGCGCTGAAGACTTTTGCCGCAAATGTTTTATCCGGTGCCCTCAATATTGCCGGTGGTATCGTACAATGGCGTGCGGCCGACCCCAGAAACCTACTACCGAAGCAACAGAACAATACTACTGGCCAACAAAATAATGGTTTCATGAAAAACCTCCTCAATCGTTTTTCAAAAAACAAAAATGCAACTAATACCAATAATCAGGCCAACCAAAGCCTTTCCCGACAGGCGTCTGCACAGCCAAAGGAGGCTTCTCTCAAAGGAAAAAACCCAGCCGAACAGCTGCTAACAAAAAATGATAAACCCGATACCCTTAACCGCAGCACCTCGAAGGACCGACCAGAGTCCAGTGAGGCAGCTTCCCAAAGAAGCCCAGCCAAAACCGAAGATCAATCTGATGCAACACGCAAGCAATATACAGAAGCAATTTTTGTGGAAGCTAAAGGCCGTGCTATCAGTCAATTTTTCTCCGCTACTGGCCAATCCGTATCGGCTGGCCTAAACTACTTGGCCGCTCTAGATACAGCCAAGAAAACCGAGCTAGAAGCCTGGCAAAAGATGCGTGAGTTCGAAGTTGCCGATGACTCTGACTTTATGTCCACTATGAAGGAAGCAACATCATCGGCCCTCGGCCAACTTCGCGCAGGTATAGATGAAAAGCGTCGCGTCGCTAGCAATATTATACAAAAGATCTGAAAGCCAAGCTAATGCTATCAGCATGGCATTAGCTCAAGTATCTCTGTTTATGCTAAGCTCTTTCCCCTTAATAAGGGCCTGTTAAAACCGGCCATAATACTCCCGAAACCTTCTAATCTTAAAGCCCCCCAAATACTAAAAAAATTTTTAGGTAGAAAATATTTAGATAAATGAAAAAGGCCCGATAAACCTACAAAGCATCAATAGATCACAGTCATTGTTTGAGGTTTGCTAGTATCCACATGTCGACGATAATCGAAAACATGCCTAAAAACATACTTCATCTCAGCAGGATCTCTGTTACGCTTCTGGTGATAGTTGCCGTTACCCCGAATCTGGTGCATGCAAGTTCACCACAAAACCCTAACAACATTTTAGAAATAACTAATGTTACAGCGATGACGCCCAAAACCCTCAAAGAATATGAGCAAACCTTCGATAATTCAGGGCTGAAAAATAGACCAGAACTTTACAAAGCGATTCGGAGCTTACGCTTTATCCCCAAGCCGAAACTAAAGCTAATGGAGGCTTTCCCGCCAACATATCGGCAACTGAAATTTCGAAATGTAAGTGCCAAACCCATACAGTTTTTTCTGTCCGTTGGTTTTTCAGAATGGATCAATGTCTACATACAAAAGGGCTCAAAATGAGAGGTAGTATCCGCCGGTGGCAGTATCCAGCGCCGGTGGCTAGATAATCATAGCCTTTTAGCCAACGCTCCTATTAGGATTACTCCAGGTGATACTGTAAGCGTAACCATTGAAAGCGGTGGCCTTACGAAGCTAGCCACACCCAGAATAATACCTGAGAAGGAGTTTAAACAGGAGTCAGAGGCACAAATGATGCTTGTTGTCTTTTTTTACGGGGTCATTGCCAGCCTGATGATATATAACTTTTTTTTAGGATTTTCGCTCACAGAGCCTATTTATTTTACTTACGTGGCAATGTTATTATGCTGGCAAGTGGCTATGACAGCATACTACAATGGTTTATCGAGCATTATATTCGGCTCCTACGGTTTTCTGGCCGTACAAATACCCACAACAATTCTGCCGGTAATAGCTCTAAAATTTATGTTGGACTTCATAAATGACGGCCCACAAAAACCCTGGCTTAGCCGCATAGCAAAGGGCTGCGCAATATTTACCTCAGTATTCGCCTTTCTTACTTTTCTAGCGGTTCTTGACATATTGCCTGCAAATTGGACTATCACGCTGCAGGCTATCCAGACTTTAGGAATGCTGAGTTTAGTTATATCTGCTTTTTCTACATTATCTATTCTAGGTTTCTTTTTAGGTAACAGTCAGGCATCGCTACTATTTCTTTGCTGGGCGCCACTACTCGCCAGCTCCGTATATGTTCTCATCGGTTATATTTCTGGTGACCTCGACAGCTTTTGGACCCGGAATATTATGGCACTCGCTGGAATTATCGAAGGCCTATTGTTGGCAGCGGCTCTAGCAGCAAAGTACAAAAAGATAAGAGAGCAACTCCTAATAACGGAAAGAAATTCCTCCCGGAGGCTAGCTGCCATTATAAAATTCAGTCGGGACACATCTCTGAACCTTGGTCAAGAACATGCCATTGAACAAGCACTGAACAAAATCACCACTGAAATACCAAGACTCATCTACCACACCCCCCATTTTATCATTCCGAATAATGACCAAAACACCGATAAATGGTCGTTTGATGAAGTTAGTCAGATAAACATGATTGATCTATGCTTTCCTGTAAAACGTCATGATAAAGAGTTTCTTTACTTAGTCACTAGTAGTTTAAGAATAGAGGAGCTCGCGAAGGAGGAGGTCCTATTTATCGAAAATATCTTACTCAGCCTGGCAGCTACTTTAGATAGTTTAAACTTCCTTGCTTCAGAAACTAAAAGAGCTGAGGGTGAAGCGGAGATGCGCGCAGCAAGATCAATCCAAACCCAACTACTAGCTACCGCCGACGCCATTCCCGACCTAGATATAGCTTACCACTATGCTCCGGCCGATCAGACTGGCGGTGATTGGTTTGGCACTTTTCATGATGAGCGGCGCAAGCTCTGCTTCTTATGCTGCGGTGATGTCACCGGACATGGTCTGCCTGCAGCACTCATGAGCGGCGTGGCCGCCGGCTCTATAGAAGCCTTACTACAGTCAGCATTTAGGGATCCAGAACCTTACGAACCTACCGAGCTACTTCTAAAAACACTTATTCATACAAACAAGGTATTACAGCGCCAGGAGGTGGGTGACACCCCGATGATGACTTTAAGTATAGCTGTTATCAACCTAGAAAACGGCCAAGTTTGGTTTGCTAATGCCGGTCACCACCCCCCTTACCATGTTAGCTCCGGTAAAATTGTGGCCCGTTGTGTACCAGGATCGATCTTAGGATACCCTCAAAAATGTAAATTTGGCCTTGGATCCTTCCAAATACTACCCGGTGATAGTATTATTCAATACACCGACGGCTTAATTGAAAACGAAGGAAAAGAAGGACAAAAAGTGACCAGAAGGTTGCTTCGCCGCACCTTATTGAGTTGTGCGGAAGAACCCAGCTCTCAAATTTGCAAGCGAATGATAGCTGAAGGAAGCAAGCTATGGAAAACTCAGCCTCAACAAGATGACTGTACAGTGGTCGTCTATAAATGGCTCAAAAATTTTGAACGTAAACGATACAGCAGCTGAAACAAGGGCTAGCCAACTAGTGAGCTAGCCCAAGATAAACGTCACTAGGTATCTAATTCTCCACAGACCTGTGCAACCAAGTTGCTGTCTTAACTCTTAGGAATCAACTTACTTGCGTTTCTCACAAAGCTAACCCACTCTGCTATTGAGCTATAGCTCTGGCTAATCAATGCACCGAGAAAGCTCTTATGAGCCAATGTAAGGTTGCAAAGCTGTTCTAATCGCTCCTTACTCAAACCAGCCTCATCCAGTTCATTTTGAGAGAACGCCAACATACTATCTATACATGAATGGGTATTGTTAAGTAACGCCAACTCTCGATCTCGCAAAATTCTGCGGATCACGGCTCCCATATCCTGCTGAGCAACATAAGTCTGCCCGCCGCCAGGAACCTTCTCCGCACGAGCCACCAAGCCAATATCAACCAACTCGTTAATCGCCACGCTGACAAGACCTTTTGACACGCCAAGTAAGTCGACTAGTTGGCTAGTGGAAATAGGCTTTGCAGACAAGTAAACCAGAGTCCATAGTCTTCCCTGAATACGCTTAAACCCCCAATACTCAATGAATCTGCCAATTGAGTCAGCAAGTTCCAATGTTTGTTTTAGTTTCTGCATAATTCTCCGATAGGTTTAACAGTGGTTAAACTGATTGCCACAATACACTGTAGTTACAGACTAAATTCATTTACGTTTTACAAAATTATGGAGGTCCTTCACAAACAGAACAATAAATACAAGTGACTGTTTTCTTTGATCTATAACCATAAAACATCAACTTAAATGAATCATGTTCGTACAGAACAATGCTCTAGTGCCACAGCCATTGCTGACGAAGCCTCTCCTTCATGTTAACATGGACCGAATTTTGAAGCTCTTTTTGGCCAATGGCAGGGGATCAAAAGTTTGTTTTACGAGACGTAAAAACCAGTTTTTACTCAAGAACCGCAAGGAGAAATTTATGAATTTATATGGCTTTTTAGCTGATAGTTCTCCTCTAGCCGGTGCGCTAGTTTCCTTAATAGGATTCCTAACGCTCGGCTACCTCGGAGCCCAGCTCATCATCTGGACAGTATTCATAGCGATCATGCTGTTCCTGCTTGGAGCCGGCCCCATCGTATGCGCCATTTTCGGAGTACCTCTACTCATCCTCAACCTCACCCCACTGCGCCGCATTATCATAACAAACCCGCTAGTGTCGATTTTAGAAAAAATGAAAATACTACCGCAAATATCTGAAACGGAAATGATCGCACTGAAAGCTGGATCCACCTGGGTAGAGCAGGAGCTCTTTGCCGGGCGACCAGACTTCAGCCGCATCTCTAACGAGCCATATAAGAAAGTTTCGGGAGAAGAGCTAGAGTTCCTCAACGGGCCTGTGGAAGAGCTTTGTAAAATGGTGAACGACTGGGAGGTCTTTTGCGACGGCGATCTGAAGCCAGAAGTATGGGACTTTATAAAGAAAAATAGGTTTTTTGGCCTGGTAATACCCAAAAAATATGGCGGCATGGGCTTCTCTGCCCTTGGCAACTCCGAAGTGGTATCTAAAGTGGGAACCCGCTCAGGCCCTCTAGCGGTAACTATTATGGTACCTAACTCCCTTGGGCCTGCCGAGTTACTCGTACACTACGGAACAGACAAGCAAAAGGATCACTATCTGCCGCGCCTTGCCGATGGCCGAGAGATTCCCTGTTTTGCCCTAACTGAGCCAAATGCAGGATCTGATGCTGGCAGCATGGTTTCTAATGGCGTTATTTTTAAAGGTGAGGATGGGGAGCTACATGTCAAGCTCAACTGGGAAAAGCGCTATATCACACTAGCAGCCATTTCTACGCTTATTGGTCTAGCAATCAAGTTACGCGACCCAGACAACTTGTTGGGTAAAGGGGAAGATCTTGGCATAACCTGCATACTTGTGCCAGCTAATACGCCAGGAGTTGTTCTTGGCAAGCGTCACAACCCAATGGGAGTGCCTTTCTTTAATTGCCCTACTAAAGGAGAAAACGTCGTTGTTAGCATCAATCAGATCATTGGTGGTGCCGAAGGTGCTGGCCAAGGCTGGAAAATGCTCATGGAGTGCCTCGGCATTGGTCGATCTATCTCACTACCAGCTCAAGCAGCAGGAGGCGCTAAGTTAATCAGCAGGACGGTCGGAGCCTATGCCGCAATCAGAAAGCAATTCGGCATTGAAATTGGCAAATTTGAAGGAATCGAGGAACCGATGGCAAAAATCGGCGGCCTCACCTATCTGCTTGAGGCATCAAGAATTTTTACCGTAGGCGCAGTCGACAGTGGCTTCAAACCTGCCGTTGCCTCTGCGATCGCTAAATACAACACCACCGAAATTGCAAGAATCTTGGTAAACGACGCTATGGATATTCTTGGTGGAGCTGCGATTTCTCGCGGCCCCCGCAATATTGTCGCTAATATGTATATCTCGGCCCCCATCGGCATTACGGTAGAAGGAGCCAATATACTCACCAGATCTCTGATCATTTTCGGACAGGGAGCTATAAGGTGTCATCCCTATGCCTTCGATGAGCTTTCAGCTCTGATGGAAAACGATACGGCAAAGTTTGATAAGAATTTCTTTAAACATGTTGGCTTTGCCCTAAGAAATGCTTGTAGATCTGTCATTCTATCAGCAACGCGCGGTCATTTAGCAAAAGTCCCAGGGGGACCGATGAGGCAATACTACCGCAAGCTTTCATGGTCATCAGCAACTTTCGCGTTCATGGCTGACCTTGCACTAGGTTCCTACGGGGGCGGATTAAAAATGAAGGAGAAGCTTTCTGGACGTTATGCAGATGCGCTTTCATGGATGTACCTAATCTCTGCGACCTTGCATAGAT
>MDTC01182637.1_pt1 | contig 17220 bp, 11 predicted proteins | sample 811181 | NCBI WGS metagenome assembly MDTC01 (sample SAMN05326644, study PRJNA326480) | marine metagenome | isolation source: seawater | place: Pacific Ocean: North | collected 2011 | reverse complement strand
TCAGTGGACAAAGTCTTCAGGTCGGGCTTTATCGGAGTGGAAGTCAATTTCTTCTCCAATTCTTAAATCATTATCAGGTGCTTGGTCATTCCAACCTAGAACGCTTTCTGCTTCAACCATTCTAATTGTCATTGGTTCACCTGCTAATGTAATTTCTAGTCCTCGAGTCCAACGGCCATGTTCGACCAAAACCCAATCGCCTACTTCATATGGATCGTTGTTGTCTGGACCTTTTGAATGCACTTGTCCCCAACGTGGGTAAATGCCTCTAGATTCTCCATCATCACTTCGGATAATAATTCCACCTTTGGTAGTTTGTTCACCGAAGTGCATGTTGGTTACTAGTACTCTGTTTTTGATCGGGCGGATTGAATCAGCAGTAATTGTGCCTTGCACACCCTTCTTGCCTGCCGCCATTGCTTCATAATCAAAATTCATTATTCACCTCTTTTAACAAAGTTGCCGTCTTCATCTTCAACCCAATCATCAGCTTCTTCTTTTGCTTCAGCTTTTGTTTGGCCTGCTTTTGCTTTAGTAGAACGTGGCTTAGGTGCTTCAACTTCTGTTGCTTCCTCAGCTACTGGCTCTTCTACTACAGGTGCTTTTTCAGATGCTTCGAATTCAGTAGGAGGAACATTATCTTCATAATAGTCACGTAATACTTCTTCACGCTTCTTAATAATTTTTCCACCTGGACCTAATTCATCGCCTCTAGCATTTACACGAACATTACCAACTGCTGGTGTAAGTTCATTACGTTGTCTAAGCAAATCCATATCAATGGGTTTACCCTGCATTGTTCTGTATTGCTTACGACCTGTTTGCTTTACTGCCATATTAGTCTCCTTGTTATATTTGTACTTATCTCAAGAACTCTCTCCAATCCAGGCCAAACTGGATTGAATCTATCTTGTGTATGCCTATCAAATATAGCACATAACTTGCTACACTTGATCCACGACCTACGCCCCATACAATGTTATTCTTACGCATAAAGTCTACTAGATAAATCATGTAACGCAATAAGTTAAACATTCCTCTGCGTTCAAATTCTGCTAGTTCTTCATTCACTCTGTGGAAACGTTCGTCATCACCTTCACATAAATTATATAAATGTCCTACAACATCTAACTCTTTATATTCATCTGGCATGAACCATTCACTTTGACATACACCGTCAAAAGTCTTTTCATCAACATCTAATGGGATATATTTTTGTAATGGAGACATGCCTTGCTCTTCCATCACAGTATTAAATTTATCTACATCATCACTAGCATCACAGAGAACTACGTGACATTTGTCAATATGACCGCTGTAGATCATATCAACTAGATCACGATTCGAAAATCTCGGGATTCCTAGCTTGTCTGTTTTCATTAGCATACTTGTATTTTAACTGATATTAATCAATTTGTCAAGATCTAAATCGCCATTTTGTTGATTTTTTTCTTGCTCTAGTTTTTCTTTTGCTTCTTTTACAATAGCTTCTTGTTTGTAGTATTCAATAAAAGTGCTGATTTGTTCTTTTACTTGAGGATTATTTGTGCTGAAATACTTTTTAGTTAGATCTGCTACTTTATCATGTAGCTCGGATACTGACATTCCAGAAGTGTCTTCTTGAAATGGTGAAAACATATTATTGGAAAATACCTAAGTATTCTGCCCAAACAGTAGCACCACTATCGTAACTTGTAAATTCAAAAGCATAATACTTTGATTCTTCACCTACGCCAGGTGCACCAATTGTTGCAGTTGTATCGCTTGATGGCCAGTTAGCGTGTCTTTTAAGAGTTCCGCCACCTGCATTACTTGCAAATGTAACAGTTCTATTGACTGCACTTCCTGCACCAAGATCACTCTTAATATGTATTCTTACTTTACCTGTTCTTCCTAACTCGCTTGACCAGTTAGACATTGTCAATGTGATATCTGCACCTACTGTGAATTCTTGATAAGCGCCATTGTCGAGGTTTACGTTTTGGCTAGTGTTAATTGTTGCGCCTGCAATATATCCAGTTTCAGTAGTGTTTTGTAAGTTTGCATTAGTAATAGTACTTCCTAAGAAGTTGTTAGTACCACCATTTGCAGATGTATATGTTACACCTTGTGCTGTTGTTCCTTGTAGTGATGTTATTTCTGCTTTCGCCGCTACAAAGTTATTTTTAATTGTTGTGAAATTATCACGAAATCCTTGCGAATCATTATCTTGACCTGCTATAGGAAATTGTTCGTTAATTCCTGTATCACTAATATTACTTGCCATAATTTATCCTCTCGTTGCTATTATTTATCAGCTTTATACGTTGAACTGGTAATTTGCGAACGGCACATATTGCTCATTACTATTACCATCTACACTGTCGATATTGTATCTTTCAATCTCAACATCTAGTTGTTTAAAGTTAAAATTGCTATTTTTAATGTTTAGTATTATGCTATCAGCTTCTCCTGGCTTACAATAACATAGTGGAATAGCCAACTTAAACCCTAATTCTGCTTGCCCAACTGTTTGCGATGTACGCATCCAAAGTGGGTAAAATTCTCTTAAATTTCTTCCTACAGCTCTAATTCTATCTCTCATATTAGTAATATTACTGATATATCTTGTTTGATCTTTACTGTCACTTATTTTGATAGCATCGCTATCTATTTTAATTGTATTTGTTAAAGGACGTAATCTCAACGGATCTGAGCTAATACTGTCATCTATACTTTGACCTGAAATAATAGTTCCGTCTTGTAGTGCAATTACAATACTTCCGCCAGTAGCAAATGACACAGGACCTAATCTAGTAAATATTGAAAGTGTACCTGTTGAAGCTGGACTATTTGCGGCTCCACCTCGTAGAACTAAATCAAAAAATCCTTCACCTGTACCTACTCCAGTGTTATCATCAGTTACAGCATATTGTATACTGTCTACAGTAACATCATTTTTTGTTTGTGCTGTAAAACTTTTATTTGTTCTACCTCTTGAACTATCTGGTTCACTAGGATCTATAACATCTAAATATATTACTTCGTAAACTGTATCATTACTTCCAGGATTTTTTGCTATTGCTTTTTTAACTTCACCTATCTTATATTTTTTACGTTTGTGATTTTTTGCAACTGCGGAAACAAACTCTCCAATTGTTTTTGTTTCAATACCTGCATAGGCTAACATTTTTACTTGTGGTTGTAATCCAAAAGATTCATCATTTGGTCTATATATACTTGCTGGTGTAAAGATAGTAGGATCTGATATAAAGTTTCTATAAGTATCTCTTTGTGTTTTCTTTAACATAGGAACCATAGATATACTACTATATAGAGTATCTTCTGGATCTGTAGTTGTAATAGTAAATGTTCTTGTTGTAGCACTAAATTGGAATTGGTCTTGTGCTTTTACTGTAAATGTATAACTTCTATCAATAGTAGTATTACCACCATCAAATGTTGTTTCTGTTGTAGATTTATCAATAGTTGTAAGTCCAGGCTTATTTGGCTCACCAAACTGATTTACCTTACCTTGTAATTGTCCGTCAATAGCTAATGATAAACCTGGAGGCAATCTACCTGAATCTAATGTGTAAAGAACAACAGCATTAGGAACATTACTCGTTGCACTTACATTCAATGTACTTACAAAATTAGCTCTAAGATTACCTAAAGCAGATGGAGTGTTCCATGTTATAGCACTTTCAATTTCACCTAATAGTTTAACTGAAAATTGTTTGTCCTTAGCAACAGTTGGATTTACAAATGATGTGCGTCTTTTATCATAATTGTAAAAGCTCATTGTAACAGCTTTGTTTGCTACAACATTACCAAATGGATCATAAGTTTTGAATCCTACATCTGCAATAGTTCCTTGGAACGTACCTCTTAGGAAATCAAAGTCTCCTACTTCAATCTTAGTTAATCCTTTATTATTACTTGTTGAAGTTACTCTTCCATTTTCAACTGTCCATACAACTTTATCTACAATATCAATTGCTTTATATGCTTTGTTGTCTCCTGAGTCAGCAAATGTTACAGGCGTTTCGTTGAACACTATCCAACCTGTAGCACCTAAGCCGTTAAATAATTCATCAGCAAAATCTGTAAAAGCAATATTCTCTGCGCCACTCCATGGTTGTCCAACACCTATGTTATTTGTAAATATTTCTGTTTCTGTAGTAGCACTTGAACCTAATTGTCTTAATGCTTCAATTGTAAATGTGTATTCTGTTGTAACAGCAGGTTGATAAGGAATACGTCCTGCTATCTCACCAGTGATACTATCGATGCTCATTCCTGGAGGTAATGCACTTACACTTCCATCAGCATTTGAATCTTTTACTGTAAAACTAATTATACCTTGGTTACTTGTAGGATCATATACATCAAGGAATAAAGTTACATAGTTATTTGCACGACGATATCCTAAGTCACTTGGTGTTAACCATACTGGAGCTCGCAAATACGTATTATCAGCAGTGAACAGTCCAGTACCAATTTGCATTATTGTATTGTCTGTTCTTAGGAAATCATCTCCTACAAGATAAATTTGAAACTTACGTTTTGCGATAGTTATGCCATCGCTTGCACTTACAGTAAATTCATAATATCTGTTTAACTTTTTAGGACTCTGTGTAGGAACATTATAGTCGTAGAAAGTTGTATCAAAATAATAACTTTCAAAACCGTTTGAACTTTTTACACCAAAGTCAAAAGGCCAAGTTCCGTAAACATTACTATCAAAGAATCCACTTGATGCACGTTTTTCTAAAGCAAGTATTGGTTCAACAATACCTGTTAGTTTTCCTGTTGTTCTACCTAATTCTATACCTGGCGGAAGTTCCCCGTCATTATCAGCAATATAATATTCAATATTATCTCCTGCAGGTAAGTCAGGATCTATTAGTTGCAGTTGGAAATCAACTGGACTACTATCTAAAATGTAAAACTTATTGTTAGGACCTAGTCCTAATGGTCCTTCAGGAGTGATCCAAGTAGGCTCATCTGATCCTTCTATTTTAATTTTCAATGTCATATCTTCTTTGACATTGTCTTTTAAGGCTCTAATTACAAATGTAAATGTTCTAAGAAATTTGACTTCAAATGGCGTACCTAGTAAATTATCGCCGCTGATTCTTAATCCACCTGGTAATGCTCCACTAATTACTGATAGTGTACAACCTGGAACAACAGGTAATGGAATAGTTTGTGTTATACTTTCTTGGTATGTACCTAGATTGTGCCCTGGGGTAACAGTCCATAATGCCATTTAAAAACTCCTATATACATATTTATGCTACAGGAAGGGTTCCCATGTCTGCTGTAGGTGTTGCTGATTCTGAGAAGTTACTGTTACCATCATCAAAATCAATCATTAAGTTATGTGCTATGTATTCTAGTGTGCTTGTAAATGCTACAGGCACAGCTGATCCCATATCAACTGTCATAAATTCTTGTACACCATCAAAACTTCTAATATCAATGCCATGCACAAGTCCTGTCATATTACCAACATTGATTATATTATTTGTTTGTGCGTTTAATGTTGCTGTAAGTTTAGGATCATTATCTGTTTGTACTGATGTTACACTAGAAATTGTAAGTGTAGTTCCACTTAAATTAGTGGTTGTTGTTCCGCCACCAGCAAGTGTTAATTGATTGCCGTTTGCATCTAATGTAATATTATTGTTGTCTGCAAAAACTTGCAAACTAGGAAGACCTGTTGCTGTACTGTTAATTGTAATTGCGTTTGCACTATCAGTTAGAGTAACAGCATTACCTCCTACAATCTTTTTAAATTGTAGTTCACTGCCATCTAATTGTGCAAATACACCAAATCCTGCACTGCCTAAGTTTGCACCTGTAGTTGCTTCTGGATTTCTATTTGAAAGTTCTGTAAAGTTATTATTTACTTTTACAAACGCTTCACGTAAATCATCACCTGTACCGTCGTTTGCAATAGTTCCAATATTAATAGTTTGTATAGCCATCTATGTCTCCTAAATATATTTATCGCTTTTTAAGTCCTGCAATATTGCTTGAAAACGGCGTAGCGTTATTATATCTGTTAAACAACATTCTATTATTGCCACCACAGATGTCTGTTGTATCTCCGTAATTATTAGGATTACTTTCGTCTTTCAAAACTGCTTTTGCATCTTTTTGTAATTTATCCTGTAATTGTGCAGGCGTCAAACTTGGATCAGCTTGTAGATATAAAGCACCAACACCACAAACTTGTGGAGATGCCATAGATGTACCTCCTATTGTTCCTTGCCTGAATGAACCGTTATTCCAATATGGAGAGTCATTGTAAGCGTTTGTTGTACTAAAACAACTTAAAATATCTGTGCCTGCGGCAAATATATTAACACCAGGACCAGTCGAGCTAGAGCTAACTTTTCTTTCTACTGTAGCACTCTGTGGAGTCGAATCCATGTTACCTACCATCAATGCTCCTTCGTCAAAAGGAGAACTTCCTCTATGATAATACTGACTAGATCCAGATCCGTAAAAAACTACATTGTTATAATCAAGTCCAGGTCCTACTGAAGTATCTATTTTGAAACTATTATTGCCAGCCGCGATACAAACATGTACACCTGCATCTATACAATCTTCTACATCAGCATCTACACTTGCTACTCTGACAGGAAATCTATAGAAACCACTTCTATAATACGGATAAAATCCGTAAGTATCTCTCATATGGGAATTAGGATTACTATTGAAACTAGGATCGTTTCCAGGGCCATAAGTTGTGCCTCTATATACTATACTTGTTATTCCCGAACCTATGCTTGTGCTATAACCCCAACTTGAATTTACAATCGTTGGACGTTTAAATCCTGTGTTAGGATCTACAGGTTTATTTTGATGCCATGCCTTAATAACATCATAACAAGAGCTAATACTTATACCACCAGTATCACCTGGACCTTCTAGTCCACCTACCTTTACACTATAAACTCTTGCGTTAGAAGCCCAACCAAAGTTTAATCCTGTTGCTGTTCCACCGCAGTGTGTTCCGTGTCCGTCTGTATCTCCATAATGATTTGCACTTTGTGATCCTGTGATACCTGATGCACTATACCAATCTATCAATTGTACTCTGCTATTGCCGTTTGCATCATTGAATTCTGGATGGTCAACTTGTAGTCCACTATCTTGAATTACAATATCAACACCTGTACCGTCCATTGAATATGGTCTTGAATAACTTGGTAAACTATCAGCAGTGCCATAAACATTTTCTAAAAAAGAATGTCTTATTTTACCCCAATCAGTTCTATTACCACTTTCTGCTGTTGATTTAGAAAAGTCTCTAACCTGTGTTGCTGTTAATCCTATTTCAATGTCATCTCTCATATCTGGACGTAGTTGTACATCTGTAACTCTTGAATCTTTTCTTAGTGATTCTGCTTCAGCATCAGTTAAGGCATAGTGTGTGTTTCTTGTAGATTTTTGTCTTGCGTCTGCTACATCAACTGTTCTATTCGGAATGTCTCCTGCGCCAGTTGATGAAATCATTTCTTGATTGAATTGTGCGTAATCAACACCTTTGTTAAGTGTTACAATATATTCTTTTTCACTCATACCTACTCCTAGTGTAAGTCAACCCAAGCACCATTGGCATAACCTTGGAACTTGTTAGTTGTAGTGTTATAGATCATATCTGCATTGCCTGGTGTTAGATTATCTCTTTCTGTTGTAGTATAACTTGCAAGTCTTAGTGGACTTTGTGTAATTTTAACTTGATCAGTAGCTCTAAGTTCGATTGAACTATTACTGTCTATCGATGGAACACCAATTCCTGAACTTTCAAAACTATCAGCTGTTACTCTTTGTGCAGTTATATTGCCGTCTACTGCAAGATCACTGCTCATTCTAACACCTGGTGTCATTACTATTTGTGAACTATCGTCAGTGTCAATTATGCTTGAACTAAATGTAAAGTTTCCTACACTATCTCCGCCTGTAGCATTTGTCCATATACCGCCAACATATTTTATAGTTTGTCCTTCTTGTGGACTGTTTATACTAACATCTTGTAGAGTAGTAATACTTGTTGTGGATAAGTTTTGTAAGTAACCACTATCGTTTGTAAATGTACTAATATTAGTAGGTGTGCCTGTAATATCACTGTAAGCACCTGTTGTTGCAACAGTTGCTAATGTTGGTGCGCCTGTTAAGTTTGAGTATTGTACACCTGTAATGTTTGCACCACCTCCGTGGAAGTTAGTTGCATATGCATTAGAATATACATTGTTACTTGCACCTAAATTATATGTTCCTGTAGCATAAGGTGTAACATTACCAAAACTTACACTATCACTTACTTCTGATCCTCCTGCTAACACTTGGCTTAAAGTTAAACCTGTTAAATTTGCACCACTTCCTACAAATGACGTAGCACTAACATCTCCAGCCACTGTCAATTTATGTGAAGGAGTTGTTGTAAATATACCAACACGTTTTGTACCAGTATCAATTTTAATTGCAGTTTCAACACCTGTGATTGGTTTAACTTTGATATCTAAATCTTGTTCGTTAACTGTGTTTTCAATTATTCCTGCGTTGTCAACTCTTATTTTTATATTACTGTTTGTTCCAACTGTTAAACCATTATCATTATTAATTGCAATAGAACCGTTTTGTGTATAACTTGCACTTGTGCTAATTGCATCTGTTATACCGTAACCTGAAAGTGTTGTAGGCAAACCTACCAGCGAACTAAATTCACTGTCAAACAAAGTTGGTTTATTATTTAAATTATTGTAATCTAAGAAGTATGGACTATCAAATCCATCAAGTGTATCAGCATTTAATCCGCCACCACCTGAAGTTGCATCATTTGCAGGTGCCCATTGTAGTCCATTCCATTTTAAAACTTGTCCTGGACTTGGAGGAGTACCTTGTGTATCTACATCTGATAAATCACTTATATCTGTAACTAGGTTAGGTTTGTCTGATAAGTTATTGTAACTACCACTTGTTGCCACCGCAGATAAAGCAGGAGTACCAACAACTTCACTATAGTTTATAAAACTGTTTACCCAAGCACCTGTGTTACCTTGTCCAGCGTTAGCATTCCATTTTAAAATATTGCTCGTTGCTAATCCTGTAAGATCAGTTACAAGACCACCACCGCCACCGCCGCCACTTCCGCCGCCTGTGTTTGTAATAGTTATTGTTCCTTGCAGATCGTCATAAACAATATCAATACCAGTTCCTTCTCTAAGTATTGCATTAACACGATCATCTACTCTTTCATTTGTAAAGTATTGATTAGTACCTTCTGGTAAGTCTGTCGTTGTTGTAGCTACAGTTGGTTTGTCTGCTAGATCGTTCCAACTACCGCTGAATGGATTATAACTAATACCGCCAATAGTCAGTCCAGTTGCTGTAATGTTACCAGCACCAACAATACCTGAACCTGTTAGGTCTAAGTTATCACCTATTGGTAATTCTTTTAGTCTATTTTGATCGTCTCTATCAACTATAAGTGGTATTCTGTTTGCCATATCTTTTTCCTTATAACGCCGCTATTCTTGTTTGGAAGTCGGCAAAGTCGGCACTTGCCGCCACTTCTGTTTTTAATGTTGTTAACGTAATTGTTTCAGCTTGTAATGCTGTAGCCGCTAATGCCCCTTGTGCAGATGTAGCCGCATCTGTTATTCCGTATCCTGCTAAAGTAGTAGGTGTACCTGTAAGTGAAGCAAACGACTGTGCCGGTATAGTTAAGTTAGTAAGGTTACTTCCGTTTAATGCTGGAAGTTGTCCAACTAATACTGCCGCTGTAATTGTTCCGTTAACAGCATCAACTAATAGTGTTGAATCGTCTGCAAAAACAGATCCGTTAATATCTCTGTTTTTATTTGTTACATTTAATTCAGCAAAATTTTCGTTTATCTTTTTAAAGGCTGTTCTTAATGGATCGCCATCACCCTTGTTTGCACTTGATCCTATGTTAATTACTTGAATAGCCATTACACTCTCCCTACCACAACTTCAACGAATCCTTGTTCATCTCCGTCCTTGGTTCCTACTGCTTTACCTATCACAGTTCCTATTGTTGGATTGTTATCTGCCATTCCGTAACCTGGTATTGCACTCGTTACAATAATATCTCCTTTTTCTATAGGACCTATAACTTTACAAGTTGTTCTACCTTGTAGGGCTAATGCTGTGACGTAATCACCTTTTAAGTCTGCGTTCATTAAGTGTGCTGGATTCTCTGAAACAACACCTGCAACTTTTCTATCACCTTTGTACATAGTAGTTGTTAGTTCTTGTTCTCCACCAAATACTAATACTGTTCCTGGTTCGTAGGTTGCATCTGCTAGATAATTCTCTGCCAAGTCAGCGTATTGTGCGTTTGTAGCAGTACCATGGAATGTACCAAATTTTAAAGCACTTGTACCAACATCATAGCCACCGTTAGTTGATGGTGTCATTGCAGTCTGTTTGAATACAACTGCCGCAACGTTATTATTTGCTATAACAGCAACTTCACCTGCACTACTGAATCCTGTACCTGCACCAATACCAATACCTGTACTTGATGTACCTTTTTCTCCTGGTGCTTCTATGAATGAACCATATATCCAATCACTAGCAAGTCTACTACTATTCAACGTAGCATCTACTGGATCACCAAAGCTACTGTTCTGTTGGAAGAATGATGCTGAAACACTTGTGTTACCTATTTGTATAGAGCCTGGATATGTTGTTGTTGTGTTATTAGGAACTGTACCAACTGTGTTGAACACTGTAGAACCACCTGGGGTCTTCATTGTCATTGTTAAGTTAGTTTGGTCTAAGATATCGTAGTTATCTAGTTTGAATTTTTGTGCGTCAATACTACCATCAGATCCTGTTTTAACAATTCTATCTGCAACCGCTGTTGTAGTAAATGAACCACCAGTTTCAACAATGTCTGCAAAACTAATTGCACTTGCATCACCTACTCCTGAGGCACTTCTAGCAAATACTGTGTTTTGTGCTATATCTGGTAAGTCAGCAAAGTCAACACTACTTGCTTTTAGTGTTACCCATCCATCAGTTACGCTAAAGTCACCATCGTCAAATGCCGCAACTCCTAAATCTGCCTGTGTTATACCTGAAGCGTTTGCTCTTGTAGATGCCGCGTTCATTGCAAGTTTACTTTGCGTAATACCTGCGTTTGCATTTACATCTCCGTTTACAATTACTCCTGCACTAATTGCACTTGTAGCAACATTACTGCCGTTACTTGTAAACACAACATCACCTGTAACAGTATGGTTGTCGTATGTACTACCATGATACATTAAAATATCATTGTTGGCTCTGTTTGCTGTTGTTAAACCAATTGCTTCATCACCAAATGGTGTTCTATTGTCTACATAAGATTTTGTTGTTACATCTTGATCGTTTGTTGGGTCGCTGTGATTGTAAATCTTATTACCACCTGCATTGATATCTCCTGTAAAAGGTGTAGTACCATCTCTTGCAACTGTACCTGGACCAATAGTTCCAGTAGTTAATATTATACCATCTCTATCAAAGTGTAGTCTTTTCTCTATAAATTTCTCAACAGCAAATTCTGTAGGAACTGCCGCCGGATCACCATCTGCCATTGTATCGTCATTACTAAATTCTGTAATTCTAACACCTTGTCTAAATCCTAATCCGTCCAAGTTACTAATAGCAATTGATGCCGCAAATGTAACTGTACCTGTTCCTTGGTCTACACTAAAGAACTTACCAACACGGAAGAATCCATCTTGGTCCGTACTAGCAAAGAACACTCTACCTTTACCACGTTCGTTAACTTCTGCACCTTGGTTAGCACTGATAGTTGGTTGTCCGTAAATAATACTTGGATAGTTAGTAGTGTTAAATCCACCAGTACCTATTTTATCAAAGTCATGTCCGTTTGCTCTTAGTGTTGAAATACCAACTGTAATTGTAGCAGGTTCACCGTCTTGTAATGATAATGGTATAGTTCTTGTTGCCGCAGGACTAAATCTTAAATCTGCCGCTAGTCCTGAACCAGTATATAACCCAGCATTTTGGTTAATGTTAGAAGCCGCTAATTCATTAAGTTCGACTGTAGCATAATCACCTCTGTCAGTGTAGTTTGCAACAATATGTGTCTTACCAGCATGAGTAAAGATCATATCGTTGTTATCGATACGAGCTTGTTGTGTTGCAGTCAATTTCTCAATAGCAACTCTTACGTCACCTACTGTAGCACCCATTGTTGTACCTGTGCCAGCGTATGTGTTCTGTGCCGCTTCTGTATCTCTTAGTGTTAAGTTTAAGTGGCTGAAAGGTGAATCCATAACAACCTGGAATCTATCTGCCGCCAATGCAGTACCGTCTGCATCTTGGTTGTTAAAACTAATACTTCTATATACTTGGTTTGGATTTTCTGTAAAGATAACCGCAGTAGATGGTCTTGTTGCTGTTACACCAGTCAAGTCATCTAACAAATGGTTCTTGTTCATTCTAATAACAGCAAATGCAGAAGCGTCAGCTGTTACTGTAGGATTGTGTGCGCCTGTTATAGCCGCTTCAAGTCCACTATCTCCTGATACACTTAATCTGTATATAGGTAGGTTAGCACCTTTACGTCCTGTAGGTCCTGTTGCACCTACGTATCCGCCTATGTTACTTGTTGGTACAACAACTCTACTTGTTGCTGTAATTTCATATGTTACAACACCTGATGAAGTATAGATATCAACTAAACTATTTGGATAAGGCATATAGTCAGTGTCATAAACAAATATACTAAATGCTCCTGCATTGTGCGAGAATGTACCAAATCCATAAGTGTTATTTGCATCGTTGAATACCTTAGCAGGCTGTTGCATGTTTCTTAAAGATGTAACTGCATCAACAGTTTCATTTGGATCGGAACCTGCCGCAACTAAACCAAAGTTACCATTAGCGTTAGAACAGTTTAGAGCTCTAATTTCTGAACCATTATTACTAAAGAACGCTGTATGGTTGTAATATGTAAATGTTGAAACTTGCTCTGATAGTGCCGCGTTGTTACAGAACAATCCGTAACCTAAGTCGTTAACCTGTGTATAGTCGTTTGCCAACATACTTCTGTTACCAGCAGTTTGTATGTAAATTTCTTGTGGGAACGTACTATCAGTATAACCATTACCTTCATTAGAAAGTTTGTTAATTAATAATTTTGCAGTACCTGTGCCTCCATCGTATTCTGAAACAGCATCTACTTGATAACGTATTCCGTTTATGAAGAATGGAGCAGGTGTTTGAGGTTTTCTTATTCTTAATCCTGTGCCTGCATCTGATTGAACGTTTAACGTAAAGTTATCGTCTTTGCCTGTGATCTTAGTTTCTAAGTTACCTGCAAATCCGTCAATATACATACCTCCTCTAAAGGCTTGTTTGTTTAAACTACCTGAGAAACTACCACAAACCTGTGTATAAGGAGATTTAATAAGAACTTGTCCTGCAGGATCAAGTACCTGTGCAAATCCTCCATGTCCTTGGAACGACATGTTTGCTAGTCTAGTAGCATCGTTCATTAAGAACACATCCATCTTATCATTTGTCTTAGGTGTACTTGTTGGATCTGCTGGATCAGTCAAGTAATGATAACCGTAATTACGTGTTTTCTTAACATGCCATTGACCTGATGCAATTCCACTTAGATTTGGTAAAATATCAACAGTCAATGTAACGTCAAAACTACTGCCGCCATCTGCATTACTAATAAGTCCAACAGCACCACTGTCTGTGTAGAACCAAGCACCGTCCCAAGCAATAGGAGCAATATTATCTGCAGGAGTAACCGTAATTACACCTCCAACTTCATTTGCACCAGTCATTGTAATTGCTTGTGGTGTTGCTAAGTCTGCACCTGTGTAATCTGTAATTTTCAAATTATCTAGTAATTTGTCTCTAAAGAAATATGTGTATGCCCAAGGTGATTGTGAAATCCTTGGTGCTGGTCTAATTTGACAACGTCTAAAGTCTGAACCTTTAATAGATACGTTAGCAGGAACTTTCAAAGGATAGTCTTCGTAGTAGATACCTGTTTCAACGTGTACAGTAATTTGCTTCTCAGCAGTTGGGTTACCGTATTCTAGTTCTTCACCAATTCTAAATTCTCTTGGCTCAACTAATACAACTTCACATCTATCATATGGTACACCACCTAAGTCTAATCCGCTTGTGTATTTTACGATACGTCCTCTTGCACCTGTGTTCTTACCAACAATAATTTTACCTGGTAGAATATCAACGTTAGTGTTTATACCTTGGTCTGTACTATCATTTCCTGTACCATTGCTAAAGTCAATTGTAAATGTACTTCCTTCAACAAGTGTGTAATTATTTCTTGCTTGGAAACCATTTTGTAATATATCTAAAATAATATCAAACTTAGCATTTAAGGCATCTTTAACTTGTGTGCTTACATCATTTATATTTGAATCAAACCATTGAGGTATTAGTGTTGTGTAATCTGATGGATAAACTTTTTGTCCGAATTCACATTCAAATAAAATATTATCAAGTACAACAACGTCACCTGCACCTAAACCATGTGCGGCTGTTGTTGTAATTACACCCTTACCTGTAACATGATTATAATTAAATCCTTGTATGTTAAATGTATTACCGCCAAATGTAACAGTACCACCACTTACATAAGTGTGTGTATATGGATTTGCTCCTACTGCAACTTGGAAAGTATTACTTGCAAGATTATCTGTTTCTACTGCAAATCTTTTACTTAATGTTAGTAGGTCAATATTTTGTACAACACTATTAACAATACTTTTTGCTCTAGTTATAGCCGCTCTAGTTTCTTGCCCTTGGCTAATACGGGCTCTTGCTCCTGAACTTGTACTAAAGTAACGTGTTGCCGCCTGTATTGCATTATAGTTACTGTTAGTTCCGTTTCCTATATCAATAATCATTCCGTCAATAATTAAACCAACATCTCTTTCACAAGTGTTGTCTGGTTTGACAGGATGTTCCGGAGCCGCTAGTTTAGTCAATCCGTTTGTTATAACATCTGTAATAGTTGTTGTAAGTGTATTTGCTCTGTTAATAACATCACTTACACCTGTTCCAGATTCACATGCAAGTGTTGTAATTACTTGAGGGTAACTTTCAGGATAAATTTTCTGTGTAACTGAACCTTCGTATGTACAACTTACTGTGATTCCAGATAATGTAACTTCGTTAGTTGCAGACAAGCCGTGGTTTGTAACAGTTGTAATACTTGCAATACCTGTTAGATGATCATAAGTAAAATTGCTTATTGCTAAAGTTGAGTTATCTGATTTTGTAACAACACCACCGCTTACATATGTGTTTGCAAAACTGCTTCGTCCAATATAAAATTGAAAACTGTTTGCTGATAAGTTTTGATCATCAACAATAAATTTACCTTGTTTAGATGTATATGGAGTGTTTGCCAATACATAAGTTTGAACTAGTGATTTGGCAAATTCAATTGCACCGTTAGTTTGTTGTATTTGATCTGGAGTACCTAAACCTACACCAGTAGGACCAACAGCATTTTGATTTCCTGCTAGATAACTAGCCGCCATCTTACGTGTTTCTAAGTTACCACCTTTTGTTAAGTCATTGATCCAAGCGTCAACAATGTAACCTACATCTCTTTTACATTTTGAACTACTGTAATCAAAATTATTCCATATACCTGATCCACCTGCTGTACCTACATTATGATTAATCCAATATGTAACTTCTTCTTGAATAAACTTTTTGTTTTGTGCTAGAATTGCTTCTGCATTAGGATTTACTACACTTGTTGCCGCATAAGTATGATTTGGAAAAGTATCATCTACATAGTCAAGAACTGCTTTTTGAATAAATCTTTTGTTTTCTCTAAGATAGGTTTGTGCATGATATGCCGCAGTATTTTGATTAGTAGGACCTACTGATGTAACTAAAGAAATTCCTTTGCCGTTATCATAAGTAATTGTTTGTTTGTATGCACCTGGCTCAATTGGAGCACTTTCTATTACTTCTTCTGCCTTCATAAGGGCGGCTTTTAAACTACCATATGCATAACCAAGTCCACGTCCTTCTAAGCCAACTGGTGTACGTGATTGTGAATCGTCACCTTGTTTTGTAACAAAAAGATCTTCTGTCGAACTGTAACTATTATTATCAACATAAAGTTTTGTTGCGGCTTGTTTATCTACAATATCACCTGTATCAATACCTGCTAAGTCACCTGGATGATCATGCAAGTACAATGCACCAGTCATGTCGTCACCTTGACGTCTTACTGTTGCTTTTCTTGGAAGTGTTTCATCTTCTTTGTAGAATCCGTAATAGCTACTGTCATATGCAGTATCTTGTATAATATCAATACCGCTTACTGAAGTTTGTGTACCTAACGCAATGTTAATTCTATCACGTGTAGTATCGTTATTATCTTGTGCTTCTGCTTTTGATGTGTGTACACTTAGTTGATCTTCGTTTACAAATCTTAAATAATAATCTGTGTTAGTTGATAATCCGTTTGGTGGAGTACCAGTTGTTGAGTACTTCCATTTTGTTCCGTTAATACTCCAATCAAATCCGTGATTGTTAATTACAAGATTACCTGCTCTATATTCTGCAATAGTTTTTGTATATTCATTTGCGTTAGCAGGCTCTTCTCTAGCATATACAGGCTTGGTTGGTTCAAATGTTACGTTTGGTGCGTAGTATTGATCTTGGAATTTTTTATCTGTAACAAGGTCGTTAATTGTAATTGCACTACCATGTGTAGTGTTAAATTCTGCAATAGCTTCTGGAGAAGTAGCAATCTTACCAATAGCATAAACTTGGTTACCACTTAGCGGTCCACCTAGTATCGGACTTGTATCTGCGTTAATATTTGCACCAGTGTTTGAAATAGTAATGTTTGTTGCACTTGAGTTGTCAATATCAATACCTGTACCAGCTGAAAGCGTTTTTGCTAGTATTTCAGTACCTGTTGTATTTCCAATTAATATTCCTGCGGGTGTTATTGCTGTTGGTGTATCATTAAGTGCGGTAAAACTAATTGTACCACCTTGTCCAAATACAGCATATAGTTCTGTGAAGTTTTCATTTGCTTTACGAAACGCTTCACGGATACTATCACCTGTTCCGTCATTACCTTCAACACCTAAGTAAATATCTTGTTTTGCCATTTTTTAAAATCCTACGCTTTCACCACAACCACAACTACTTGTG
>MDTC01201379.1_pt1 | contig 17221 bp, 16 predicted proteins | sample 811181 | NCBI WGS metagenome assembly MDTC01 (sample SAMN05326644, study PRJNA326480) | marine metagenome | isolation source: seawater | place: Pacific Ocean: North | collected 2011 | reverse complement strand
GTGGACAAAACTGTGGATGGAAATTGAGTGAATGATCTAAGCTACGGTTTTTAATAGTTCGTTGTTAAAATGATTAATTTTTGTTCAATTTCTATTGATTTTAAAAAACAATAACTTACAACGTTTTTTCAATAAAAAAAGTTAGCAGACGGCTCTCGCTGACTGAAAATTAAGGCATAGCTTAAAGATGTGCATAATCAAAATAGTTAATGATGCGCTTTTAAAACTTGTCTTGCCAATTAGGCAATTGAGCGCACTCAATTGAAATAATCTAAGATTTGTTGCCATTGAGAATAAATTCAGACTGTAAGTCATTTAAAAAACGCCTCCCCAAGGCAGTCGGTTTCCAAAACTTATTATCACATTGCTCGATCAAGCCTTTACTTCTGACGCCTGCAGTTGCCTTTCTTAACTCTAATGACGATAGACCAGTTCTATTAGTAAATAACTCTTCCGTAAATCCTTCATTAAGCCTTAGAGCATTAAGCATAAACTCAAATATTAAATCGCTCTTTTCTATACATTTTAAATCTTCCTCGGGCCTTTGGGTCTCTTGCACTATCATATATTCCAATGGATTTGATGGTTTTTGATATCGATATATTTTTGATGAAATAGTGACCTTACCGTGAGCGCCTGCACCTATTGCAATATAATCACCAAATGACCAATAGTTAAGATTATGTTGACAGCGGTTTTTTCCTTTTGCATAAGCTGAAATTTCATATTGTTTATACCCAGATTGTTCAAGAAAATCTTGTCCACTTTCCTGAATATTATGAATTTCCTCGTCATCAGGAAGTCCGTTAGGCGGTTTAGTGTAAAAGAGAGTTTTTGGCTCTAAAGTCAGCTGATACCATGATATGTGTGCAGGATATAATTCGACTGTCTTTTTTAAATCCAACATTGCTGTACTTAATGTTTGATTTGGTAATCCATACATCAGATCTATATTAATATTTTGAAAACCAGCTGCTTTTGCACTTAAAAAAGCACGTGAAATATCTTTGCTACTATGAATGCGGCCCAATGACTTTAAACTATCATCATTAAAGCTTTGCGCTCCTATAGATAATCTCGTTATACCCGCATCTAAGTAACCTACAGGTGAATCATGTTCAAGCGTTCCTGGATTTTCCTCCATTGTTATTTCTGCATTTTTTGCTACAGAAAAATAATCTTTTATTGCATCTAATATTTGACATATTTCTGCAGAACTAAAAAGACTTGGTGTGCCACCTCCAAGAAAAATAGTTTGAATTTCTCTTCCCTCAACTCTGCTTGATTGTTGCCTCAAATCACTCAGTAAAGCTTTTATATAGCGTTTTTTTGGTAAGTTTTCTCCAGCACGATATGAGTTAAAATCACAATAAGGGCATTTTTTTACACACCATGGTAAGTGAATATATAAAGATAACGGAACCGTAATCATGCGTACTTATTTTTGATCAATTCAACCAACTTTCGTAAGGCTTGACCGCGATGACTGAGAATATTTTTCTTTTTTAAACTCATTTCTGCTGAAGTACATCCAAAATCTGGAATAAAAAAAAGTGGATCATACCCAAAACCGCTATTGCCCTTTAATTCATTAAGTATCTTACCCAGCCATATTCCCTCTGCTATTAGAGGTTCATGATCAGCATTAATGAATGAAGCTACACAATGAAAAGTAGCAGTTCTATCAACAATTCCATCTAAATCATTTAGCAATTTAATATTGTTAGCATTATCGTCGCCATGCTTTCCAGCGTACCTAGCTGAGTATATTCCTGGCCTCCCATTGAGTGCCTTAACTGAAAGGCCCGAGTCATCCGCAATCGCTGGCAGTCCAGTGAGCTGAGAGGCATGATGTGCTTTGATTAAGGAGTTTTCTCTAAAGCTACTTCCATCTTCAACAGCATCTGTCACGCCAAATTCAGATTGGGCTATTACTTCAATTTCAAGACCTTCTAACAGTTTAGAAATTTCCGCTATCTTTCCTGAATTGCTTGTTGCCATGACCACTTTTCTAAATGAAAAACTCACTTTAATGCATCTTTAATAGATTTATTCTGAATGGTTATAATTTCCTCAATGCCTAAACGTGCAAAATCTAACATCATAGTTAATTCTTGATTGTTGAAAGAATTACTCTCAGCCGTACCCTGAATTTCAATGAAATTACCATCTGAGTTCATTACTACATTCATATCCGTTTCAGCTTGTGAGTCTTCGATATAGTCAAGGTCAAGAACTGGTTTGCCGTCATAAATACCAACTGATATTGCAGCGACCTGCTCCGTTAAAGGGTTCTTTTTTAATTTACCATTTTTAACTAAGCGCTTCATTGCAATAGCTAAAGCAACATAGGCGCCACTTATTGATGCTGTTCGCGTTCCTCCATCTGCTTGTAGAACATCACAATCAAGTATTATTGAACGTTCGCCTAGAATGTCTAAATTTGTTACAGCTCTTAATGATCTTCCAATCAAACGTTGAATTTCAAGAGTCCTTCCACTTTGCTTTCCACGATTAACTTCGCGACTCGATCGTTTATGTGTTGCAGAGGGGAGCATGCTATATTCACCAGTAACCCATCCAGATCCCTGACCGCGCATCCAGTTAGGTACTCGTTCATCGATACTAGCAGTGCATAGAACCTGAGTATTACCATAAGATGCTAAAACACTTGCATCAGCATGCTTTGTGAAGTTTGCTAAAAAAGAAATTTTGCGCATAATTTCTGGATCGCGTCCACTTGGGCGCATAGTTATTCTCCAATGTATAATTTATTAATGAATTAAAAATCCAATGATAACTTTATAAAAAATAAACAACATTATTGCTATAAATATTTTATTGTTAGCTCAAAAATAAAGTAACCTTCTGATTTAAGAAAAATATACCAATAAAACATCTTGCGTGTTGAACTGAATTTAAATCAAAGTTTAAAATAAAATCTCAAAAAAACGTTAATTTTCAATTTTTTAATCATATTTATTTGGAGACTGTAATAAATGTTGCATAGTATGACTGGCTTTGCTCATGAGTCCTTAAAAGTAGGAATTGGAACGACTTTGACCTGGGAAATACGTACATTGAACCACCGCTATCTAGACGTTCAATTTAAATTACCAAATGCTTTTAACTCAAAGGAGTCTGATTTTCGAAAACAATTAGCAAAGAAAATTAAACGTGGAAAGGTCGAATGTAGTTTGCATTACCAAAAGACTGTCGACAAAAAAACTGATATTCAAATTGATAATGCTCTTGTTGAAATTCTTAATGCCCGCATTGCTGAATTTCCGAAAAAAGTCTCGCTAGCGCCAATTAATCCCATTGAATTATTAAAATGGCCAGGTGTTATTAAGCAATCTGAATTCGACGCAGAGCCGCTGTATAAAAAAGCGGACTCATTATTCAGCGATGCACTCGATAGCGTTACAAAAATGCGGCTAAATGAGGGAATGCGTATCACAGAAATTTTATGTACTAAATGTGATGAAATAGAACAAATAATAAATATGGTTCGAAAACGTATGCCAAAGGTATTGAGAATGTCTTTGGAAAAACAAAAGAACCGACTTAAAAAGTTGAATATAGAAGCTGATCCATTGCGTCTTGAAATGGAATTAGCCTTAATTTCACAAAAAATCGATATTGACGAAGAAATCGATAGAATTAAAAGTCATGTCGTCGAAATCCAAGATACAATACAAAATAAAAGTAATATAGGTAGAAGGCTTGATTTTTTAATGCAGGAACTCAATCGTGAAGCAAACACACTTGGTTCAAAATCAGCTGATATGAAAACAACTCAAGCTTCAATAAATCTTAAGGTAATAATTGAAAAAATGCGTGAGCAAATTCAAAATGTCGAGTAATAGAAAAACATTAGCAACAAATTTATTTGTGTTCGCGGCACCATCTGGTGCTGGTAAAACTACTTTAGTTCACGCCTTAATGGAGCAGCATAAGAAAGATTTTAGATTTTCTATTTCATACACAACTCGTAAACCACGTCCTAATGAGATAAATGGAGTTGATTATTTATTCATAGATATTGAAGAATTTATGAGTCTAAAAAAATCTGGTAATTTACTAGAACATGCAAAAGTTTTTGGAAACTATTATGCAACCAGTAGAAGTCAGGTAGAAAATCATCTCTCGAATAAACTTAATGTTATACTTGAAATTGATTGGCAAGGTGCTCAGCAAGTACGAAAGTCTATGCCAGAGTGTATTTCAATATTCATAATGCCTCCAACTATAGATGAGCTTTCAAAACGCTTGCGTAAACGACGTACAGATAAACCTGAAGTTATTGAGCGACGATTAAAGGACGCTAAGGAAGATATGTCGCACTGGGATGAATTTGATTATGTTGTTATTAATGAAAATTTAAATGACTCTATTAGTGATCTTGAATCAATTATAATGGGTTCAGGAGACACATTATTGTCCAGCAATAAAATATTAAGAAGGCGGCTTGGAAGTATTCTCAATTAGTCCCATATACTATATGGTTATATGTGCTCGTACTGATATGAAAATCAAACTAGAATTTAATTTAGAAAACATCAACAAAGAATTAAGGATGAAACCAAATGGCAAGAATTACAGTTGAAGATTGTCTTGATCACATACCAAATATTTTTGAAATGGTATTGGTTGCGGCTAAGCGTGCACGTCGTGTTGCGCACGGCTCCGACCCGCTGGTTGAGTTAAAAAATGATAAACCCACGGTGATTGCTCTTCGTGAGATTGCTGAAGGACATATCAATTCCTCCATCCTCGAGGAAACTGAAGAGCCAGAAGCTGAGGATATTTTACAAGCTGAATTATCCAATGATAACGAGCAAGTTCGAAGTAAAGCCCAAGGTGATTAAATAAGCCTTAAATGTTCAAAAAATATCAAAGCTTCATAATTATTGATCAATGTGTATGATTGAGGCATGGACTACGCTGCTGCAATTTTAGCAAAACTACCTGGCGCTAATAAACGTGATCATGGAGTTCGGCGGCTAGTAGATACGCTTCAAACCTACCTTAGAGAAGACCAACTTAAAACCATAACTAAAGCTTATGAATTCGGTGCAAAAGCACATGCAGGTCAGTCAAGGAAAACAGGTGAAGCCTATATAACTCATCCTATTGCTGTTGCTCAAGAACTAGCTGAGATGCGTCTTGATGTTCAAGCAATAATAGCTGCTATTTTGCACGACACAATTGAAGATACTGCGGCCTCATTAGACGAAATATCAAAAATATTTGGCAAAGAAGTTGCTCTTTTAGTTGATGGAGTTAGCAAGTTAGATCAAATACAATTTCGGAGTCGAATAGAAGCTCAGTCTGAGAGTTTCAGAAAAATGATGCTTGCTATGATTGAAGATATTCGAGTGATTTTAGTAAAACTCGCAGATCGCCTTCATAACATGCAAACACTTAATGCAATGCCAATTCAGAAGAAGAAACGCATAGCAAAAGAAACGATCGATATTTATGCTCCGATCGCTAATCGACTTGGAATAAATCGATTAAAAGTCCAATTAGAAGATCTTGGTTTTCAACATTTGCACCCTTTTCGATACAAAGTTCTCAAAGCAGCACTCAAGAAAAGCCAGGGAAATCAAAAACAAATTGTAAAAAAGATTTCAAAAGAATTTGAGATTGCACTCAATGATGAGGGTGTTAAGTGTGAGGTTGCTGGTAGGCAAAAACATTTATATAGCATTTATAAAAAAATGATGACAAAAAAACGTCAGTTGTCTGATATTGTTGATGTCTATGGATTTCGTATTATTTGTAACGATGTAAGCTCATGTTATCAAGTACTTGGCGTAGTTCATGGGCTCTATAAACCTATGCCAGGAAGATTCAAAGACCACATAGCTATTCCAAGAATAAACGGCTATCAGTCATTACATACTACATTGTTTGGTCCCGAAGGTTTACCACTAGAAGTACAAATTAGAACTCGAGATATGGATAGATTAGCTGAATCAGGTGTTGCATCACACTGGATTTATAAGGCTGATGAAAAAATTGATGCAGGAGCACAGCGTAAGACAAGAGAATGGTTATCAAATCTTGATGAACTCCAGCAGTCGGGTACGCCTGAAGAATTTTTTGAGAGTGTCAAGGTTGATTTATTCCCAGACAAAGTTTACGTATTTACCCCTAAGGGTGACATTATGCCATTACCTAAGGGATCTACTACAGTAGACTTTGCTTATGCAGTTCATACGGATGTTGGTGATCATTGTGTGGCTGCAAAGATTAATCGTAACTTAGTCCCGTTACGCACTGAATTACGAAATAGTCAAACCATTGAAATTATCACCGCACGTGGTGCAAAACCGAACCCCAATTGGCTCACATTTACAAATACAGCCAAGGCACGCACAGCTATAAGACATTATATGAGAAATTTACGTTCATCTGAGTCAAAAGACCTTGGCAAACGCCTTTTGGATCAATCACTCAAAGACATCGGATCATCGTTACGTAAAGTGGGAAAAAATCGCATTATAGAAGCAATAGAAAATTTTGGGCTAAATAATAAAACTGAACTCTTCGAGCAAATTGGCTTGGGTGAGAGGCTTGCTCCAATTACAGCTCGCTATTTAACTGGAATAAACGATGAGCATGGTGAAATAAACACGAGTTTGACTATCTCAGGCACTGAAGGAATGGTGATTAGCTTTGGTAAATGCTGTTATCCAATACCTGGAGATCAAGTAATGGGTTATTTAACAGCTGGAAAAGGTATTGTTATTCATCGCAATCAGTGTGGAAACTTATCAAATTTCAGAAAGCAACCAAAAAAATGGCTAGCAGTAGATTGGGAGAGAAATATTGAAAAAAACTTTTTATGCCAAATACAAACTGACACAAAAAATAAACCAGGTGTTCTCGCAGAAGTGGCAGCCATTATAGGTGACTGTAATTCGAATATTGAACAAGTTGAAGTATTGGGACGTCATGATGATTGCTCTATTATATCTTTCTTACTGCTTGTAAAAGATAGAGTACATCTTGCAAATATTATGAGAAATGTTCGAAAAATGAAAAATGTAATTCGTATTTCTCGTGACTGTAAATAATAGTAAAAGGATCAAACATATGAGAAAAAAAGTTATTCATACAGATAAAGCCCCTTCAGCTATTGGAACATATTCTCAAGCTATTGAATCAAACGGTATGTTATTTATATCAGGACAAATTCCTCTTGAGCCAAATACTATGGAAATAATAGAAGGTGATTTTGAAGCCCGTGCAAGACAAGTATTTAAAAATCTTAAAGCTATTGCTGAAGCTGCAGGTGGGGACCTTAATGATGCAATAAAAATTACTGTTTTTTTAACTGACCTTAAGAACTTTGCAAAAGTAAATTCAGTAATGGAAGAATTTTTTGTACCACCTTTTGCAGCTCGCGCCGCTGTTGGCGTTTCATCTCTTCCAAAAGACGTAGATATCGAAGCAGATGCAATCCTTGCGGTCTAATTCATCAGTAATTGCCCTAAAAGGTGTTGGCCCTGCGCTCCAAAAAAAACTTGAAAGGCTAAATCTTTATCAGATTGATGACTTATTTTTTTTCTTACCTCTTCGCTATGAAGATCGAACGAAATTTTCTGAAATAAGTTCTTTAAAAATTGGTTCTCGTAATTTAGTCACCGGAAAAATTTTAAATTCTGAAATTACATTTCGAGGTCGACGAGTTCTATTGGTAAATATTAAAGATGAAAGTGATGAAATGACATTACGTTTTTTTCATTTTTCAAATCAACAAAAACTCCAATTCAAAGAAGATTCATATATCAATTTTTTTGGAGAAGTGCGAAAAGGAGCATTTGGGCTAGAAATGATTCATCCTGAATATCAGATAACAGGAAAGAATCAAAATTTATCTACAAATAATTCACTTACACCAATTTATCCATCAACAGATGGTGTTCAACAAGGTCGTTTAAGAAGCTTAACAAATCAAGCATTGAATATAATGCACGCAGCGCCTCCTAAAGAATTATTACCAAAAGAAATTTATAAAAAATTTCAATTGCCACCTCTTGCAAAAGCAATAAATTTTTTACATCGGCCTCCGCCTGAAGCCAATTTAGATGAAATAATCTCTGGAACTCACCCTTTTCAGCAACGATTGGTATTCGAGGAACTATTGGCTCATTATTTGAGTTTAAGAAAACTCCGAAACTTAACGGTTTCAGAAAGCGCTAAGGCCTTGAAACAGGGTAAAGAGGAAATAAAAAACTTTACCAGTGAACTTCCATTTAAGTTAACAGAAGCTCAAATGAGGGTAACAAAAGATATATTGGTAGACCTAGAAAAACCTCATCCAATGATGCGACTGATTCAAGGTGACGTTGGATCTGGCAAGACAATTGTCGCGGCAATCGCTTGTATAAAGGCAATCGCAAGTGGTTATCAGGCCGCAATCATGGCACCAACTGAAATTCTTGCAGAGCAGCATTGGCATAGCTTTTCAAATTGGTTTGAAACTCTCAGCATAAAGCCAACTTGGTTAAGCGGCAGTCAGAAAGTCGCTTCTAGGAGAGAATCTCTTGATTCAATTACAAGTGGAAATGCAAAACTTGTTATTGGTACACATGCTCTATTTCAAGAAGGTTTTAATTTTAAAAATCTTGGGCTAGTTGTTATTGATGAGCAACATCGTTTTGGTGTTCATCAAAGAATGGCACTCAGAAACAAAGGTGTGTCAGGTAAAAATAAGCCACATCAACTAGTGATGACTGCGACACCTATTCCAAGAACACTTGCAATGGCAGCTTATGCTGATCTAGATACTTCAATCATAGATGAATTACCTCCAAATCGTCAGCCTATATCAACTATTGCTATTCCAGAAACTCGACGTAATGAAGTTATAAAACGGGTTTCATCTGCTTGCTCAAGAGGACAGCAAGCTTATTGGGTTTGTCCTCTCATAGAAGAATCCGAAATGCTCAACTGTCAAGCAGCTGAAGCGAGTTATAAGATACTCTCTGAGGCTTTACCAAATTTCCGTATTGGTATGGTTCATGGTCGTATGAAACCTGCACAAAAAGAAAAAGCTATGAAAGATTTTAAGGATGGGCTTACTAATGTCTTAGTGGCAACTACTGTTATAGAAGTTGGTGTTGATATACCAAATGCAAGTCTAATGATTATTGAAAACGCTGAACGAATGGGATTATCACAGTTACACCAGCTACGCGGTAGAGTCGGTCGGGGTAAAGTAAAAAGTCATTGTGTTTTGCTTTATAAATTACCTTTAGGGAAAATTGCCAAAGAGCGGCTTGCAGTTTTAAGAGATACCAATGATGGATTTATTGTTGCACAGCGTGATCTAGAATTACGTGGACCTGGTGAAATATTAGGTTCAAAACAAACAGGATTGCCACAATACCGTATTGCTGATATTGGTAGAGATGGTTATTTAATGCCTAAAGTACAAATAGCTGCGGAATCAATTTTGAAAAATCATAGTAGTTATGTTCCAAAAATAATTCGCAGATGGCTTGGTGAGACTAGTCGATATGAAAAAGTTTAAATAAGAAGTATGAAAAAAAATATTTACAATAAATATTTACAAAAAATTTTCAATTATTTTGATCTAATGCGTATCAATAAACCAATTGGAATCTGGTTATTATTGTGGCCAACATTATGGGCGCTTTGGCTTGCTAGTGAAGGGCGGCCAAGTCAAAATATTTTTATAATTTTTGTTCTAGGTGTAATCATAATGCGTTCTGCAGGCTGTGTATTGAACGACTATGTTGATAGAAAAATTGATCCTCATGTTAAGCGAACCCAAAGTCGACCTATTGTTTCTGGACTAGTTTCACCAAAAGAAGCTTTGGTTTTATTTTTTTTGTTAAGCCTTACTGCAATAAGTCTTGCAACAATGCTCAATAGAATGACTCAAATACTTACTGTTATTGCGGCTTGTCTTACCATTATTTATCCATTTATAAAAAGATATTTATCCATACCACAGTTTGTTTTGGGTGCTGCCTTTGGGTGGGCTGTTCCAATGGTATTTGCAGCTGAAACTAAAAGCCTACCAATACTTGCTTGGCTTTTATTTGGAACAGTCATTGTTTGGGCAGTTATATATGATACTTTTTATGCAATGATTGATCGTGATGATGATTTAAAGATTGGAGTAAAATCAACCGCAATTTTATTTGGCAGTGCAGATCTTTTTATAATTGCAAGTCTACAAACCATTATGATCCTATTGTTAGTTGTGATCGGTTTCTTTGCTGAGTTAAGTTTTTGGTTTTTTTCTTCTATCTTTATAGTGAGTGGATTGATGATCTATCATCTATGGCTGGCATGTAAAAGACGGCCAAAGGAATATTATCTTGCTTTTAAGGGTAACAATATTATAGGACTTGTTATATTTTTGGGCTTTTTATTACACTACACTTTTTACCCTAGTTCATTTTAGGCAACTATTTTTTTGTATTTCAATATGCTAAATCGGAAACATATAAGACAACGATTTGAAAGAATTGCCAATCAATTTGACAATGCAGATTTTGTTCACAAAAAAACACGAAAAGGCTTAATAGAAAGACTGGGGCCTGCCCTTTTTAAAGCATCCTCAATACTTGATCTTGGATCTGCTACTGGCTCTGCCAGCAATGAACTAAGAAGTCGTTTTAAAAGAGCCAATATAGTCTCACTAGATATTTCACATAATATGTTATGCAAAGCTAGGGAGAAAAAATCTTGGTTTTCTAAAGCCGCTTATACTCAAGCAGATGCGATATCATTGCCATTTAAAAACTCATGTTTTGATCTTGTATTTGCCAACATGTTATTGCCTTGGTTGAATGATCCACAGGTAGTGTTTCAAGAAATTACTAGGGTATTAAGAAAAGGCGGTGTTTTTGCTTTTACAACTCTCGGTCCAGATAGCTTCCGCGAAATTGCTCGATCTTGGAATGAAATAGATTCAAAAACACATGTAAACCAATTTATTGATATGCACAATTTAGGTGATGGTTTAGTCAACTCTGGGTTGAAAGATCCAGTTGTAGATGTAGATCGCTTATTAATAAGTTATAAAAATAGTGAAACAATGATTAATGACCTTAAAAATAGTGGTTCCAGGAATATGTTGGAAACTCGAAATCAGACAATGACTGGAAAGGAATCCTTTAAAAAAATGATAAAAACTTTGACTAATCCAAGCACAGGTGAAATTAAATTAAGTTTAGAATTGATATATGGCCATTGTTGGGGCTTTGGAGAAAAAATTGATGTAAAAAATTACCGTATTGATGCAAATCAAATCCCACTACGAAAAAAATAATAAATGTAAAATGGTCACTAATTTGCAATTGGAGAATTCAAGTTGAATGAGAAAATTAAGAAGTCATTACCTAAATGGTTAACACTTATTATTGGTATATTCTTGGTCCTACAATTTGCATCCTTAAGCGTATGGCAAATTTCTCGTGCTCTTGAAAAAAGAGAAATGCAAAAATCGTTTAAATCCGAATCAACCTTTACCCCTTGGAAAAGTGGTACAAAAGTTACTTCTTTTCAAAACTTAAGCGTGGAAGGAATTTATGATTCAGAACGTCAAATTATACTTGATAATATCATCATCAATAATCGCTTTGGTTATTATATTTTATCACCACTAGATATTGGTAATAACGAGCCTCTTTTACTTATTAACCGTGGATGGGTAGAAAAAACTAATACTAGTTTTCAATATGAACGATTAGATTTAAAAAAAGAGAAAATAAACGTTAATGGTCGTGCTGGCTCCCTACCAAAAGCAGGAAAGAAAGTTAATTATGAATTGAATGCTGATACGAATTGGCCTCAACACATGGTTTATCCGACATTAAAAGATATATCTAATGCTTTGGACCGCAAGGTTCAACCTTTTGTACTTTTACTAGATCACAAAGAAAATAATGGATTTCTTCGTCATTGGGTGCCTTCTGAGTTTGGTCCCGGTAAACATTTTGGTTATGCATTACAATGGTTCTCAATGAGTGTAGTCCTTGCGGGACTACTTATTTGGAATTACCGTAAAAAACGATTCAACGCATGAAAAAAAATAAAACTACCTGGGCACACATACAAATGTTATCAATTGTCACTGTGTTCATGGCCCCCCTCGTTTTTGGAGCTTGGATGTATTACGGGGGATATTTTGATTCAGAAAAACAAGAAAAGTCAGCTTACGCCTTAAATCCCGTAAACTTATACGATGTGCTCTCTAAGATGAGTATTTCAAAACAAGTCGAAAAATTTTGGGCTTTAGTTTACTCAAACAGATCAAGATGTTTGGAAGATTGTCAAAATGACCTTAAAATACTTAAGGAATCACATGAAATAATAGTTCGAAAAATAGACAATGTTATTCAAGTCTTCTTGCACGGAGAATCACTGCCAGATAAAGTATTTCTGGATAATGAGCATAAAGAGCTTATAGTAGTACAGGATTATGTTTTTTCCGACTTACTTGAAAAAAAAATACCAACCACAATGAATATGAGTGGATATTTTTTAATAGATCCTCAAGGTAAACTGGTCATGTATTTCGAACCCAAGACCGATCCAAAAAATATTGTCCAAGGTTTAGAAAGTCTTCTTGAGAAATCTCACATAAATTGAGCATTAACATAAGTGAATAAAATTGTTGAGACAGAGATCAACTGGCTAGATTATTATGAGCTGACAAAACCACGAGTTGTCATGCTCATTGTATTCACTGCTGTCGTGGGCATGTTTCTTGCTGTTCCAACCCTTCCCAATTTAAGACAGCTTGGTCTAGGAACAATAGGTATTGCAATGGCAGCTTCCTCAGCAGCAGTTTTCAATCATGTTTTGGATGCTAGAATTGATATTTTAATGATGAGGACTCGAGGTCGACCATTACCTCAGGGAAAATTGACCGAGAAATCTGCATTGGTTTTTGCATCTGTTCTTTGCATCTCATCAATGATAATACTTTGGTTCTTAGTAAACCCTTTAACTGCAATTTTAACATTTTTCTCTTTGATAGGTTATGCAGTAATCTACACAGTTTGGTTAAAGCGCGCTACATCTCAAAATATTGTTATTGGTGGTGCAGCCGGAGCTGCCCCTCCTATTCTCGGCTGGACAACTATAACCAATGAAATTACGAGTGAACCATTATTATTATTCTTAATAATATTTGTTTGGACGCCACCTCACTTTTGGGCGCTGGCAATTGCTCGACTTGAAGAATATAGAAAAGTTGAAATTCCCATGCTTCCTGTAACCCATGGCGTACCTTACACTAGACTGAATATCTTACTGTATTCAATACTTTTATTAATTGTGACTATTATGCCTTATGTAATAGGTATGAGTGGTCTAATTTACTTGATCATAGCCACTGGACTAGGTTTATATTTCCTTTATTACGCCATGAGAATGTATCGAGAACACGAAAATGAAGAATTACCAATGCAAATGTTTTGGTATTCAATAAAATACTTGGGCTATTTATTCACTGCACTTCTTGTTGATCATTATTTTATTTTTAGAATTTAATGTAGGTCAGAAGCATTAAAGTGATTTATAATCAATACTTTAATTTTGATTAAAAATATAAGTAACTTCTATATAATTCTTTAAATACTACGGTCTCTGATACAATTAAATAATGGATGTTACGCCCATACTCGATGGCTTAAATGATGTTCAGCGTCAAGCTGTCACAGCACCTCCTAAACCGGCATTAATCATAGCAGGAGCTGGAAGTGGTAAAACGCGTGTGCTTGTTCATCGAGCTGCTTGGCTCATTGAAGTTGAGCATGTTTCTCCACAAAGTTTACTTGCAGTAACTTTTACAAATAAAGCTGCAACAGAAATGCGTGGCCGTATAGAAACATTACTTAAGATACCTGTTCAAAACCTCTGGATTGGAACTTTCCATGGCTTAGCACATAGAATGCTTCGCTTGCACTGGCAAGAGGCAGGTCTGTCAAAAAATTTTCAGATTATTGATTCAGATGACCAATTAAGAATTATAAAAAGGCTTCTCAAAAATCTTGATGTTGATGAAAATCAATGGGCTCCAAAAGAAATACAATGGTTTATTAATGGTCAAAAAGATGAAGGCTTTAGACCAAAAGATATAAATGATGAGGGCGATTTAAATCGAAAGCAATTAATCTCTTTTTATGATTCTTATGAAAAAATTTGTCAGCGTGGAAGTCTAGTTGACTTTGCTGAATTACTATTACGTGCTCATGAGTTGCTTCGAGAAAATAAAAATCTTCTACAAAACTACCATCGTCGTTTTCGACATCTTTTAGTTGATGAGTTTCAAGATACAAATGCAATTCAATACTCTTGGTTAAAATTGCTTGCGGGCGATAAGGGAGTGCCATTTGTTGTAGGAGATGATGATCAATCTATTTATCAGTGGAGAGGTGCAAGAGTTGAACATATTAATCACTTTCAAAAAGACTTCACAGATACAAACATAATTAAACTAGAACAAAACTATCGATCTACTGAAACGATACTTAATGCAGCAAATGCTGTTATCTCAAACAATAATTCACGTGTAGGTAAAAATCTATGGACTGAAGGCAACGTGGGTGAGTCCATCAAAGTATATTCAGCTTATAATGAGAGAGATGAATCAGACTTTATTGTTAATCGATTGCGTGAATGGATAGATCAAGGAAATGCAAGAACAGATTCTGCGATTTTATATAGATCAAATGCACAATCACGCGTCTTGGAAGAAAGTCTTATCAATGCTCAGATTCCATATAAAATATACGGCGGCCTACGTTTTTTTGAACGCTCTGAAATTAAGGATGCGCTTGCTTATCTCCGATTAATATCTAATCAAGACGATGACAGTTCATTTGAGAGAATAGTAAATAAACCAACTCGTGGTATTGGAGCTCGTACAATTGAAATATTAAGAAATTATTCTCGTGAAAATGCATGTTCTTTATGGCAAGCAACAGACGCTATCTTGAACCAAAGTTTAAGTAATCGTGCTAAAAAATCGTTAAATGAATTTATATTACTTATTAGAAGAATGACCAGTGAAGTCGAAAATATGAATCTACACGATACAGTTGATCATGTAATTCATTTAAGTACGCTTGTTAATTTTTACAAAAAAGAAAAAGGTGATAAAGGTGAAACTCGCATTGAAAACTTAGCGGAGCTTGTAAGTGCAGCTAAAAGTTTTGAAATAGATGTTTCTGAGGATATTTCTCCTTTGGATAAATTTTTATCTCATGCGGCTCTTGAAGCAGGTGAGGGTCAAGCTGAAACTTGGGAAGACTGTGTTCAACTTATGACTATGCATTCTGTAAAAGGGCTTGAATTTCCATTAATTTTTATGTGCGGCATGGAGGATGGTTTATTTCCCCATCAAAGGTCAATTGCTGATTCAAGCGGCTTAGAAGAAGAGCGTAGGCTTTGCTATGTGGGTATCACAAGAGCAAAGCAAATATTATATATAACCTATGCAGAACAACGACGCCTTCATGGAATTGACAACTTCTCACAACCTTCTCGATTTATTTCTGAGATACCAAATGAATATATAGAGGAAATTAGACCTAAAGTGCAAAGAGTGCTTCCTGTGCATTCAAATAATATTAAACAAAAAATGTATACTGAAAATGAATTGGGTATTAAACTTGGTCAGCGTGTTCATCATAAAAAATTTGGTGATGGAGTTATATTAAATTGTGAAGGTCAAGGTGCTAGCACTAGAGTAGAAGTCAATTTTGAACAATCTTCGGGTACAAAATGGCTTGTATTAAGTTATGCAAATCTTGATCTGATGTAGAATAATAATATGAAAATTTTAATACTCGGTGCAGGTCAAGTTGGCTCATCTGCGGCATACCATTTGTCGCGAGAAGAGGCTAATGAAGTAACGGTAGTGGATAAAAGGCCAGATGTATTGAGAGATCTTCAAGATCGACTTGACATTCGTACTGTCGTGGGACACGCAGCACATCCAGATGTTCTTGAGAGAGCTGGTGCCAAAGATGCAGAAATTGTAATAGCATTAACCGACACTGATGAGACTAATATGATTGCCTGTCAAATTGCGTATACCAAATTTGGCACACCAACAAGAATTGCTCGTTTGCGTTCAGCTGAATATATGAAGGCTAACGATTTATTTTCACAGGATGCTATTCCAATAGATGTTCGAATTAGTCCTGAACAACTTGTATGTTCCCACATTGAGCAATTAATACTATATCCAGGCTCATCACAGGTTTTAGATTTTGCAAATGGAAGAGTTAGACTCGTCGCAGCAAAAGCAGATCGTGGAGGACTTTTAGTTGGTCAAAAAATTGAAACACTAAAAGATCACGTTCGAAATGCCGAAGGTCGTATTGCTGCAATTTATCGAGATGGAGAAGCAATGCCTCTTAAGGGTGATACTGTTATACAAGAAGAGGATGAGGTCTTTTTTATAACGGATCGAAAAGATATTCGTGTATTCATGAACGAAATGCGAAAACTTGAAGAGCCAGTGCGTCGAGTTGTTATAGCAGGTGGTGGTAATATTGGCGTTCGGCTTGCTCTCGCCTTAGAACAGACTAATCAAGTCAAAATTATTGAGCGTGATCCTATACGTGCTAGACAGATTTCAGAGCAACTTAATAAAGCGATTGTGATAGTAGGCGATGTTGCAGATGAAGAAAAATTACTTGAAGAAAACATAGATGATGTTGATGTTTTTTGTGGTCTAACAAACTCCGAAGAAGCGAATATTTTGAGCTGTATGTTGGCGAAACGCTTGGGCGCTCATAAGGTTATGTCTTTAATAAATAAAGCTGCTTATGTAGATCTAATTGAATCCGGAAGTATTGATATTGCTATTTCACCACAGCAAATTACGATTGGATCATTGCTTGCTCATATACGCAAAGGTGATGTTGTAAAAGTCCATTCTTTAAGACGTGGAGCAGCTGAGGCTATGGAAGCCATTGCACATGGAGATGAAGAAAGCTCAAAAGTAGTTGGTAGGAAAATCGAAGATATTGATCTTCCGAAAGGTACTGCAATTGTTGCTATTGTTCGTGAAGAGAAGGTAATAATTGCCCACCATGATACAGTTATTGAAACTGATGACCATGTCATTATGTTCATGACCGATCGTCGTAAAATTGAACGCTTGGAAAGTTTATTTCAAGTTGACGTTTCATTTGTCTAAATGAACTGG
>MDTC01152310.1_pt1 | contig 17228 bp, 15 predicted proteins | sample 811181 | NCBI WGS metagenome assembly MDTC01 (sample SAMN05326644, study PRJNA326480) | marine metagenome | isolation source: seawater | place: Pacific Ocean: North | collected 2011 | reverse complement strand
GACAAAAGTTCTTTTCCTGAGCTTGCTTGCACGGTTTGAATCGAAGAATTCCAGCCGAACTTTAAAAGAGTCCACAATTCTTCAGTAATGAATGGAGTGAACGGATGAAGGAGCAAAAGAATTTGCCTGAGGCAAGTGTCTTGTACTGCGAGGCAGGAAATTTTGGATTCTTCCTGTTGCATTCGATCTTTTGAATTTTCGATATACCAGTCACAAAAGTCGGTCCAGAAAAATCGATAAATGGATTGGAGGACAGCGTTGAAATCGTATTCTAAATAGAATTTTTCAATTTCATCTAAAGTTGAAACTAGTCGAAGTAATATTGCTTGATCGAAGTCATTGAAATACGAGGGATTTATTCTTTTCAATATTGCATTGTGGTCGTCATTTTCAGTCACTGGTCCGGACAGGGTACGAAATCGGCAGACATTCCACAATTTGTTACAGAAGTTTCTTCCCTGTTCGATTCGCTCTTCTGAAAAACGAATGTCTTGGCCTTTGGGTGCTATGCTCATGATTCCATGTCTTAGTCCATCGGCACCGTATTTATCGATCAAGTCGAGGGGATCGGGAGAATTCCCCAAAGACTTGGACATTTTTCTGCCCTCAGCGTCCCGGATAATGCCGGTAAAATAGACATGCTTAAATGGAATTCTAACGGGAATTTCTTCTTTGGGTATGGAATGTTCGATTTTGTAAGAGCGTCCGTTGAATTCCAAGCCTGCCATGATCATACGGGCAACCCAAAAGAAAATGATATCGGGACCGGTCACAAGGGCAGAAGTTGGGTAAAAGTAATCGAATCCTTTTTTCTCCATTTCTTTTTCATCAGGCCAGCCAAGTGTCGCCAGCGGCCAGAGCCAAGAAGATGCCCAAGTATCGAGTACATCTTCGTCCTGTTCCCAGTTTTCGGGGTCAGAGGGACCGGTAGCAGAAACATGCCAGTTACTTGGATCAGACTTTATTTTTCCCTTCCGATACCAGACCGGAATTCGGTGTCCCCACCAAAGCTGACGGCTGATGCACCAATCCTTAATGTTATCCATCCAGTGCAAGTATGTTTTTTCCCACCTCTGTGGGTAAAACTTGATCGCCCCGCTCTTAACTGCGTCCTTAGCTTCCTCGACACGGGGATATTTTAGGAACCATTGTTCCGAGAGTCTTGGTTCGATTGGAACATCTGATCTTTCAGAAAACCCAATGTTGTTTTGATATTCCTTTTCTTCGAGTAAGTAACCCTCTTCTTTGAGCATTACTGAAATTGTTTTGCGGGCGGAAAATCTTTCAATTCCACTGAAATCTGGACCAGCTGCATCATTGAGAGTACCGTCCGGACCTAAAATTTCGAGCATTGGAAGCTTATGCCTCTGTGCGATTTCAAAATCCAGTTTGTCATGTGCCGGAGTAATTTTGAGAACTCCGGTTCCAAATTCCTTGTCTACCGCTTCGTCTGCAATAATGGGGAGTGCGAGCGGATTAATGGGTCGCATCACATGTTTCCCCTGCAAATTCAACCATCGTGGATCATCTGGATGAATCGCAAGGGCAACATCTCCTACGATTGTCTCAGGACGGGTGGTGCAAACCTCAAGGAAAGCACCGGGAGTTTCCACAATGTCGTACTTAATTTTATATAAAATGCTATTTTGAGGCTTCATCACTACTTCCTCATCAGAAAGTGCGGTCTGACTGGCAGGGCACCAATTCACCATTCTCTGGCCTTTGTAGATGTAGCCTTTCTTGAAAAGTTTAACGAAGGCTGCATGGACGGAATTGGAATATTCTTCATCCAAAGTATGTACATTTCGATCCCAGTCACAGGAACACCCCAGTTTCTTCAACTGGTTTAAAATGATTCCACCATGCTTGTCCCGCCACATCGCGGCATGATCCAAAAAGTTTTCCCGTCCCATTTCCTCACGAGTTCGGCCATCATTTTTCAGGGACTGTTCAACTTTCGTCTGGGTTGCGATTCCAGCATGGTCGGTGCCTGGCAGCCAAAGAACTGAATGTCCAGCCTGCCTTGCTCTTCTTGCCAGTATGTCTTGAATCGTATTGTTTAATACATGGCCCATTGTCAAAACACCGGTGACATTTGGCGGTGGAATTACAATCGAGTACGGTTTTTTTTCGGGATCATGTTTGCCCGCGAAACATCCATCGTTGAGCCACTTTGTGTAAAGTCGTTCTTCTACATTTTGGGGTAAATATGCTTTTTCCATTTAAAAAATTGACGAGTAAGAGATTTACTATCTGCCAATCTTTCGACTTTTGCGAGCAAAAGCAGGAGAATATCCCTTTTGAAAAAATTTGACCTCTCTTTTTTTGAAGAATGGAGTCAGTAAGAGGCCACCGGCAAATCCGCCAAGATGTGCGGCAATCGCAACTCCACTTGCTTGTCTCATTGATTCTGGTAAGGCGATGATTTGCTCGAAAATCCAAAAACCCAGAATTAAATAAGCAGGTAGATATATAGTTCCCACAAATAGAATAAACCAATAGAAAACTCGAATATTTGCACGAGGGTAGAGCAATAAGTAGCACGCGATTATGCCTGAAATTGCTCCCGATGCCCCTACCATAGGTATTTGGGAGAATGGATCTGAAAAGGATTGGGCAAAAGCTGCCAAAAATCCACAAGTAAGGTAGAAAAATAAATACCGGACCTTACCCATGGCATCCTCAACATTGTCTCCATATAAGTATAGAAAAAGTAAATTCCCGAAAAGGTGCAGAATTCCTCCGTGGCTAAACATAGAGGTTATAACACTTCCCCATTCCCATATTGTATAACCCAGGTCAAATCCGGTAAATTGTTTGAAGAAGCTAGCGGGAATGAAACCAAAGTTTGAAAAGTATGCAAGTTGTTCACGCTCTCCCAAGGGAAACTGAAAATAGAAGTAAACCCAGAGGTTGAGACCAATTAAGGTCCAGTTGACGAGGGCGAACTTTTGAGTCGGGTTGTCATCTCGATAAGGAAGAAAAAACATCTTTTTTTGCCTTAAGACCTTTACGCCTTGGTTGCAATCGAGATTAGTGTAATGGTTGGTAGAAAATATAAATAAGATGGATTTCTCTCATCACAGACTGGCAATTTTCAAAAGTGATTCCGGTATCACACTTTCATTTGGAGAAAGCATTTATCTAATCAGTACCGAAGATCCATTTTACAATATCGCCCACAAGGCACTGGAACAAAAGGACTATGTTCCATTTTACATCGAAATTGCGAAGCGGGAGGGACTGGGACCTGAATTTCGGGATAGTTTACTCCAAAAAATAAACGAATTAGGTGATCTGGAATAAATTCTTTCAAATTATTCCGAACGGACCAACCTTGGAAATCCATTTGAAAATGTAGAGTCTGGTTCCGTAGAAATGTAACGGGCACCGGGACCAATCATGCGTGAGTGAATCGATAGTATCTCAAGACCATCTTTGCCTTTTTGGTAGCAAATTCGTAGTTTGAAGGGTTTTTCCTCCGGACCCTGAAAAACCACTGAATCCACAGACTGTCCTTTCATTGATGACTTTTCATAATGACCACTCAGGGGATCACCCCAGTATCCCCTCAGTTCAACTTTTTCAGAATCAATAAATCGAAGGATCACCTCTTGCTTCTGACCGATTGATCCAACAAATTCTCCTTCCAGTCCGCTTCCTCCACATCCTGCAAGAAGCAGAAAAAAGAGGTTTGTAGTACAGACTCTATACATCAATGACATCATCATCCGGTCTTTTAAAATTCGAAGATTTCGAGTGTGGAGAAAAAGTAGTGAATGATTTTGAAAAATTATTCTGAATTTTTTTGGCGAGCGACTTTCGAATGCCTGGGACCAACAAGGAAAAACCAAATAAATCCGTTAAAATTCCCGGGGTTAAAAGTACAATTCCACCAATCACAATCATCGCCCCTTCCAGCATTTCTAAAGCAGGTGGGCGTCCTGCACGGAGTTCATTTTGTATTTTTGATAAAATTGACAACCCTTGCCATCGGGCGAGCGTTGCTCCAACAAAACCTGTAAGAACAATTAAACCAAGGGTTGGCATCAGGCCAATTCGGGAGCCCAATTGAACGAGCAAATAAAGTTCTGCAATTGGAACCACGATGAAAAGAAATAGTAAGCGACCAAACATTTAGTAATTAAGATTTTTTTATTATGTCCAAATTTTCAAACAATGCAAAATGCAAATAAATGGAAAAGGCCTCTCTTGAATGGTTAGATTTCTTTCCTCCAGGAATTCAACTTGGAGTCGAAGAAATGCCAGGATTGATTTTTCCCCCTCCATCCATAGACGGGCGAGACACTCGATAAATAGTACCACGAACTTGTTTCCGAATCCAATAAATAGGGCCAAGCATGAAAAAGCCATTTCCCTTGAAACCTATTGGCTTTTCGCTGGGTCCATTCTTGCTGCATCTCATTAAAAGAAAGAATTTCCGTTCCTTCGAGATGGAGGAAATTCCATTTGTTTTCTGTCGAAGAGTAAATCCATGGCCATTCATGATAATGCCAGCCACTGTCTAGAAAAACTTTCTTTTTCAAAGCAAACTCAAGGGCAGACTCTGCATTTACAATCCCACCGGAAGCAACTTTGTCTTTCAGTCCCTCGATTGGAGTGACCGATTGAAGTAAAATCTCACGCACTTCTCGAACGGACAATTCCGGGCGGTTTGCAAGAAGGAGGGCGGCGACTCCGGAAACTACAGGAGCGGCAAAAGAGGTGCCACTTACGAATGCATATTGCTCAGTACCGTCCTCGAAGGAGGAAACTCCGGAGATTTCCAAATCATCAAGGTAGATTCCATCTGCATTCCGAAAATAATCTGTGAGTAATCGAAAACGAAGTTTTATCTGCATGTCCTCATACTTGGACAAATCGAATTGATAAATCGACCCGCCACTCATATTGCGACCATAGATTGTCCCGGTTCCATTCCAGCTGAGTCCATTGTCTGGGGAAACTTCAACCCGTAAGCGGTCATAAGAGGCGAAGAAGAAATTTTGGGCCAAATTATGATAAATCCTTGCACTAAGGGTAGGGGACTTTAATCCAGTCAAATCAATTACAGGGCTAATGATTGATGACTCTGTGCTGGACTGGTAATTAAGGAGCCCGCCGGTGGAATCATAAGCACTGTCTGTAATCCATAAGTTTCCTGACTCGTCGGCAAAAGGTTCCCAAGGCAAACCCCTATGATTGGAGCTTCCATTCGTGACCCATCCACTGAGACCAAGTTGAAAATCTTCATAATAAAATCTTTTTCTCGAAAGATCGGGGGCCAGCATATTTGAGCCGGGTGCGGCCAAATCAACCACTGTTTTTCCATAGTTTGAAAAAGGCGAGAGTTCATTGTACTGATTGGTAGCAGCAACCGCCAGTACGGTCTCACCTAAGTAAGAAGCCGGGTAAAAAGAATTTTTTTCCAAGTCCAATCCTTTTCCGTCGGAGCCTCCGTTTCCTGCTGCGCATATCATCAGAAGGTCATAGTTCTTGTCCAAGTTAAAAAGTGCTTCCTGCAAGACATTGGAAACCGGGGAGCCTTTGCCCAAACTCAAGTTTATGATACGTACCCCTCCAAGCACGGAGTATCCGAGGGCAGAAAGAATCCGGTCGTCGGTGGCTCCTCCACCGTATTCATTAAATACACGCAATGGAAGAATGACTGCATGGGGAGCAATTCCGGATATTCCTTTCGCATTGTTGGAATGGGCGGCAATGATTCCCGCTACTTGAGTCCCGTGTCCATTTAGGTCGGCGGGATCATTGTCATTGCCTATGAAATCCCATCCGTATTTGTCATCGATATAGCCCATTCCATCATCATCAATGCCAAGCACTCCATTCACTTCGGCTGGCATGTAAGCCAATTTGTCAGTTAATTCAGGATGGTCCGCGGCGATTCCCGTGTCGATTACCGAAACCACGATTCTTTGTTTTCTCGCTTCATACTTCTGAATGGCTCCGTCCCAATCGATATCTGCCTCTTTACTTCCCCCCTTGTTGTTAATGATTTTTCCAAGATTATTTAAATACCACTGTTCTTTCACCCTCGGTTCTTCTTGATACACTTCCTGTAGAGCGTGCTTGCGGTTAAAGTCGGCATATTTAACAGTAATTTCTTTTCTCAGTTCTGGAATCAGGAACGAAGCATTGGAGTCAGGGTGTATCGAATAGAGGACTGCTTCTGTGAGTAGAAAAGTACGCAACTCCACGAGGCCAAATTTTTTTTCCAGTTTATTTTTTTCTTCGGGAGTTGTTGGATCAAGGAAGCGAATGAAGCACTGATTTTCCATGTGTGCATTGAGCGAGAGAAAAATTAGGAACAACAATAACTGGAAACAGGAATGAAAATTTTTAGGAACCATTTGGAATTACCGATGGAAGCTAAATTTAATCGCAATTTCGATTAAAGTCCATAGTATGGATGCTTTTAATTATGCACAAATTAGTATTACTTCGTCATGGTGAAAGCCAATGGAATTTGGAAAATCGCTTCACTGGATGGCACGATGTCAACCTCACCGCCCAGGGAGAAAGCGAGGGCAGGGAAGCCGGACGCCTGCTGAAGGAACAAGGATTTAATTTCGATCTTGCTTACACTTCCGTTCTTACCCGCGCAATTCGTACCCTCTGGCTTGCCCTTACCGAAATGGAACAGGTTTGGATCCCGGTCCACCGGGAGTGGCGATTGAATGAAAGACACTACGGATCTTTGCAGGGATTAAACAAAGCAGAGACTGCCGAGAAGCATGGTGAGGAACAGGTATTAGTCTGGCGTCGAAGCTACGACATTCCACCTCCGCCAATGTCCAAGGAAGATTCCGGCTATGCCGGGAACGATCGACGCTATGCAAATATGGATGAATCTAACCTCCCCTTGACGGAATGTCTCAAAGACACGGTTTCTCGATTTTCTCCTCTCTGGGAGGAAACTATTGCCCCACAAATTAAGGCCGGAAAAAATGTCATCATTGCGGCCCATGGAAACTCCCTTCGTGCACTCATCAAATATTTGGATGGTGTCTCTGAAGAAGACATCATTGGAATGAATGTACCGACTGGTATGCCCTTGGTTTACGAGCTGGACGAAAACTTAAAACCTTTGAGTCGCCAGTACCTCGGCGATCCGGAAAAAGTTGCCCAAGCAATGGAAGCGGTCGCCAATCAAGGAAAGGCGAAATAGTTGGTTCTTTTTTCTCCCTCAATTTGCCCTTTCGGTCATTCTGCAAAGTATTTTAGTTATCATGGATACCTCTAAAGATCAGTCCAAGCCGCTCAAAAAAGAGTACGACGAATCGTTTACTGTCACTCCTGAGTACCGGGCATCCTTGCCAGATGTCCAAAATTCGGGTGATGTTGAAAGGGAAGGAGCACATGTCCCGATCCTGCAAGTTGGAATCTCCGGATTCCGTATTCCCCTGCGTTTTGATGGTCCGGATGGTGAAAACCTCACAATTGAAACGAAAGTTACTGGAACCGTGAGTTTGGAAGCTGAAAAAAAGGGCATTAATATGTCCCGGATCATCCGAATTTTTTATGAATACAAGGAAGAGGTTTTTTCACCGGAAATTCTTGGTAAAATTTTGCGTCACTACAAATTGAAACTCGACTCCAGGGAAGCCCGCATCAAGGCGGATTTTTCTTACCCCATGGTTCAACAAAGTCTAAGAAGCGGGTTGGAGGGATACCAGTACTATGGATGTAGTTTTGAAGGAATGATCGACCGGGCAGACCGGGTTCGTAAAATTATTCACTTTGATTTCGTTTATTCTTCGGCTTGTCCCTGTGCGTCTGAACTTTCCGAGCATGCCCGTGAAACTCGAGATCTACTCGCCATACCACACTCGCAAAGAAGCAAGACAAGGGTTAGTGTGGAAGTTCATCCTGACCGTGAACTCTCCCTTTTGGAATTACGCGACATGTGCATCAATGGACTTAAGACCGAGACTCAAGTGATGGTCCGCCGGGAAGATGAACAAGCATTTGCGGAGATGAATGGAGCAAAAGTGAAATTTGTGGAGGACGCTGCTCGTTTATTATTTTCTCAATTAAGCGATGATTCCAGAATTATCGATTTTCGGGTGGTTTGCTCACATTTTGAATCCTTGCATTCTCATGATGCGGTCGCGGTTTTATGCCGAGGTATTGACGGGGGATTTCGTGCGGAGTACGAAGATTTTTCAAATTTGATTGTGTAAACAACCGGTCTTCGTGAATACCATTGATTCCCAGCGGGTATCCCCAATGGTTGGAACCGAATGGGAAATCGAACAATCGGTCAAATTCTTAGACTCAGCATCCAAAGAGTTGTCCGATTTAGATGTCCGGGCGGAGTGGAAAAACCCATACTTTTCAATGGAGTGGTTACGCTCATGGCTGAACCGTCAACCCCCGGGCACGAAACCTGTTTTTATTCTTGCCCGCGGACCCAAGGGAAGAATCGAAGGATTTTGGCCGTTCGTACAAAGACCGGGGATTTTGGGAACCAAAGGCCTCTGGCCTTTTATTTACGATGAAGCAAATTATTTTCATCCCAATTCGACTCACAATGGAGCCGGGGCATTAGTGAATGGATTGGCCTCGTTGATTGGAGAATTTCTTTTTTGCTGGATTCCACTGATGCCGGATTCTTTTTGGAACCGGATTCTGCAACCGGTTGTGGAAGGGGGGAAGTATCTATCCGTTACCCGGTTGAATCGAAAAACCTCGATGATTCATCCAAAGGCAGATGTTTCTTTTGATGAGTACTGGGACGGAAAAATGGGAGCCAAAACTAAAAAGTCCTTTCGCTATGACCAAAGAGGGTTAGCCGAAAAAGGCAAAGTCAGGGTGGAGAGTTACAATTCCTTCGAGGAAGTCAGGTCGATCATGCCAACGACCTGTATCGTGGAAGTCGAATCCTGGAAATCAGCGGAGGGTGCGGGTCTCTATACAATTCGAGGAAAACGTGGTTACTTCTTTGAATTGTTCCCCGAACTTGCCCGATCCAAAAGAGTTCGAATCTCAATTCTCTATGTTGGACAAAAACCTGTTGCCTGGGAAGTTGATTTACTCGGGGAAGGAAATCTCTGGCTTCATCACTTGGCCTTTGACCAGAAATGGAAAAAATATTCACCCGGCAAACAATTGCTCAACCACAACTTGAAGAGGGCATGGGAGGAAGGTAGAAAAATTGACTTTCTGCCCGTCAGTCTGGACTACAAGGAAAAAATTTCAACCTTGGTTGAACCTGCACCTGAATGTCATTGGTTTAAAAAATCAATCCGTGGATTTCTTGCCCGCCGTTTAATCCTGTGGAATATGAAAATCCGGAAAAAAATTCGGCAAAGAGCACCCCGTACGAAAGCTTCCGAACCATTGCTTAAAAGTTATGAATTTGAAAAATGATTATCCGTTGCGGTTTTTCAATTACCAGGTAAAATAACATTATATTATTATGTCTATTTCTAAAGACCTGCAAGCCATGCGTGAACACTATGATCAGGAACCTTTGAGGCGGTCAGATTTAAGTGCATGTCCGTATGAACAATTTTCAACTTGGCTGTCGGATGCAGTTGAGAAAAAAATCTACGATCCGAATGCCTGTAGTTTGGCAACCGTGGATAAAGAGGGTCACCCTTCCGCCCGGGCAGTTCTGCTTAAGGGAATGGAAGAGGGTGGATTTTCTTTCTACACCAATTACAACAGTAGAAAAGCAAGCCACTTGGAAAACAATCCAAACGCCAGTATTCATTTTCCCTGGTTTGCTCTGCAACGACAGGTGGTGGTCATTGGAGTAGTTTCCAAACTTGGTGAACAAGTTGCGGACGACTATTTTCAGTCGAGGCCCTCGCTAAGTAAATTAGGGGCTTGGGCCTCTCAACAAAGCGAGGAAGTGGATTCGCGTGAATCCCTTGAGAAAGCATTTTTGGAAGCCAAAGAAAAATGGGGGGATGACCCACCCAAGCCCCCTCACTGGGGAGGTTTTTCCTTGTCTCCGGTTTCAATCGAATTTTGGCAAGGGGGGCCCAATCGATTGCATGATCGTTTTATTTATTCCCGGCACCAGGGAGGGGAAAAATGGAACATTCAACGACTGAATCCATGAAAGAAGAAAATCAGTCCGTTCCCTCCACCGAAGAATTGGATGCTTTGCTTTCGATGAGGGGAAAACCTTTCACCGATTGGAAGGAAGAAAGAAAATACCTCCGGGAAAAATGGGGACGACAGGGAAAAATAATTTCACCGGAGGAATCAGCGGAAAAAAATCAGGGTTCCAAGCAAGCCAAGGAGGAGAGTCAATGAATTGGGAATCCGTTGGAAATTATCAGGATATTTTTTACCACAAGAATGAGGGGGTGGCAAAAATCACAATCAACCGGCCGGAGAAACGTAATGCATTCCGTCCCAAGACCGTGAGTGAAATGTACCATGCCTTTCTTGACGCTCGCGAAGACAGCGAGATTGGAGTGGTCTTACTAACAGGAGCCGGTCCGCACACTGATGGAAAGTATGCCTTTTGCTCGGGGGGAGATCAAAGTGTTCGGGGCGAGGCGGGTTATGTCGATGAAGAGGGAGTCCCAAGGCTCAATGTTCTGGATTTGCAAAAATTAATTCGGAGCATGCCCAAAGTAGTCATTGCCCTGGTCGCTGGCTATGCAATTGGAGGCGGGCATGTGCTGCATGTTGTCTGTGACTTAACCATTGCTGCTGAGAATGCAGTTTTTGGACAAACCGGTCCGAAGGTCGGTAGTTTTGACGGAGGATTCGGATCCAGCTACCTCGCCCGGATCGTTGGCCAGAAAAAGGCCAGAGAAATCTGGTTTCTATGTCGACAGTACAATGCCACGGAAGCCATGGAAATGGGATTAGTCAACCAAGTAGTAACCGTGGATGAGTTGGAAGCAGAAGGCTTGAAGTGGGCCGGCGAAATATTGGAAAAGAGTCCCCTTGCCATTCGATGCTTAAAGTCCGCCTTCAATGCGGAACTGGACGGACAGGCTGGAATTCAGGAATTAGCCGGCAACGCAACTTTACTTTATTATTTGTCCGAAGAAGGAGCCGAAGGGAAGAAAGCTTTCCTCGAAAAGAGAAAGCCGGACTTTGGAAAATACCCCTGGCTTCCCTAAGGTGACTTCTTTCATCTTCGTTCTTTTTCGAATTTGATGCGCTCGCCCCGTGTCCCGTGAAACATGTGGCCTTTTCGCCAAGCGATTTTACCGGAAACTATTGTTGTATCGATACGGTGGGAAAATTTTTCGCCGGCAAAAGGCGACCACTGGCATCGGCTAAACAATTCATTTTCAGACACTGTGGTTGTGGAACTTGGGTCCACCAAAACCAAATCAGCCCAGTAGCCCTCGCGTAGGAATCCTCTTTCTTGAATCCCAAAGATTTCTGCCGGCGCATGACAGGCCCGTTGAACCATTGCTTCGAGAGAAAAACTTTGTTCTTTTACCATTTCCATAAACAGGAGCAAAGAATGCTGGAGAAGAGGGAGTCCTGACGGGGCCTGAAAGTATTTGCTCTGTTTTTCTTCCCATGTATGCGGAGCGTGATCAGTCGCCAAAACTGAAATCCTACCGTCCACTACCGCTTGTCGAATCGCGGTCCGATCACTTGCTCCCTTAATTGCAGGATTGCACTTGATCAGGGATCCAAGTTTTTCATAGCTTGATTCCTCAAACCAAAGATGATGGACGCATGCTTCGGCAGTAATTTTTTCATCTCCCGGGGTAAATAAATCAAGTTCTTCTTCGGTGGTGATGTGTAAAACATGAAGACGGGCATTTTCCCGCCTTGCCAATTCAACTGCCAGACTGGATGAGCGAAAACAGGCCTCTCGGGAACGAATCATTGGGTGTTCTGAAAAAGGAACCTGTTCCCCGAATTTCCCCCTGGCAATTTCTTCGTTTTTTAGAATTAAAGGAGTGTGTTCACAATGAGTCGCAATCGGAGTGGGAGAAAAACGAAAGATTTTTTCCAATACTTCTTCTTCGTCAACCAGCATGTTACCGGTTGAGGAACCCATGAATACTTTGATTCCTGCGATTTTAGAGGAATCGGCCGATTTTACCTCTTCGATGTTTTCATTACTGGCCCCCAGAAAAAAAGCATAGTTTGCAATTGAATCCCTCCGGGCGATTTCGCACTTCTCTTCCAATCGATCCATAGTGAGGGTGGGGGGGGAAACATTAGGCATTTCAAAGAAAGTGGTCACTCCCCCCGCCACCGCGGCCTGGGATTCGCTCCTCATGCATGCCTTATGGGTAAGCCCGGGCTCACGGAAATGTACCTGGTCATCAATAAGTCCCGGCATTACAAGCATGCCCGATGCATCCACCACTGAGGAGTTACCAGGGGAGATCGAGGAATCTATTTTTTCAATCCTGCCATTTCGGACAAGCAGGTCTTTTTCCTGTCTTATTCCTTCATTGACGAGAGTTCCTCCGGAAATCAATAAGTCACCCATTATTCCCGCTTCGTCCTACTTCCACTGTCCATTACCGATTATTTGAAACTTGTAGGTGCAGAGTTCTTCGAGCCCCATAGGTCCACGGGCATGCAGGCGATCGGTCGAGATTCCAATTTCCGCACCCAGTCCAAATTCGAACCCATCAGTGAAACGTGTGCTGGCATTCCAGTAGACTGAGGAAGCATCAACTTCCTTGAGGAATTGCTCCGCCCTCTTGGAATCGGCGGTAAGAATGGATTCACTGTGCCCGCTCCCAAATTGATTGACGAAGGAAATTGCATCGTCAATTGAATCAACCACTTTAATCGAAAGTCGAAGGTCGAGGAATTCTTCCGCAAATTCAGCTTCTCCCGCCGGCTGGGTTTTTAAATGCTGGAGGATTTTTTCAGCTTCTGCGTCGACAAATAGTTCGCAGCCATGTTCAGTCAATTTTTCAGCACAACCGGGTAGAAAGGAATCGGCGATTGATTTTTCCACAATCAAGTTTTCAATGGCGTTGCATACTCCGGGACGACCGCATTTGGAGGAGACCGCAATTTTCTCCGCCATTTCAAGGTCGGCGCTGGAATCGACGAATAAATTACAGACTCCCTTGTAGTGCTTGATCACTGGAATCCGGCTATTCTCAGCAACGAAACGAATGAGTCCCTCTCCACCACGCGGAATTATACAATGAATATATTCGTCCAAGGTAAGCAGATGATTCAACGCTTCCCGTTCAACGGTTGGAATTAATTGCACTGCATGTTCGGAGATTGGAGATGAGGACAAGGCGTCACTTATAACTGCGGCGAGTGCACGGTTGGAGTGCAGGGCTTCTTTCCCGCCACGTAAAATTGATGCATTTCCAGATTTTAAGCACAGCCCGGCACAGTCGATTGTGACATTCGGGCGGGATTCATAAATAATTCCAATGACCCCAATTGGTACGCGGGTCTTTCGAATTTCCAGCCCGTTCGGACGATTCTTCTTCTCGATAAGTGCTCCCACTGGATCAGGGAGATCAATTAACTGTCGTAATCCCTTCGCCATTCCATCAATTCTTTCATGAGTCAATCGCAACCGGTCAATCATTGCGTCGCTTAATCCATTTTCTTCCGCGGCGTCCAGGTCCTTTTTATTTTCCTCGAGCAAGGTCTTACGATTGGACTCCAGACTACGGGCAATTGCTTGCAGGGCATCGTTTTTGTCCTGGGTACTCGCTCCATTCAAGTCCAGTGAGGCTTGCCGGGCATTGCGTGCGATCGTGTCAATGAGGGTGGGGATATCTTCTGCCATTTGAATTGTTTTTTGGTTCTGGGATAATCAATTATCTATACTACGATCATCGAAGTATTGATGTCAAAAAAAAGAGCCCTTCCAATGAGGGACTCTTTAATTAAAAAAAGTTTTGAGAAAATTATGCTCAGGATTCCTTCTTCTTTCCTTTCCCTCCTGATTTCTTTCCTTTTCCCTCGGGTGGTTGTGGACGGGATGCCATCGCCGCTTTTCTTTCCTCCGGGTTTAACTTTCCGTCTCCATCCTTGTCGAATTTGGCGAGCACTTCTTTTTTACGGGCTTCCATGGCCTTGCGGGCTTCCGCTCTTTCTTCGTCATTTAATTTTCCATCTTCGTCCTTGTCAAATTTCTTGACTAACATCTGGGGGATTCTTTTTCGAATCTCTGCTCTTTCTTCCTCGCTCAGTTTTCCGTCTCCATCTTTGTCAAATTTCTTGATCATCTCTTCTTTCGATGGACGTCCTTCGGGAGAACTGCTTTTTTTACTTCCTTTTTCCGGCTTTGCAAAAATCCCCAGGGCGAACAGGGAAAAGGTAAGGGCTGCAAGTAATATTTTCATAATTTAATTCTTCTTTCGTTGGTGGTTGCTTGTCGTGTAAGAAATAATTCCCTTACCAAAACTAAATGCGTTGCTTCATGTCTACTTTGTCTAAATTCCCTCGAGTTCGAGAAAGGAGCGGGCATTGTCATAACAAATTCTACGGACCATATCCCCGGGCAAATCAATGTCGTCCGGTATAATTCCATCCTCCATCCAAGTGCCGATTAAATTGCATAAAATTCTACGAAAATATTCATGCCTGGGAAAGGAGAGAAAGGAGCGCGAATCCGTCAACATACCGGTGAAGTGAGAGAGTAAGCCGACATTTGCAAAAGTTTTGAGTTGTTCCTCGATCCCGTCTTTTTGATCGAGGTGCCACCAAGCAGTTCCAAATTGCATCTTTCCTGGCAAGTCCCTTTGGAAATTTCCCAACATCGTAGCCACTGTGAAGTTAGAAGCCGGGTTGTTGTTGTAAACGATTGTTTTTGGCAGGGAGTCCTCGCGGTCGAGTTTATCGAGGAACCGGGACATTTTTTCCGCCTGGCTCCAGTCGCCCATTGAATCAGTTCCAGCATCAGCTCCGAAATTCTTCATCAACCGGGTGGAGTTGTTACGGAGCGGGCCCAAATGAATCTGCATCGTCCATCCTTTCGCGGAGTAGAGCCTGCAGAGGTAGAGCATAATGAATGCTCCAAACCGCTCAGTTTCGACGCGTGTCGCAGTTTGTCCGGCCATAGCGTCAAGAAAAAGTATACGGGCTTCCTCTTCACTCGGGAAATCAGAGAAAAAATAGGGAAAACTATGGTCCGAAATGCGGGTGCCCAGGGCATGGAAATGATTCACTCTTTTGGCGAGGGCTTCAAGGAAATCGGTTAAGGTTTCGATTTCCCTGTCCGTTTCCTGTTCAAGATTTTCGACCCAGTCGAAAAAGCCGAGCGCGTCGCTGATTGTCCATGCCCGGTCCGGGCGGAAGGTCGGGAGGACCTGACAATTAATGTCCGGGTTCTCCTTAATTTTCCGGTGGTGCTCGGTGGATTCAGCGGGGTCGTCGGTGGTGCAAAGAGCACGCACTTGAAACTTTTTCAGCATTCCAAGGGCGGAAAATTCAGAGTCCTTCAATTGTTCATTTGTAAGCGACCAAATTTCTTCCGCAGTATCCGGACCCAGGATCAAGTCGATGCCAAAACACCTCTTTAATTCGAGATGGGTCCAGTGATACAACGGATTTCCCAGGGCATGGGGCATGGTGTTGGCGAAAGCAAGAAATTTATCCTTTGGTTTTCCAGTTCCGGTGATTAATTCCTCCGGCGTTCCATTTGCCCGCATTGCCCGCCATTTGTAATGATCTGCTTCCAACCAGATTTCCGCCAAGTTTTCAAACCTTCGATCATTCGCAATTTCTTCAGGAGGTAGGTGGTTGTGAAAATCGAGAATTGGTTCGTTCTGAGCAAATTCATGATACAAGCGAATAGCAGGTTCATTATTAAGAAGAAAATTATCGTGGAGAAAGGTCATAGACATTTAGCTCTTCTTTTTCTTCTTTTGTTTATTCCACGGCCAAGGTTTGGCTTTTGCTTCGATCGCCCATTCCTCCCATTGACTGGCCATTTTCTCAGCTTTTTTCGGATACTTCTTGGTCAAGTCGTTCAATTCAGACCGGTCCGCATCGAGGTCGTAGAGTTCCCATGGGCCCAGTGAGCCTTTGGCCACGAGTTTCCATTTTCCTATTCGAATCGCCCGGTTTCCTTCATGTTCCCAGAAAATTGGATTGATCCGTTTGAGCTTTTTTCCAGAAAAGGCAGGCTTCATCGAAATCCCCTGCATCGGGACAATCTCTTGCCCGTCGGATGTTTTTGGATAATTTGCCTTTCCCAAGTCAACAAAAGTAGCCATCAAATCGATCAAGTGAGTGGGCTGTGTATCAAATTCCCCCTGCAGTCTTGGGGCAATCCCCTTCGGCCAATGGGCCACCAATGGAGTGCTAATTCCTCCCTCATGCACCCAGTGCTTGTACTGTCGGAAAGGAGTATTACTGGCGTTTGCCCAAGCCTTGCCATATCCATGATATGTGTCAGGACCACCAGGTATGACACCGGTTCCCTGCTTGACCACGATTCCCTCACGCGTTCTCTTTGGGATCATCTCCATTTGCAAATCGGTCGCCTTCATCGGTTTGAGAGTATCTGGGTCTGAGTCCTTGTATTGCATGCCTTCCTTTCTCCCCATGCCCTCGGCACATCCTCCATTGTCGGCAATAAACATGAATAAAGTATTTTCTAATATTCCCTTTTTCTCAAGGGCTCCAATCACCCGGCCCAGGCCCTGATCCATACGGTCGACCATGGCGGCGTAAATCTCCATCAGGCGAATTTCCCATTCCTTGTTTTTTGCCTCCTTCCACACTTCGGCATCTCGAGGGGAAAGTTGCCAGGCCGGATCAATCAGCCCCATCTCCAGTTGCCGTTTATAGCGAGCTTCTCGGATGACTTCCCAGCCAGCATCGTAGCGACCCTTGTATTTTTTAATATCTTCGGGCAGGGCATGCATTGGCCAATGGGGAGCGGTATGGGCAACATAGAGAAAGAAAGGATTATCACTATCGTGTTCCTTGATGAACCGTGCGGCATGATCATTGATAGCATCAGTGTAGTAAAAAGTTTCAGGCTCATACTCGGGGTCGGCGAAAGGAGAGATTAATCTATTCCCACGGGTGAGGGAATTTGGATCAAAGAAACTGCCCGCACCGTGAATCGTCCCGTAAAACCGGTCGAAACCACGCTGCTTCGGCCAATTGTGCTGCGAGGAACCCGGATGAATTTTTGGGGTAACATGCCATTTCCCGGATAAATAAGTCGAATACTTTGCCGGTTTAAGAACTTCAGCGATCGTACAAACATTACTTCCCAAGTCTCCCTTGTATCCAGGCAGTCCGGTATCATTCATCATATG
>MDTC01020673.1_pt1 | contig 17229 bp, 22 predicted proteins | sample 811181 | NCBI WGS metagenome assembly MDTC01 (sample SAMN05326644, study PRJNA326480) | marine metagenome | isolation source: seawater | place: Pacific Ocean: North | collected 2011 | reverse complement strand
TGCATGGCCTTCGTATAGACGCGGCGGCGATCTGCCTCTGTGTTCGGGTCTGCCAGTATTTCCTCATGAATATACTGGTAGCCAATCTCTTGGTGCAGGGACGCAAGTTTCTGCCGCTGCTCCGGGGATGTGACGACGATGAATTTCCACATTTGCAGGTTTCCTGCGCTAGGGGCCATGGTGGCCGCCTCTACCAGGTATTCAAGGTCTTCTCTGGGTACAGGGTCGCTCTTAAGGTGGCGCATGGCGCGGGTCGAAAAAATGGCATCGTGGAGTGAAAGGTCTTGCATTGATATTGCCCTCAATTAATCTGGAATGGGTCTGCCAGTGGTTGTTCCGGTGTACTGAGTGTATTGTCGAACAGGCACTGTTCAACCAGAACCGTATCAAAGAAAGCATGCATTTCCTTAATTTTCCCATCCTCTATGGTGAATATTTCGCAGTAGGTCTGATCGTACATTTCACCGGATTTGGTAGGCCCGCCACCCTGCATCAGGCCGACAACGCGGTTTCCCTCCGCGGCAATGATCTTCCAACTGGTGGCGAAGCGAATTTCCTCAGGAATCAGTTTCTCAAGCAGCTTTTCTCCGATCATGCCATTACAGCAGGCATCCTTGCCGTAAATACGGCCCGAAACCAGCGTATTGCCCACCATGTTGTAAATGACATCGTCATGATGCATTTCGAAGATTGCATCGAAGTCATTGTTCTCGAGCGCCCTGTACCAGCGCTCGATCAGTGCGCGATTTTCCGCAGCACTCATAGGTAGCCCCTGTGGTTGATGCTGTGGGCTCATCAAGGCGGCCTGCAACAACATGAATCTATGGGGAAGATACTATATAGCACTCCTGGTACAGGGAGAAGCAGCAGTGGGAGCCCAAGAATGTGTGAAGCCGCCGGTGAATGCTCCCCGAGAAACTATGGTATGTGCACAGAAACATGGTGTTGGTTTGGCCGGGAAGGCGCCAAAAATTTGTCTCCTGGACTGCTGGGGTCATGAGAATATACGAACATAAAGATAATATATTGTCAGCTGCAGTCCGCTTACCAATCATAAATCTATAATATAGGCGGAGTGATTATATATTGGACATTCATCCTGAATAATCTATCATTTAGGCAGCTGTAATAAAAAGACCGAGTTGCGACAGGTGACGGTAGATAGGGAGGGAGTGATATGAGCAATCCGGTTTCAGATGGAGTCAGGCGCCTACGCTCAGTTCATAAACTAACCCAGACCGAGCTGGCAGAGATCGCAGGCGTCCCGCGTGCCACTTTGGCTAATATGGAAAAGCCAACGAGTAATCCTTCTATCTCCCTGGTAGTGAAAGTTGCCCGGGCCCTGGGTGTGACGCTTGAGGACCTGGTGACAAAAAAACAAGCGCCATTTGTCACGCAGGTCAAGCGCAAGGACATGCAGACAGTGCGTCAGGATGATGGTAACTTTATCGGTACCCGGGTTTCACCGATTAATGTGCCCTACACCCAGGTCAATGACGTCAGTATGTTGCCCGGTTGCCACACACAAGGTCATCCTCACCCAGATGGCAGTCACGAAATGTTTCTCTGTCTGGACGGAACGGCGACGGTGGTGATTCAAGGCGAAGCCCATGAAGTAGAGGCAGGGGACCTGATCCATTTCCCCGGTAACCTACCCCATGACTATAGCAATACGGGTCTAAAGCCAGTGCATGCTGTCTTTGTTGTCAGTGTCTCGAGGGCAAGGGCTGGCAAGTCGTAGCAGGCAGCTTACTTCAGCAGTGGGTGATCCTCGGGAAGTTGTTTCGATGCCCAGAGCGCAAGCTTGTGAGCCATAGCCTTCTGCGAGATATCGAGTTTGGCCAGTGGCTGGATTAGCTTGTCATGGACCAGCAGGCGGTAGATGTATTCAATCTTCTCGTGCGCAGAATCTGTTGGTTCGAATTCAACCACACCGCGTTTTTCCCCGTAATCCATACCCAGCCGGATCGCCTCTTTTAGAAGAGCTGCTTCGTTTGCGAGTTTCTTCTTCTTTGCCATTTGGTTACAAAAATACCGTGGAAAAGTGGCCCCGCCACTTTTCATAGTCTTCAATGTTAAAGATTACGACGCCGATGTGGTTCGTCTCTGCTGCCGGGGATATCCATCACACTTCACCCGTCAGGTTGAGAATAGGTTATGGGTGTTCCCGTATGCGCTACGGTCATGCTGACAATACTGCCGACGGGAATTGCTGTTTTTGATTCCAGGCGCATGCCATTTCTCGCCATGTCCATCATCATTCCCCTGAGAGAAGCACCTTCCAGAGACTGATCCTTATCACAGTCATAGATTACAGCGAAAACTTGTGTGCTGGTTGGTATGCGCTCATCTTCTCGTGCATTGTTAGCGTTGCTCGAGTGTGCGCTTTTTAAGAACCTGCCGGCATGAACAACATCTGAGTTGTCCTCAAGGAACAATTTTATGTCATCGAGGCCCGCTGTAATATCCATCAGGTCGCTTTCGTCGAGCTCTTCCTGCAGCCACGCATAGAATTGTTCTGCTTCTTTTTCATCCGGCTGCCCGGCGTGCCCTGGCCAATCGAGATACAGGCGCATCAGAAGGGTAATTTGATCTGCGGACAATGCGTCGGTGTTGTCAGACATTTTGTTTCGTTAATTCGATCATTACCTGAGTATAAATCATCATGAGCGCTCTGTCTGACTTCAGCGCCAAAGTGAGTCAAAATTTCGGTTTAGAGTCTGTGGATCGGCGCATCGTTTCGCTTGGAACTTTGGCAGAAGTCTGCGCTTATCCATTGGTACCCTGTTCAGGGTGTTTTGATGAAGATAGGGTTGGTGTAGAACCAGAGATCATGCCACGGGTCTTCAGCTGGTGGGTCTTGCTCTGGTTCGAGTTCATCGGTATTGGTACCACGCACACGAACATAGTGCTGACCCTTTGTTTTTAGGGTCTCGGTCATTGCCAGGTATTCACCATCCTGCTTCCAGTCACTGGCGGTAAAGCGCCGGACGACCTGGGTCGAGGTGTTGCTGTTCACGGCAGGATTTGCCCCGATTCCAGTTATGTCACCCATGATCAGGTCGATCCGTTTTACAGCCGGGTTGTGACCGCCGGCATTCACTGTTTCAGGGTCACGGACCCTTATGGTAATGGTAATCCTGCCACCGGCTGCAACTATGATTTCCCCGCCAATTGAAGACGATTGATTTTCATGGGCAACCTCAAGGTTAATTTCATTGATGAGGTGTCCGGTGGTCACAAAAACATTCCCCGCGCGAAGGCCAGCGAGAATTGAGTCATGATTCCTGTCGGCATAGACATAGGTCTCGGAATACTCCCCCGGCCAGAAATCAACGCCGCCTTCACTATAATGCTGATGGGAATCCGAATTGGCAGTAATCCACCAGCGACGGCCCTCACCGAGCATTGAGTCCCAGAAGCCGCCGAGCCGAGCGGTCATCTGATCGAACCCCCCCATGGTTGGAAAGCCACGATAGCCGCCGCGTACCCGCATTCGGTCATTGGTAATGATCGGCGAGTCTGACAGGGCGAAGGCTTGATGGCCGGGTGCGCCTACCATACCCACCGCGACATGCGGTGCAGTATCGTTCCAGTGGCGAAACTCCGCCGGGTGAAATAGCCCGTATTCACCGTATCCAGGTGCTGAGCGGGATGGGTGATGGGCGATTATGATGGGTGGCTTGTCAAGTGCTGCCATGGTGCGAAGGGCTTCGATCATTCTGTCTTCAGTATCTCTGGTGAGGTCAGGTGGAAATGCTTCCCACTTGTCGAATCCAAGCTCGAGCTCATACAGAACATCTGCTTCGGTGGAGCTGAAAGGAATGATCAAAGCGGCGTGGTCACCTGCAGGCGTATTGAGTTCCATACCGTAAAACTGAATCAGGTCCGGCACATGTTTGCGGGACTCAACCAGTTCCGGGTATGCCCTGTGCAGATTGATCTTGCTGTGATTCGGGCCACCATGATCCGTCGTCACCATCCACGAGAGGCCAAATTTTTTGGCCATCTGGACATTGGTGAGTGTTGAGTAATTCGAATCGCCACCGATGATCGGTGCCGGTGGTGTTTGTCTCCTGTCCCAACCGACACTGTAGCGGCTGTGAATATGATGATCGCCCGCCAACCATTGCCTGGTTACCGCCGCCTGTGGGCTCGGTTGATCTGCTGGTATCGGTGCAGTGGTAAAAAGCGCAAAGCAGATTGTCAGTGGAACGATGTGTGAGCGGAGTTGCATTCCTGGGAACCTCTGAAAAAGAGGCCAATATATCAGGAACGCTGGGGTATCGCCGACCCCAGTGTTGCTACTCTTCTACCTCATGTAATTCAATGGGTATTGAACCATCCCTGCTGCCAAAGAGAGTTGCAAAAAAGGTGTCTCCCCAGGTGTATTTCTCCTGCAGCAACTCGTTGATAATTTGATCCTTGTCAGGGTGGTTCTTGGTTGCATAGGTTTTTGTGGAGTCTCCCCGTGTCAATTCAACCGTGTCGTTTGCCAGTAATCTGGAATACCAGCCGGACCCATCCTCACCAACCCGCAGGTACTGAAATTCTTCATGATCCATTACCTAGAGATGTGTGGTGATCACTTCGCCTTTTTCATCGAGGGTATGGAGTTGCACTACTTCAACTCGTTCGGAGGCCAGCGTCTGCACGATCATAAAGAGTAGGCTGATAGTAACCATGGAACCACAGGTCCAGGTTAGAATTTTTGCCAGTATTTTCATAAGCCTTTTCTCCAACTTTCGGTTACTATGATGCCATATACTTTAACGTTAAATAGTTTAATATTTAACACTAATGGGTGCTAGATAAGAATGAAGAAAACCAGGGAGGTTGAGGGCCAGGAATTGCTGTTCACTTACTTTAATGAGATGAACATCATTTCACAGTTATCGAGCGGCATCTTCTCAAAAACTTTACCAGAAGGCCTCACGAATTCGCAGTTCAATGTGCTCAACTGGTTTGTGCGTGTGGACGATGTGGCGAACCCCGGGCGCTTATCAACCGCCTTTCAGGTCACCAAGGGTGCAATGACGAATACCCTCAAGAAGCTACAGGAAAAGCATTTTATTACTGTGGAGCAGGATCAGAACAGTGGCCGCAAAAAGATTGTCAGAATGACGCCACAGGGCCGAAAGGTGAGAGACCAGGCCATTCGCGATCTCTATCCGCTGTTTAATGAATTTGCTGGTGAGTTTGATATTTCATCAATTCAGGCACAGCTTGGAGAGGTGAGGAAGGTGAGAAAATACCTTGATGAGTACCGGTACAGGTAGCCTCCCTGGGGAGGCTGTTATCAGAAAATTATGGTCAATAGGGTATCGCTAATTGTTATTACCAAGGCAGCGATAAAGGTTGTACCCATGTTCTCTATTTCAAAATCTTCGATAAGCTCATCGGTCAGCCAGAGTAAAAACGTATTGATGATGAGCAGAAAAAAGCCGGCGGAGATGATAATGAATGGGATGCTCAGCAGTTTAAGTACCGTGCCAAGGATAATATTGATCAAGCCGTAGACTATGGCAACAACAACCGCAGTGCCGAACCCTTCGATATAGATCCCTGGCAGGCTTTCAGCCAGAAAGAAAATCACTGCCGCAAGTAGTACCAGGTGGAGAATTACGTCAATCATGTTGGCTGTCCTTAATTAGCTCGGTAATGTTGGGTGTCCCCAATTAGCTCTTCTGTTCATATTAGCTATGTCATCATCTACATACTAACCAAATACAACAAGTGTGCCACTATAGGTAACCAGTTGATAATTAAGGGAATATAATTTCAATACTTGAGGTAGTTGGCATGTTTGACTGGTTGGTTGGTCGAATTTGTCAAACAATGTTGGGATTTTTTTGAAACACTTTGCATCAGTTCTGCCATTGCTGGCCGAATGAGATCTATTCCAGCGACTTTATTCCCTCCCCCAATCTTTGCTGGCAAACTAGCGCAACAAAACATCCGGAGAGCAGCTATGTTGGACCTATATTTTTGGCCTACACCAAATGGTAAAAAAGTAACCATCCAGTTGGAAGAATGTGGCATTGAGTACAACCTGATCGAATGTAACATTGGCCGTGGTGACCAGTTCACCGATGAGTTCCTTAAGATTTGTCCCAACAATCGTATGCCGGTCCTGGTTGATCATGATCCTGAGGGTGGGGGCGACTCCCTATCGGTGTTTGAGTCAGGTGCCATCATGATCTATATCGCTGAAAAGACTGGCAAGTTTATGCCGTCTGATGTCCGGGGAAAGTACGACGTTATCCAGTGGGTTACGTGGCAAATGGCGAATCAGGGTCCCAAGACTGGTGAATGTGGTCACTTCAGGCGGCTCAAGGATTCAGAGGGCGACCAGTCCTATGCGATTAGGCGGTTCTCGGATGAAGTTAACCGGTTTTATGGGGTCCTCAACAATCAGCTCTATAACCGGCGGTACCTGTGTGGGGACGACTACACGATTGCAGACATGATCTGCTACCCCTGGACAATTGGCTGGAAAGGGCAGGGGCAGGACGTGAATGAATTCAAGTATTTTAAACGCTGGTTTGATGAATTGAGCGAGCGACCGGGCTTAAAAAAAGGTATGGCTGCAGGCAGCGACTATACCAATGATTTTTCTAAACTTTCAGAAGAGGAAATCAGTGCCTTAAAGAAACTGCTGTATAATCAGAGGGCAAGACCTGCGCCGGAGACTGGGGGATTGGAAACTTAGATTGTAGGGCTGAGTCAGAGTAGAATAGCGCGTACTTAAGCTGTTTTGTCACGCTCAGGGCAGGCGAAATGGCCAAGCCCGTAACTTTTACTCTGGTACCTTAGTCTGACTCCACGCGCTCTGTCACTTGGTCACATTTGGGATGGGCTTTCTCAGTTTTCCCTGACAGTTCGCCAAACCAGTGCAACTTTTCCGCGAACTGAACGACCTGGCCGATGATGATTAGCGTAGGTGAATGCAGTTTGGCATTTTCTACCGCAGAACCCAGGTCGGCGAGATTGCTTACGGCCAGGTGTTGATCAGTTGATGTACCCTGCTGGATTGCCGCTGCGGGTGTGTCATGCGCTAATCCGTGTATCTGTAGTTGCTCACAAATCAAGGGCAGGCTTGTCAGTCCCATATAGAACACCAGGGTTTGCCTGTTGTTTACCAGGCTCGGCCATGGAACATCTAACTCACCATCATTTTGTGTGTGACCGGTAACGAAGGTGACGCTGTTCGCGTGGTCGCGATGGGTCAGCGGAATGCCGGCATAGGTGGAACAACCGTTGGCGGCACTGATCCCGGGAACAACCTGGAAGGGGATCTGCGCGTCAACGAGTGCAGTCAGTTCTTCACCGCCACGTCCAAAAATGAAGGGGTCCCCGCCCTTCAGGCGGCAAACTCGTTTTCCCTGGCGTGCCAGTTGTATGAGCTTGCTGTTGATATCTTCCTGGCTTATGCTGTGATGCCCTTTCTTTTTCGCGACTGAAATTTTTAGTGCCTCCCGACGTACCAGGTCCAGCACTGGCGGTGAGACGAGCTTGTCGTAGAGAACAACGTCGGCCTGTTGAATTAGGCGTAGCGCTTTTAGTGTGAGCAGTTCTGGATCGCCTGGTCCTGCGCCAATAAGGGAAACCTGTCCCAGTTGTCGGGTTTGGTCATGCGACTGCTTTTCCAGTTCGGTATTGAATAGGGTGACTGCTTTGCTTTCATGTCCATTGAGTATCTTATCCGCGATTGGCCCCGTTAAGACTGTTTCCCAAAAATGCCGACGTGCTTGAACTGAGCTTAGGCTTGATTTCACCCTAGCGCGAAAATTTCCAGCGAATCGTGCCAGCCTGCCATAGGCAGCAGGTACCAGGGTTTCTATCCGTTGTCGCAGCATACGGCTCAATACGGGCGCTGTGCCGCCACTCGATATGGCGACGACCAGGGGTGATCTATCAATAACCGCCGGGGTAATGAAACGACAGTATTCAGGGTCATCAACGGCGTTGGCGATTACGCCGGTCGCCTCAGCTTCGGCATAGATGCGCTGGTTCAAAGAGGAGCTTGCCGTAGCCGCGATGACCAGGCGTTTACCATAGAGGTCGGTGCTGGAAAATTCGCGCTGCTTGACGCTTATCTTCTCTTCCTGTCGCCATTGGTCGAGCTGTGGCGTCAGTTGCATTGCCACAAGGGTGATGCTGGCTTCTGCGGCGAGCAGCCTTTCCACCTTTCGAGTAGCTACGTCACCACCACCAACCACGAGGCAGTGCTGGCTCTTTAACTTTAGAAATATGGGGTAGTAGTCCATTGCTTCATTTTAAGTGCTATGCACTTCAATCCAACTGGTAACTTGCTGAAAAGGGCTTCATAAATTTTGCGACCTCAGAAACATGTTGGTTCTCCGGTAGGGTAAAAGCATTGAAGCCCACTCGCTTTAACAGATGCAACTGATCTAGCTGAACTGCCCCGACGGCCCTGAGTTCTCCCCTGTAGTCATATCGCTCTCGCAGAATACGAGCAAGGCTGTAACCACGTCCATCTCCGGGGGCTGGAAAGTCAATGCAGATAAGCTGCAAAAGAGCCAGGTCCGGTACCAGTTGGCTCAAGCTGTCCGTGTTCGCCAATGCCAGACCCTTGAGGCCTGGGTATTCAATGCATTGCTCGTGTTGTTCGAGCCAGCGTGCGCAGGGAAATACTACTGGTTGCTCCGTGTCCGGTAGTGCTTCTTCACTGCCCAGGAAAGACCAGCTGTCCGCAATCATCTGCTCGTTCTTAAAAACCTGCTCAACCATAGACAGCTTCCTTAAAGGGCTCTATGCCAAGACGGTGCACAGCCTCCAGGAAAGACTCCTGATCCTGTCGTCTGGCAACGAAGGTATCCAGAATTATCGCAATCGTTTTAGCCACATCATCCTTTGCCACCGCCTTGCCAATGATTTTGCCTAGCGAAGCGTTTTCCTCGGCAGAGCCACCCAGGGTGATCTGGTACCACTCTTCGCCTTTTTTATCGACTCCTAGGACGCCAATGTGGCCGACGTGATGATGAGCGCAGGCATTCATGCAGCCAGAGATTTTTATTTTGATCTGTCCCAGGTCATAAAGGTAATCAAGGTCATCGAAGTGCGCACTGATCTGCTTTGCAATAGGGATTGCCGTCGCATTAGCCAGTGCACAGTAGTCCAGGCCGGGGCAGCAGATCATATCTGTCAGGCAGCCAATGTTTGCTGTTGCCAGGTCCAGTTTGACCAGACCCAGCCAGAGGGTATGCAGGTCGCTATCAGGGACATCAGCAAGAATGAGGTTCTGTTCGTGGGACACACGTATTTGACCAAAACTGTACTTGTCTGACAGTTTAGCCACGCCATCCATCTGCTCGTGGGTGAGATCACCCGGCGCTTGGTCCGGCGCTTTCGCTGAAAGGGTCACAATGCGGTAACCGGCCGCCCTGTGGGGCTGGGTATTGTGTTCATACCAGGCTGAAAAAGCGGGGCTTTCACTACGCTTAGCGGCTATTTCGTCCTTGCTATTGGTTTCTTGCGTATAGTCAAAGGGCTGAAAGTGAGCCTGCATCTGCTTGATACTGGCATCCTCAAGCGTAAGACCGTTGTCTTTCACCTGCAGCCACTCCTCTTCCACCAGCTCGGTGAAGCGTTCTATGCCCAGGCTGTTCACCAGTATCTTTATACGCGCCTTGTGCTTGTTGTCTCTGCGGCCCGCCAGATTATAGATGCGCAAAATCGCTTCCAGGTAGGAGAACAGGTGTTTTTTCGGCAGGAATTCCCTGACTACTTTGGCAATAATCGGCGTACGACCGAGGCCTCCACCGACGAGTATACGAAAACCCACTTCATTAGTGTCAGCGTCCTGCACAATCTGGATGCCGATATCGTGTACCTGGGTGGCCGCACGGTCATTTTTTGTACCCGATACTGCAATTTTGAACTTGCGTGGCAGGTAGGTAAATTCAGGGTGGAATGTAGACCACTGGCGAATCAGTTCACAGTAGGGGCGTGGGTCTTCCAATTCACCTGCTACTGCACCTGCCAGGTGATCAGCAGTCGTATTGCGAATGCAATTTCCGCTGGTTTGTATGGCGTGCATTTGTACGGTGGCTAAATCTGCCAGGATATCGGGTATCTGTTCGAGTTTTGGCCAGTTAAATTGCATGTTCTGCCGGGTGGTCAGGTGGCCATAGCCACGATCGTAAGTACGCGCCACATAGGCAAGTTTGCGCAACTGATCCGATGACAACAAACCGTATGGGATGGCGATTCGTAGCATGGGGCCATGGCGCTGAATATAGACGCCATTCATCAGGCGCAGGGGCAGGTAGGCCTCTTCGCTGAGCTGGCCTTCACTAAAACGTCGTGTTTGATCGCGGAACTGCTCCACCCGTTCTTCAACCAGACGCTGATCCACGGTGGAATACTGGTACATTGCTGATACGTCAATTTTTTAATGGGGCGAAGGCTAAAGGAAATAGCTGAGAACAGCAAAATATTTTTTGCTTCTCAACTTATAACGAAACGGATTGCATTAACGATGACAGGCGCTATCTGCCCACTTTCTGCTATAGGGCAGTTCGCCAAGGCCTTCAAGCTAAGTTGCTGCTGAACTGCCCGTATGAATGATCGAGTACCAGGGTGGTATCGGCTTGCCTGGTTTCTGGGTCGCCCACCCGCTTTGACGACAAACCAGTGGAGACTTTTGGGCCTGGTTGCTGCCGTTTCTATTTTTGAACAATACGATATCTACCTGGTTGCCCTGAATCTGAAGCAGATTCAGGCAGATCTTGCGATTCCAGAATCGCAGTTGGGTGTGCTCGGAGTGATCGTCAGGGCAGGTTCATTCCTTTCGGTAGGGCTTGCCATCGCCGCCGATCGATGGGGCCGCAAGACACTGTTGCTACTGGCTGTTCTCGGATATTCAATCTTCACGGGGGCGACCGCCTTCTCATCCAGCCCAGAGATGTTTGCTGTGTTCCAGATCTTTGCCCGCGGTTTTGCCAGTGCCGAGGTTATGATCGCGGCGGTAGTCATTACCGAGGAATTTCCGCTGGGAAACAGGGGCTGGGGGATAGGGGTTTTGGCAGCATTGCAGTCACTTGGTGCTGGTCTTGCTGCGCTGTTGTTTTCCTCTGTTGCTGGTTGCCTATTGGCGCAAAACCTTGCCGAAAAAAAACGGTTTAAAACCATTAATGCAGTTCAGCAGCAGGGCCCGGTATTTAAATCATTGATAGAACTGTTTAATCGACATTCTGGCAGGATGATTGCCCTGTTCAGTGCCGTATTCTTTTTTGGTATTGGTGCAAGTACAGCATCCTTTTTTGCACGGAAATATTTGCAGGATGTTCACTCTCTGTTTTACGGTTATTGGTGTCATCTTTTATAGCACCCTTGGAATGTTCGTGCCCCTTTTGTGGATTGTGCTGATTTTTTTCTTATGGGCGGTGAAGTGACACTCTCCACTTACAGTACAGAGTTGTTCCCAACCAAATATCGATCCTCCGCAACGGGATTCCGAGGCTTTGTTGCAACAATTGCAGCCATACTTGGTTTGAGCGCCGTTTCCGGATTGTTCCTGATCTTTAACTCCAACTGGATCTCCATTGCAGTTCTGTGTGGAATCTGCATTCTTGTCCCGCTAATTGTGTGGTTTTTCCTACCGGAAACTGCCGGTCGGACACTTGAAGAAATATCTCCCGATGGGGATGACTCATAGAGGGGCCGATCACAATATGCCTGTAAAGATCGTCTCAGCAGAGAAGGGGCAAGCACCATTTACCGTGGAGCTAATGGTTTTCGCAGAAGACACCCGCCTTGGCCGGGAACTTCGCATGAGATATCAGGCAGGATACATCTGAACTGGAATAGGAAATGTCACATTTTGAGCCTTTGGAGCGCGGGACAGTGGTAAGAAAGGGACAGCGCCTCTATGCCATTGTTCATGATCTGGATCAGGAGCCTTCCTGTGATAAACAATCAGTGATGCAGGCACTCGCTGAAATCATGCGCATTTGTACCGAAACTGATGCCCCTAGTATTGCCATTGATCCGCTTGGCTGTATCCATGGTCGGCTCGACAGCGATTGGTTTCTGCAACGGCAGGAGGAAAGCGCTGCCACAAGTTCGCTGCAGCGCATCTGGGTTTCCCTTCCCCCGATAGTTTAGTACTCTCTGGTTTATTCGAACTGGCGCTCTTCCCACCAGGGATAGTATTCGGGCATATCGGTACTGACTTTGCCGGGGAAATCTGCATCCCTCTTTTCAAGAAATGACTGCACGCCTTCCTGGGCATCTGCAGATTGACCCCGGTAGAAAATACCTCGAGAATCAATGTTATGCGCCTCTACTGGATGGTCTTCACCCAACATTTTCCACATCATATGGCGGATCAGGGCGACTGAAACGGGTGAGGTCTGCTGGGTAAATTCACGGGCAAGCTGCCGGGCGGCCGGCAGCAGGTCATCAGGTTTGTGGAGGCTGCGTACGAGCCCTCTTTCTAAGGCTTCTGCAGCCTCGAACACGCGGCCAGAATAGGTCCATTCAAGCGCTGTCTGGATACCAACTATTCTTGGTAAGAACCAGCTTGAGCAGGCTTCTGGAACGAGTCCCCTGCGGGCGAAGACAAAGCCATAACGGGCTGTTTCGGATGCCAGGCGGATGTCCATGGCACATTGCATCGTTGCACCCACACCCACAGCAGGTCCGTTGCAGGCAGAGATAAGTGGCTTTAGACACTTGTACATGCGTAGCGTCAACAAACCGCCACCATCAGCGCCGAGGCCACGCCCATCAGCTTCACGGTTGAATGTATTTGCGCCGCCCGATAGGTCTGCACCAGCACAAAAGCCGCGACCGGCACCGGTAAAGATGATCGCCTTTACGTCATCGTCAGCATCCGCTCGGTCCAGTGCATCAATAATTTCAGTGCACATCACGCCAGTGAAGGCGTTGAGTTTTTCCGGGCGGTTCAGGGTTATGGTCAGTATATTTTCTTCCACTTCATAGAGAATCTGTTCGTAGTCCATTGTCTAGTCCTTTATTTGGAGTTGATTGAATAAGTCGAGGAATTTGTGCCTTTGTGCCTGAGTATCGTGAATAAGGCAATAGCTCTCTGCATTTTCCGTGCTGCTCAGTGTCCGTTTTACTGGCCGTAATTTTTACTATTTTTCGCAAGGTATTGCACTTCCTCAGGGCTGGAGCGCCTGCCGAGGGCCTTGTTTCTGTGCGGAAACCTGCCAAACCTGCGGACAATTTCCCTGTGGCCACGGCTGAATTCAGCAAAGCCCTTTAATGATGCCTGCCATTCAGGTGGTGCGCCGTCATGTAATTCGTCGAACAGGTAAACGGCCCGCTCCTGCGCCACAACCGATTCTGAGTGGTGAAAAGGGTGGTATAGAAAGACGCGGCCGAAATATGGAAGTGACAGGTGGTCGTTCCTGTCGATGCAACTGGTGGCGATGTCCAGTGCCATCGCATCATTTCTCCAGGCGTCACTGCTGCCGCGATTGATGTTCCGGGTAAACTGGTCAAGCAGTATGACCAGTGCCAGGTGACCTTCAGCTGAATCAAGCCAATGCTGAAGTATGGACTGTTCTGCGAGTGTGAGTGTTTTACCAAATCGATCACTGATCTGCTTGTCTGTCTGACTGCTGGAGCCGTACCAGAGTTTTGACCTGTCCTTTATTGTCGAAGGATCATGCTGGATTTCACCGACCCAGTAGTCGATGACATCATGGTGACTAGTCGCCATATTGGTTTAGTTCTTCATCCGTCAGTGCAAGGTATTTTTTCAGGTAGTGAACGCCGGCGTAAAAGGGTAGTGTATCCGCTAGTGCAGCACACAGTTTGAAGGTGTAGCTGCTGGCCATCAGTAGCAGCATGCTTCCCGCGGAAACAGCCCCTGCTATGAATTGAGCGCCGAAGGTGACCGTGATGACCGTAAAGGAGTCAACGCCCTGGCTGATCAAGGTGCTGGCGTTGTTGCGTAGCCAAAGGTGTTTGCCCTTGGTCAGCTTTTTCCAGAAATGGAACAGGTAGACATCGCAGTACTGGGCAGCGATGTAGGCGATCATGGACGCAACCACTGCGCCGGATGTTGTGGCGTACAGTAAAGTGAACAGTTCAACTGAATTCGATACGCTGCTGCCATCGGGTAAGGTTACGGTTTCCGCCAGTTGAATCAACTGCCAGGAAGGCTGGTTTTCAGGGCCAACAGCAGGCATCTGATTGGCAACCCACATGGTGGCTATGATAAAGACATTCAGAATTAAACCGACCGACACCAGGAAATTAGCGCGCGCACGACCGTAAAGCTCGCTGACAAGGTCTGTACACAGGAAGGTTAAGGGGTAGGGGAGAACACCCACAGCCAGTGCCATTGGCCCGAGTTGTACAAAACGTGTGATGCCGATGATATTGAGCATTGTCATGGCGCACAGAAAAATGCCGGTCAGTACGAGAAATACCCTTTCTCTGCGCTCTCTTACTTCATCCGATGGGTGCATGCGATATTTCCAACTTCAGGGTTCGACTTGCTCGTACGGCTTTTATTACTTTTCCCAGCTGCTGCAGCCTGTCTGCCCGGGGCTGGAGGACACTTTGAGCGTCATCATGGTGATACCGCGGTCTTTTAAGTCTGGGTGGTGCAGTATCCGTTGCAGGAAATAGTTGGAAAATTCTTCTACGGTTGTATTGGTGATGGGTAGAACCATGGCATCGCGATTCAAAAAAGGGATCCGCTCGTCATTGAAAAGCGCAATTGTGTGGTCAGCCTCATATTCAATCTTCAGGTACGGCGACTTCTGGGGCAGTACGACATGCTCGTTTATTTCATCGCATATGCTGCGGATGACTGACTTCACGATATTGTAGTCAAATATCAGACCATTGTCGTCGACCGGCGCGGTCAGTTCACAGGCGACTTGAAAATTGTGGCCATGGATGTTTTCCCGTTCACTCTTGCTGAAAATTGTAAAATGCGCGACCGAAAAATTGAGCGCGTGCTTGGCAATCTCAATGCTACCGTATCGACTTTTTCCAGTGTTACCCAAAGGATCTTGTCCAAATCAAAAAAGAAGCCATAGTAGCCTAGCAGGCTGGCTGAATATAGGGCGCTCTATTGCCTGTGGCGGCCAGGCAAGTCATGATGGTGGCTAGACCTCAAAAATAAGGAAGAGATTATGCCGTTATCCAGCCTGAGCCGTTCTATCGCCGGGGAAGTAGCCATTGTAACCGGAGCAGCCAGTGGTATGGGCCGGGCAACCGCACATTTGTTTGGCGATGAGGGGGCTCGCGTTGCACTCATTGATATCAATGAGGAACCGCTTCTGAAGGTTTGCAAGGAGATGACGGATGAAGGTTACGACGCGAAAGCCTGGGTGCTGGATCTTTCTGACCGGGATGCGATTACCGGCGTCATCACGGATATAGGTAACCATTTTGGTGGCATCGATATTCTGGTCAACAATGCGGGAATTTCAATACCTGCACCCGTAGACAGTGATGAGTATCCGGATGCATGGGACAAGGTGTTGTCCGTTTTACTGACGGCGCAGGTCATCGCCATTCGCGCTGCGCTTCCCTTTATACGGAAGTCAGCTCATGGAAGAATCGTTAACATTGCCTCGACCGAAGGGCTGGGCGCCACCAAGTTCGGCAGCCCCTACACGGCTGCAAAAACAGGCGTAATTGGGCTCACCCGATCCATGGCTGTGGAGTTGGGCCCGGAAGGTATCACCTGTAACTGTATCTGCCCCGGACCTATTAACACGGGAATGACCGCGGCCATCCTGCCGGAGCACAAGGAGATTTTTGCCAGAAGAAGAGTGGCACTGAAGCGCTATGCTGAGCCGGAAGAAGTCGCCCATGGAACCCTCGGCCTGGTATTGCCTGCATCGCAATATATTACTGGCGTCACCTTGCCGGTTGATGGTGGCCTTACAATTAAGAACGCTTAGACAATCGCTCTTTTCTCCAGCACAAGGCTGCCTATTGAGTAGCCTGCGCCGAAGGAGCAAATGACACCCAGGTCTCCTTGCAGCAGGTCTTTGTGATAGAGGTTGAAGGCAATCAGTGACCCGGCTGACGCTGTATTCGCATATTCATCCAGGACTATAGGGGCTTCCTCGGCGGTGGCCTGCCTGCCCAGCAAACGCTTGCTGATTAGCAGGTTCATATTCAGGTTAGCCTGGTGCAGCCACCAGCGTTTCAGATCCTGGGGTGTCAGTTCGAGTCTTTCGAGGTGATCAGTGATGTGATTTGCAGCCAGAGGACAGACATCCTTGAATACGTTTCGCCCCTGTTGATGAAATAACTTGTCAATACCATACGGGTCATCATCGGTTGCACGAGTGATATAGCCGAAGTTGGAGCGGATGTTGTTAGAGAAAACTGTTTCGGCCCTGGTGCCGAGGATCTCGTAACTGTGCTCTGACCTGCAGGTCCGGTCGGATTCGATAATGGTGGCGGTTGAAATATCACCAAAAATAAAATGGCTGTCCCTGTCGCGGTAATTAACCTGCGGTGAAGTCAGTTCCGGGTTGATGACCAGTACACAGTCAGCGGTACCGGCCATTACCATTTCATACGCCCGTTGCAGGGCAAAAGTAGCAGCTGAACAGGCGACCAGCATGTCGAATCCGAAACCTTTAATGCCGAGTGCACCCTGCACTTCGATGGCGATGGCCGGGTATGATCGTTCCGTGTAGGCGCAACTGACGATGACGGCATCGACTTCCGAAGCATCCTTGTTGGCGTCAGCAAGGGCTATGTGGGCTGCATTGAGAGCGATCTCTGCCTGGTGGGACAGTTCACTTTCGGGTCGCGGCGGTATCTTTGGCCGCATGCGGTCAATATCCAGAATACCGTCCTTTACGTAAGCGTAGCGCGCCCTGATCCCGGATGCTTTCTCTATGAATGCAGCCGATGACCGCGCTTTTGCTTCGACCCCACCACTTTCAATTTCTTCGCTATTTTCCGCATTGAATTTTTCAGCATAGGCGTTGTATGCGACAACCAATTCCTCATTGGTGATGACATGTTGTGGTTTCCACAGGCCGGAACCACTCAAGACTGGTTTTATTGTCAATGTAAATCTCGAAAGTAAATCGGAGTTGCTATGGTATAAGAATTCGGGGACATCCAACAGAAGAATTCTAGGACACCCAACAAGTCTTTTTCGCTTACAGGGTAGGCAGTAGAAAGCGCACAATCGGATCAAGATACTGGGTGTTTTGAGATTCTGGATGTCCTGAACCTTCCTCC